>SDBV01005649.1_pt1 | contig 17594 bp, 18 predicted proteins | sample 2277081 | NCBI WGS metagenome assembly SDBV01 (sample SAMN10402039, study PRJNA504765) | marine sediment metagenome | isolation source: marine sediment core GS10_PC15, 223 cmbsf | place: Arctic Ocean: Southern Knipovich Ridge | collected 2010 | reverse complement strand
TTTTTTATGCTTTCTTACATCTGTTTATTACTTGTAACAAACTCATTAGATAAAAATGATATTTTTATTTTAAAAGCAATTAAAAATAAAATCATGAAAAATAAATCTTAAAACAATACTAAACTTCAATTATATTTCAAAATTATCTGTAATGCTTTCAAAATTTTATTTTGAGCATGTTATAAAAATCTAAAAAAAGCCTCTTTCATTTTAGTTAAATTTTTTAAACTTAAACATTTGCTCTCCACCAATTAAGTAAATCTTGCATTGTTTCTTCAAAAGAATATTTGGGTTTCCAACCAGTTTCTTTCTTAAATTTACTACAATCTGGAATTTGTAAAGTTACATCGTAAGGCCTTAATAATTTAGGATCTTGTTCAAGCTTGATATCTTTATTGCTTAAACTAGTCAAATAACTCAACATTTCTCCAATCGTCTTTGATGTATCTCCTCCTATGTTATAAACTTCTCCTGGTTTACATTTCCTGACCAAAGTATGATATGCTTCAACAGCGTCTCTAACATCTGCCCAAGTTCTTACTGAATCAAGATTTCCATGTTTTAATATTGGTTCTTGTTCGCCTTTTTCTATTAATGCTATTTGTTTAGCAAAAGCACATTCAGCAGACATCATAGTTCTCCTTGGTCCTGTATGTGTGAACATACGGGTTCTGATAGTTTTAATCCCAAAGTTTGTATAATAGAGTAATGCAGCCATATCTTCTCCAACTTTTCCAACCGCATAAGGATTAGAAGGATTGAACCTGCAATCTTCTTTTATCGGAATTAAACTTTCATCAACTAAACCATAAACTTCTGAACTACTACACACATGAACTATTGGGTCATATCTTTCTTTTTCTTTTATCATTCTTACAGCTTCTAATAGTTTAACTGTTCCAAGAGTATTAGTCTCAATTGTTATTATGGGATTAGAATAACTATCACTGACATAACTTTGTGCAGCTAGATGAAAAATATAATCTGGTCTATTCTCATCTATTACTCTTATACAACTACTTAGATCATTTAAGTCCATTGGAACAAGATTGATTTTATCTTCAATATGTTTTATTCTGCTCAAATCTTCTGTCCATCTATAAGACCCAATTATTCCTTCTTTTTTTTCAATCAATAAATCTGCTAAATGTGATGCCACAAATCCCCCAATCCCTGTTATTAAGTTTTTTTTCATTTGAACCTACACACAATATCATTGTGTTTGGCTGATTTATAAACTTCTTCTGTCCCCTCAATCATAATTGAATCTTCTAAGAATTCACCAGTATGGGCAATATAAGGATCTGTCATCATCATCTCCCCTTCATTCATGAGAAATTGTTCTTCTTCACCAGTATGCACGTTCTTTAAGTAATATTTTGCTTTGCCTTTCAGCAAATAACGATTTTCCCTATATGTGTGATAATGATTTCCTAACATATTATTTTTTCTTATTTTTAAAATTTTAATTTGTTTACAATCAAAATCTCCATTGAACATCTCCAAGATATCTCTTCTTTCATCTGAATGTGCTACTTTGATTTTTTCTAATTTTATGCCTTTCATCTTTTTTTCTTTGAATAAATAGTTCTTTTTAAAGATTATTTCAGTGCAATACTGTATTTTTTAGATGTAAAGTTATATAAACTTTAAGAAGCCATCCTTTTTTATGAGAAAAGATGTCTCGTGTTGTGTTATTTTAAACAAACAAAATGAAGTTTTATTACAAAAAAAAACTATGTCTTATCCATGGTTTCCAGGAAAATGGTGTCTTTTTGGAGGAGGTATAAAGTCTGGAGAGAGTCCAGAGCAAACTGTAAAAAGAGAGCTAAAAGAGGAATTAAGATACAAAGTGAATAATTTAAGATTCTTTGGAATTGCAGAGTATGAAGATAAATGCTATTTAGGAACTAGAAAAGGAAGGCAACACATTTTTGTTTCAAATTTTGATGGAAAAATTTCTGATTTTTTGCTTCATGAAGGAGCAGGATTCGCGTTTTTTGCAGAATCAGAATTAAACTTAAGTATAATCAACTATAATGATTTATGTAGAATACAAGAGTATTTTAGAAAGCAATAAATAATATGTCTCTCTTCTAAACATAAATTAGTCTAATTTTTTTATTTTTTCAATAATTTTTGTTGAAGATATTTTTTCATATTCTTCTGGGCACTGTCTCTTTAAAATTTTAAGTTCCATATCATACTTTTTACAAAATTCTTGTCTGATAGAAATATCAAATGCATCTTCATTTACAACATAAAAATCTGGTCTTAATATTTCCAAAATTTTTTTAATTTCATAAAAAGGATTGTTGGAAGAACCGGTATTTAACAAGCAATAATCAACAGGTTTAAATGAATCAACAGTCTTTAATCTAATATGCTCATTTAAAATAGGTCTAGATGCTCCTTTTAATTCTTTTATTGATTTATCATCCCCAACTCCCACAATTAAAATGTCTCCAAACTTTTTGCAGTCTTCAAAAAATAAAATATGCCCCACGTGTGTAAGATCGAAACTTCCTGAACAAAAAACTATTTTGTAGTCTTTGAACTCCTGTCTGATTTGAGTTAGATTTTCAAGGGTTGTTTGAGTCATATTACTTAAATTTTTTTAATTTATTTATAACACTTTCTATATCTATACCATATTGTTTTTGTATATGTTTTCTTCCCCCATATTCATAGGTATATCCTTCTAATCCAATCCTCTTCAATTTCAAATCCAAATTATTATCAGTAATAACCTCTGATATTATGCTTCCCAAACCTCCTTCAAGAACATGTTCTTCAAGAGAAATTATTTTTTTATATTTTTTTAAAGTTTCTTTTAACAAATCTTGATTAATGGGTTTTATCCTGTATATATCAACAATCCCCACTTTTTCCCTATTTGCCTCTAAAATTTTTTGAATTTCTAAGGATGTATGAACCATATTGCCAGTTGAAATAATACAAATCTCCCCCCCTTCTTTCAATTCTTTGAACCCTTCTTTAAATTTTTCAGAATTATCATAAATTTGAGGTAAAGGTTGCCTATCTAAACGCACATAACATGGTTCATTTAAATTAGAGGTTTGTTTTGCAACAGCTTTTGCTGCAGAATTATCTGAAGGATTAAATATATTTAGATTAGGTATAGCTCTCAGAGAGATATCTTCTATTGAATGGTGTGTTGGACCAGCATTATAATAACTAAACCCAGAACCGACTCCAACAAGAGTAATTGGAAGATTCATAAGACCTAATTCAATTTTAATAAATTCCCCAATCCTCCAAGTAACAAATGGAGAAATTGTATAGACATACGGTTTTTTCCCACTTAATGCAAGACCTGCAGCAATGAGAACAGCACTTTGTTCAGCAACTCCTGTATTTACATATTGTTGATTTAAATTTTCTTTAAATAAATTTGAACCAGGATCTCCCATGTCTGGGCATACTAAAATAATGTTTCTATCTTTTTTAGCAATTTCATACAATTTATTAAAAAATGCTTCTCTCATTTTAGATTTATTTCTTTTTTAATTTTTTTTATTTCTTGTTTGTTAGGGAATTTTGTATGCCATACAACCTGATTTTCAATATATGGAGAACCCTTTCCTTTGATAGTATCTGCAATAATTACATGAGGTTTATTTTTTGTTTCTGACTTAATGTCTTTAAAAGCATTTAGAAGTTCTTCAATTGAATGACCATTGATTCTTTTTACATCCCACCCATAAATATCAAATGTTTTATCTATAGGTTCTAATCTAACACAATCTTCAGTAAAATTATAAGCACAGAGTTTATTTCTATCTACAATTGTTATTAAATTATTTAAGTTGTGATGGCTTGCAAATCTTATAGCCTCCCAACTAGATCCTTCGTATAATGCTCCATCACTTATTAAAACAAAAGTTTTATATTTTTTATTATCCATCTTAGCTGCTAAGGCCATACCTGCTCCAATACCAATGCCATGCCCTATAGAACCAGAACTTGTTTCTACACCTGGAACATCTTTTTGTAAATGAAGACCAAATTTTCCATTTTTTTTACAAAGAGTATACAACCATTCTTCTGGAAAAAATCCTGCATCAGAAAGTGTTGCACATAATATTGGACTAGCATGACCTTTGCCAATAATAAATCTATCTCTTTGTTCCCATTTTGGATTTTCAGAATCATAATTCATAATTTCTCCATACAAAACACTCAATATTTCAGCACATGAAAAACAACTTGCAATACCTCCAGAACCAGCACTTACACACATGTCCAATGTTAAATTACGAAGTTTATTTGCTTTTTTTTGTAATTTATGAATATAGTTTTCTTTAAATTTTTTCATCTTAATATGTTAATCTCTTTATTATCAAAACTCTTTCCATTAAAGGTATTTAATTTTAACTTTTCCTTCTGGACGGTCATCTATGATCAATTCATTTTTGTTAGTATTTTTATAAGTTACATAAATTTCTTGTGCTACATCTTCTGGGTTCATACCAAAAGCTTGATATTTTGGAGTTGTTCTAATACGACTAGGATAGATATTAATTATTCTTATGTTATTCTTTTCTGATTCTAATCTTAAGGAATCTGCAAATCCCCTTAACCCCCATTTGGTTGCACAATAAATACTTCTTAAATCCTTAGGTTCTAATCCAAACACAGAATTAATATTAATTATTGTTCCTTGTTTTTTTTCAAGAAAAAAAGAATATATATCTTTTGTTAATTTAATTGGGGATATTAAATTTGTTAAGATTGTATCTCCAATTTGTTGATTTGTCAATTCTTCTAAAGGTAATTTTAGGTGATGAAGCGACGCATTATTAATTAAAATAGAGATATCTCTTTGTTTTGCAGTTTCATATAAATTATTAATTGTTTGCTCGAATCTTAAATCTCCCATTACCATATCCACTTTTTTATTTATTTGTCTTTCAACTATTTCAAGGTCTTTTCTATTTCTTCCGTGCAAAATTATATCATAATTATTTTTTGCAAAGACTAAAGCTAATTCTTTTCCTAAACCTTTTGAGCTTCCAGTTATTAAAACAGATTGTTTTTTCATTTTATTTTTTTAATTTCCCCAACTATCTTCTCAATATCTTGCTTAGTTAATTTTGTTGAAGAAGGTAAAGTTATTCCGGTCTCTGAAAATCTTTTTGAGATTTTAAACTCTTCATTAGTCTTATATAGGGGGAGTTCATTTAAAGGATAATAGAATGGTATTGCTTGAATGTTTTCTTCATTTAGTTTTGATATTAATCCGTCTTTGCTTATTGGAAATTCCGGTTCTATTAAAATAGAATATAACCAATAAATATTCTTTGCCCATGGTTCATCAACAGGTAATCTTATTCCTTTAACACCTTTTAATAATTGATCATAGTATTCTGCGTTTTTTCTCTTAATTTCTATGAATTCATCAATTCTTTCAAGTTGTGCAAGACCCAAAGCAGCAGGAATATTAGCCATTCTAGCATTAAACCCTAGGTCTTCAAACCAGTGTCTTCTTTCAGGCTGCATTGCATGATTTTTTAAATAGTCTATTTTTTCAATTAAACTTTTCTGATTTGTTACAACCATCCCTCCTTCACCTGTTGTAATCATCTTATTTGTATAAAATGAAAAACAACCAAGAGTTCCTATGGTCCCAACCTTTTTCCCTTTATATTCTGCCCCCATAGCTTGTGCAGTATCCTCTATCACATAAAGATTATGCTTCCTGGCAATTTCCATAATTGGGTCCATATTACAAGATTGCCCATATAAATGAACTGGGATTATGGCCTTTGTTTTCTCTGTTATTTTTTTCTCTATTTTACTTGGATCCATAGTCCAAGTTTTTGGACCACAATCAACAAAAATAGGATTAAATCCAGCATACTTAACCATATTTGCAGGGCTTACAAATGTTATGTTAGGAAGTATTATCTCACTACCTTTTTTTATTTCTAATGATTCTAAGGCAAGATGTAATGCTGAAGTTCCACTAGAAACAGATGTAGCAAATTTTGCACCACAAAAATTAATAAATTTTTGTTCAAATCTTTTTACATAATCCCCTTTTGAAGAAACCCATCCACTACGAATACAATCAGTAACATATTTAAGTTCGTTTCCTTCTAAATTGGGTTCACAAAATGGAATCATTTTACTTTTTTCTTTCATTATCTCTATAAGATGAATAAATCTTTTTTTAAACTTAATTATAATTAAGAATAACCTTTTATTTTCAAATTAATCAGAGAAGATTTTCTTTATACCAATCCATAGTTTTTTTTATTCCTTCATCTAAGGAAATTTTTGGTGACCAATCAAATTTCTCTTTTGCCTTTGTGCAGTCAAGAGAAACCCTTGTTTTTATTGTTGGTTTTGATGTATCGTATTCTATTTTTAAATCCTTACCAGAAATCTCAATAATTTTTTTAACCAAATCAGAGATAGAAATAGATTTCCCTCTGCCAACATTAATCAATTCAAACTGGGTCTTTTGTTTATCTATTGCCTTTTCAATAAAAGAAATAACATCAGAAACATAAAGAAGATCTCTTTCTTCTTGCCCATCTCCCCAAACAGTTATTGAATCCCCTCCTCTTGCAGTCATTACTTTTGTTATTGTCGCTCCAAAAACATGAGATTTTTTAAGATCATATTTATCATAAGGACCATAAGTATTTGAGTGCCTCATTGCAGTATATTTTGTTTTTCCAAGTCCTGCAAATAATTCACATTGTTGTTCTAAATAAACTTTCTGTTGACCGCAAGCATGATATTCTTTAGGAATTTTATCCAGCTCAAAATCTATTTCTTTTGATGGTTTTTCACTTGACTGATACATTGTTGCACAACTCGGAAAAATAACATGAGATACATTTTGTTCAAATGCTTCTCTAAAAATCAGGGAATTTGTAATAATATTATCCGTAACGTGAAAATAAGGCTTATTTATAATATCTCTCACTCCACTCGTAGTAGCGGCCATTTGGATTAAAATATCTTTTCCTTTAACAACCCTTTCTACATCCTCTCTCTGAGTTAAATCAGCTTTAACCATCTCAACATTCTTAGAATGCCATGGTGAAGAATTAAAATAAGTGCCAGTAACTTTATAATTAGGATTTTGGGCAAATTTTTCAGTAGCATTCCTTCCAATAAATCCTGTTACACCGCAAATCAAAATCTTTTTCTTATTCATTTTTTATAATCATGCCCCCATTTTATAAATATATGTGCGAAATTTAATCTATTTCTATGAAAATTTATTTTTTATTCAAGGATTCACAAGGATAAAGATAAGCCCCTCCTTTATTTTGATACCAAACAACTTCCTTACACCAGTTATCCCAAGAATTCCAGGTTTCATCGGTTTTATTTATTAAATAAGTATTATTTTCTTTTTTTAAACTTACAGAACTTCCAGTTAAATCTGCCATATAAGCTTCTAAGATATTATGAGATAATTCTATTTCTGCATTAGATTTTTGAAAAGGGAGTTTGATTAAACTTTCATTTAGGGATAATGAATCTTCAAGAACAGATTTGTCATAATCATTTGATCTTTGCTTTAAAAGATCCTCAAGAACTTGTTGACTTTCTTGATAAAATCCTTTAAGTTTATTTTCTGTTGCCAAATTAATAAGTGCTAATTCATCAACAGGCCACCAAAGGCCCAAGTTTTCTTTAGACTCACAAAATTCTGAGTCTCCTTTTTGTATGTCTTTTGCTTTATCTACAAATGAAGAATAAATATCAGAAAGTATTGGACTATTTTTAGAATCTTGTTTAAAAAAACTTTCAATTAAATTTTCATAGTCCATCCCATATTCTTTATTTAAAACAGTAAATGGAATTTGTAATAGTTTATCAAAATATAATAAAGAAGTCATCCAACTAAAGGCACGAGTCTTAATCCAGTCTCTAGGAGGCATTGTATTCGTGCCAACCACTAATTCTTGAGTTTCATAAATCTCTTCTTTGTCTATTAAACTTCCATGACCATTTATAGTCTTGCCCTCAACCACCCTTAATCCATATTTTTTTTGATATTCTGGCTCAGCCATTTCTGAGTTAGGTAATATTGAAAGATTAATGAATTGTATCCTACTTCTTTGTCCTCCATTAATTAAAGAAGAAACCCCTCCAACAAAACTTTCATACGTTTCATCAGGCAACCCAAGAATAATATCTGAAAATGTGGCCACTCCTTCCTTATTAAATCTTTGTTGTAGTTCTTGGAAGACCTTATTAGAGATATTTTTTCTGCCTATGCTTCTAAGAGTCTTTGGATTTAAAGATTGAAAAGCAAGATTAACGCCCTTACTTAATCCAGATTCTGCCAACATTTTATTAACTAAATAAGATCTTTCTGTTGCATTTTTTGTATTTTGCACAGATAATCTTTTAGGATAACTATATTTTTCTTTATTTTCTACAAATCTTTTAACAATTTCTAAATCTTTTTCTTTTATTCCAAAATTAGCATCACAACAGAAAATAAATTCAATTTTATTCTTACTAAACCAATCAATTTCTTTAGATAATTTTTCTAAATTATGGTCACTTACTTTTTTATGATACTCCTCCCCCCATTCACAATAAGAACAAGTAAATGGGCAGCCCCTGTTTGTTTCCCATAATCCTAACCAAACCTGTTCTGGATTTGATTTTATTAGTGAATCAAAGATGCCTGCCAAGTAAGGGGAAGGAACTTCATTTAGATCAACTATCCGTTCTCCTTGGGGATTAGTTATTATTTTTCCTTTTTCATTATAATCAATTGAAGGAATCTCGCTCCAATCCCTACTATGATAATTCTCTAAAATAGAAGTAAAAACTCTTTCTCCTTCTCCCCTACAAACAATATCAATAAATGGATTTTCTTTTAAAAAATTTTCAGGATGTTTTTTTGGGAATCCGCAACCACCAAAAACATTAATATGTTCTGGTTTTATTTTTTTAATATTTTTTGCTATCTCCAGAGAGGTCTTTGTATTCCAAATATAAGTGCTAAAAAAACTTATATCTGAATCTAAAAGATTGTCTAAACTTTCTTTAATTGAAATTTTTTTATAGACGGGTTGTAGAAATTCGAAGTCTTGCGCTTTTTTAGAATGTTTTTGAAAATAAGCTTGTAAAATGCCCACAGAATATGGGAAATAAGTCTGATTTGCAAAACTATTATTTATTTGTACTAATCCGACTTTGGTTTTTTGTTTCATATTAAATTAATTTTTAAAAATATTGTATCCGTTATCTAAATTCTCTTTATTTTGTTTATACCATTCAATTGTGTTTTTTATTCCTTGTTCTAAAGAAATTTGAGGTTTCCAACCCATAAGAGAATCTGCTCTTGAAATATCCATTACCCTCATTTTATCTCCAGAAGGTTTTGAAAGGTCATATTTTATTTTTGGTTTTTTATCTACATTTTCTATAATAACTTCTATAAGATCTTTAATAGTATATCCTGTTCCACTTCCCAAATTTACAGGTTTATCAATCCCTTTCTCAATTGCAAGCATCATTCCCCTTGCCACATCCTTAGAATACACAAAATCTCTTATTTGAGAACCATCCCCCCAAACAATTACAGGGTCTTGCCCATCAAGAACTTTTTTTATTAAAGAAGGGACTACCATTGAACTCTCTGAATTAAAATCATCATAAGGGCCATAAGTATTTGCAGGCCGGATAATTGAAATTTTTCCAGAACCAAACTGAATCTTATATGCTTCTGCTTGTAATTCTCCAAATCTTTTTGCACCTCCTGCATATCTATCATTTTTAGAGATTAATGCTTTCCAAAAATCATCTTCATAAAAAATTTCCGCAGGAGGATAGCCCCCTAAACTACTGGTATAAAGGAATTTTTTTATATCACAATCTTTTGCAGCCCTCATTAAATTAGTATTAAACAGTGTCATGGGGGTAAGTATATCAAAGGGTTTTTCATTTACAATTTTTGGAGAACCTTTTATGCATAAAAGATTAAAAACAAAATCCATTCCATTACAAGCATTCATACAATTTTTATAATCTGTTAAATCAACTTGTTGAAATTCTGTCTCTGGACGAGCCCTTGATATATCATCTAAAGAAGCCACTCTGACTTTGGCCCCTTTATTGATTAATTCTTCGACTAAAGGTTTCCCTATAAGTCCAGTTCCTCCGGCAACTAAAACTTTTTTATTTTCATAAAAATCCATTTTAAATTAAGCACTAAAGTATTATTTAAAGATTTACACATTACACCATATAAGTTTCTAATCTTCTTAAAGAGAGATTATGATGCCAATGAAAATAGTTTAAAAGTATTATGTAACTTAAATTCACTTTTAGCATACACATATTCTTTTAAATTCCCTTGCCAGACTAATAATAGTTATAACAAAAAATGAAGAAGATGACACATCCCAAAAAAATAAATAAAATTTTATTTGCAGAAACGAAAAGTAAATATTATTTTCCATACCAGAATTGGTATTTGCCTTTAAAAAAAGTTTGTAAGGAGATAATTTCTTTTGATACTCGTTGGAATTACTTTGTATATGGAAAAGAAAAAATGAATAAAATGTTTTTGGATTTTATTGAAAAAGAAAAACCAAACTACATATTTATGTGGGTGAACTGTGGACAATTTTCCTTAGACACAATGCTAAAAATAAGAGAAGTTTCCCCAAAAACGCAAGTGCTTCTTTTTTTTGGAGATGATGATACTCAGTTTGAAAACTTCTCAAGATATTTTATGTTATTTGTAGATTATGGTCTAATTTTTCAAAAAAAATATATCTCCCATTATCACAAGGACGGAATAGAAAATGTTTTTCCCATAATTGGTGTTAATACAAATCACTTTAAACCATTAAATGTCAAAAAAAAATATGATGTGACTTTTATTGGAGCGCCGAAAGGAAAAAGTTCAGGCAGATATAAGTTAATAAAATTTTTAAAGGAGAATAAAGTAAATATAAAATTGTTTGGATGGAACTGGGAAAAATATCCAGAATTGAAGGAGATATATGGTGGACCACTGGAATCAAACAAAATGGTGGAAATTTTAAATCAAAGCAAAATAAATCTTAATTTTAGTAAAGATCACAAAGGAGCACTTTTGCAAATAAATGGAAAATTTTTTGAAGGAGGAGCATGTAAAACTTTTGTTTTAACAGAATATTGCAAGGATTATTTAGAATTATTTAAAGAAGGAAAAGAGATTGTAATGTTTAAGGATAAAGAAGAACTGTTAAGGAAAATAAAATATTACCTAAAAAATGAAAAACAAAGAGAAAAAATTACCAAAACAGCATATGAAAAAATTATTAAGAATTTTGGTGTTGATGCCGATTTAAAGAAAATTTTTAAAGAAATTCACGCAAAAAATAAAAAATTAACCCATAAATCATTACCAAAGGCGAATAAGAAACATATTTGTCTTTGTAAAAAAGATTTAAATCTAACTTTGGATGAACTTAAGAACAATCTAAAGGATTATGATTGTGTTTTTTTTAATGATGGGGGGTGTCAGAATTTAGAATATAGAGAGTATCTCCAAGCTTATTCATTAGAGAAAACAGGAAAACCCATTAGTTGTTGTGATTATTATGTTCATTCTAAGATTCTTGGAGATTATTTGTATTTTTATGCAGGAACAGCATTAAAGATAATTAGTCATAAAGATTTTACTCGGCTCTTAAATATAAATCAACTTATGATAACTAAAGAATATTTTTTAAAAAATCTTGAAATGTTTAAAGATATTTTCAATGGCAAGGAAATAAATTTTATAACTAAAGAAAATACAGCATTTGTTTCTTATCCGTTAGTAAGAATTAAGAAATATAAGACATATAGTCATAAAATTATGAAAGAAGCATTTGAATTTAAATTTTTATTTCAATTATTTTCTTTAAAATATCAAAAAAAACTTTTCCTAAATCTTTATCCTTACGCCCTTGGATTAGAAATTCTTAAAGGAAAAAGTTTTATTTTAAGATCTATAATAAATACTTTAAAAGATAAAAGTAAGAAAGGTAAAATACTTAGTTTTGAACAAGCGCAAACAGCACAATAAAATTTTAAAAATATCAAAAAAGTAAAATTTTTAGAAATGATTTTCTTTGTATAAGTTTCTTAAATAAAGTTTATAAACTAAGAAAATCCTTCTAAATTAATGGATAGTCACGAACTCTTTGTATTAAATAAATTCAAGATAATCGGGAAGTTAATTCTTGCAAATTCAAAAGTATTAGATATTGGGTGTCACAAAGGAGGTTTGAGAAGTTTTCTAAAGAACCCAACTTATTTTGGGGTGGATGTTGATAGGGAAGAGATAAATAAGCTCAAAAGTAAAAAGATTTCTGCTAAATTTGTAGATTTAAATAAAGAGGAGATTCCTTTTAAAGGGGAAAGATTTGATTATATTTTTTTATTAGATATTTTGGAGCACCTTGTAAACCCTCGGGCAATGATGGAACAAGTAAAATCAAGATTAAATAAAAATGGCAAAATTATAATAACCCTTCCGAATGATTATCATTTCCTCAATAAACTACGCTTTATTTTTAATAAGCCACTTACAGAAAACCCTTTTGCACCATATGGGCACCTTCATTATTTCCCAATTAATTTAGGGGAAAAGTTTTTGTTAGAGAGCGGATTTAAAATTTCAAAAAAGATAATTTTGCCTCCTGTTAAACCGCAGATAATTCCCAAAAAAATTAAAATTTTTTTGGCTAAGACCTTTCCTCAAAATTTCGCAAGAGACATTCTTTACGAATTAATTAGGGAGTAGATTAATTTGTTTAAGTTTCTTTTCCGAGAACAATAAAGTATTTAAAAGAATTTATTTTTACAGCACTCATGAAAAAAGCACAGGAGAAATTCAGATTAAGTAAAAGAATCAAAGAATTAGAAAAATTTTATGAAGAGGTTATAAAAACGAAAAAACCCAACTTATCCTAATCTATATATTTTACCTAATAAATCTTTAAAAACTGTATTCCAAATAAACTTCTATGGAAATTATAAGAGGTCCCAAAAAAAATGACTACACTACCCGGACAACTTGCAGAATTTGTGATTCCAATAGATTATCTGAATTATTTTCATTAGGGGATTTATATGTTTCCAATTTTGTCGGAAAAGGTGAAACTGGAATAAAAGCTCCATTAAATTTAGTTTTTTGTGATGATTGCTCATTGGTCCAATTGAAAGATACGGTTCCAAGAGAATTATTATATTCAAATTATTGGTACAAATCTGGAGTCACAAAAACCATGAAAGATGCGCTTCGAGATATTACCCAAAAAGTAGAGGAAAAATTTGAATTGAAAAGGGGGGATGTCGTCTTAGATATCGGATCTAATGATGGAACCCTATTAAGAACTTATACAACTCCGGGAATTATTCGCGTAGGAGTAGAACCCGCAAAGAATTTAGCAATCGAAGGGGGAAAAGGATTAGAGTATCTTATTAATGATTTTTGGGAGGCTAAATGTTACAATCAAACTGTAGGAAAAAAAGCAAAAATAATAACTGCTATTGCTATGATGTATGATTTAGAGAACCCCAACGAATTCATGGGAGACATTGCTAATTCTCTTAGGGATGATGGAATTTTCATTCCCCAACTAATGTGCTTAAAAAGTATGCTGGAATTGAATGACATCGGGAATATATGCCATGAACATTTGGAATATTATTCTTTTGCTTCTTTTGAATCTTTATTGAATAGAAATGGATTAGAAGTATTTGATATTGAGATTAATAATGTAAATGGGGGGAGTTATAGAGTTTATACTCAATTAAATGGAGTAAAAGTGAGAGGATCTCTGGAAGGGTTGAAACGAGTCCAAAAAATTAGGGAAGATGAAAAAGATTTGTTGGATAAAAAAACTTTGATAGATTTTTATAACCAAATGGAAGAAAATAAAAAAGGATGTGTAAAATTCATTCGAGAAGAAAATGCTTTAGGTAAAAAAACTTGGATATATGGTGCATCGACTAAAGGGAATACCATTCTCCAATATTGTGGATTGACTAACAAAGACATTGTTGCTGCAGCAGAGAGAAGTCCTTCAAAATGGGGAAAATATACCTTAGGAACAAATATACCAATCGTCTCTGAAGAAGAAGCAAGAAAATCTCAACCAGATTATTTTTTAGTTCTTCCTTATGCGTTTATCAAAGAATTTTATAAGAGAGAATCTACTTGGAGAAAACGAGGAGGGAAATTTATTGTTCCATTACCCGAATTCAAAGTATTAGATTAAAAAAGTACTAAGAAACTCGAATATCTTTAAATAAGGTTCATGCAATGAAACAAAAAGATTTGTATAAGATTAGAACGGAAATTTGTCCAAATTTTAATTATTACTTTGATAAAATAACTTCTTTTTTTATTAAAAGCAAAAAAAAGAAAATAAAAAATCCCAAAAAAATATTGATTATAAGAAATGACCATATCGGGGATATGGCCTATTCTACACATATTTTTAGAATACTAAAAAATTATTTCCCGAAAACGAAAATAGGAGTAATAGCAACGGCAGATAATAGACAACTAATAGAAAAAGATCCTTATATAGACAAAATTTTTGAGATAGATCTTTTTTGGCGACGAAAATTTAGGGGGTTTCTCGACTATTTGAAAATAATCAAAAAAATTAGAAAGGAAAAGTTTGATGTGGGAATTGATTTGCGGCAAAGTAAGCTAAATATCTTTTTTTTCTTATGGGTTCCAAAAATTAAATCCCGAATAAGTTTCTATAATGTGAATGGGGGTAAGGCATTCCTGACTCATCCAATCTGTTATGACAAAAAAATTAGTTTTACACAAGAAATGATTAAATTAGTCGCCGATGCTTTTAATTTAAAAGTAAAAAATTGCTTGCCACACATAATTACTGATAAAGAAGACAAAAAAGAAGTGGGAAAATTGATTAAAGAAAAGAAATTGAAGAAATATGTAATTTTTGCACCTGGCGCGACTGAAGAAGCGAAAAAATGGCCAGAGAAAAAATTTGATGAATTAATTAATAGGTTCCATAAAAAATATCCAGGATACAAGGTTGTTTTATCTGGAGCGAATAATGACAAAGATTTGATTCAAAGATTATGTGTTGGAAAAAATTTCTGCGTTCCTTTAATAAATTTTAATTTAAGATTAATGTCTATTCTTTTTAGGAGGGCAGGAGCAATTGTTGCTAATGATGGTGCTGGAACTGCGGTTTCTTGGATATCTGGAGGGAAATTAGTCTCACTTGCTGGACCAGTTGATTTAGAACTTTCCCGAGCTTTGAAAAATAGCAAGATAATCCATCACAAATTGGATTGTTATCCTTGCTTTTGGACGCAACCCTGCAAAAAACCTTGTGGAATTTGGTGTATGGAATTAATAACCGTTGAAGAAGTTATGAAAGCTATTGATGACTTCATGAGAAAATAATTTATCTGACACATAACAAATTTTTAGCATAAGTACTTCCATCAATTATTTCTTGGGTGTCCATTAATGTTACTTTCTGTTCCTTTTCATCAAGATAATAAAGCTTAAATCCTTTTTTCTTTAAAAGATTTAAATAAGTTTTTGGTTCAAATCCTGAATTTTCTAATGCAATGGGCAAAAATTCAGTTATAAATTTCAATTTGGGATTCGCGAATATCTTCTTCGCGCCCTCAATTGCATAGCCCTCAAAACCTTCTATATCCATTTTGATAAAAGTTATTTCTTTATCAAAATCTTTAAAATAATCATCTAATCTTATATTGTTAACTTCAACAGAAGTTTCATAATTCTTATTTATTTTTGCTAAACTATGAGCTGCCAAATTTTCTTTACATAAATATAATCTTGTTCTCCAAGATTTATTAGAAACTGCCTTTTGTTCAGGAATTATGTTCTTATAATTGTTTTCTTCAATATTTTTCCTTAATAAAGCAAAATTAGTTGGGTCTGGTTCAAATGCATAAACTTTTCCTTTATCTCCCACCAACTTAGCAAGAATTAATGTATAAAATCCTATATTGGCCCCCAAATTAATAACGATGTCTCCTTCTTTGACAATTTTCTTAATCGTTCCTATCTCTAATTTTTCTCTATCCCAATTATTATGTATATACTCAAATGTAATGAATCATTCTCATCTAAAAACAATTTGTGTCCTTCTTTTGTGATTATAAAATCTGGTTTTAAATAAGCTCTTATAAAAGTATTTAATTTCATAATCCCTTTTGATTTTGTTAATACTGTTGTATTTAACATTTTCACTATTCTGTTATAAATTGGAGATAATAATGGTTTAATTTTGAAATTCATTATGTTGTTTAATTAATATTCCTTATAAATTTTTAGTGTCAAAATGAGATAAAAAATTAACGGATGCTTATCAAAGAATTTTATGACAAAATGGTTGAATATATATTTCTCCTCAACAATCTTTAAAAAATATGATCCTTTCCTACCATGATGAAAAGAGCATTGATAACTGGGATAACCGGCCAAGATGGGAGTTACCTTGCAGAATTACTTATTGAAAAGGGTTATGAGGTTCATGGAATTGTCCGAAGAAGTAGCACACATAATCGGGAAAGAATAGATCACCTTTTAGATTTAAATTTATACACTGCAAAAAAAAGGCCGAACCCACTTTTACATCATGGAAATCTAGAAGATTCTTCTTCAATCAATAAAATCGTACGTGAAATTCAAGCAGACGAAATTTTTAACTTGGGTGCTCAAAGTCAAGTAAGAGTAAGTTTTGAAGTTCCAGAAGAGACCACAAATGTAGATGCTGTAGGAGCATTAAGAGTATTAGAAGCAATTAGAAATAATTGCCCTGGAACTCGGTTTTACCAAGCCTCTTCTTCAGAAATGTTCGGAGATGCTCAAGAAAGTCCCCAAACAGAAATGACCCCTTTTAATTCAAGAAGTCCCTATGGGACGGCAAAAATATTTGGTTTTAATTCTACAGTAAATTATCGAGAAGCTTATGGGTTGCATGCATCAAATGGAATTTTGTTTAATCATGAATCTGAGAGAAGAGGAGAATCATTTGTCACGAGAAAAATAACTAGAAATTTAACAAGGATAAAACTGGGCCTAGAAAATCAATTTTTCTTGGGAAATCTTGATGCAGAAAGAGATTGGGGACATGCAAAAGATTATGTTTATGCCATGTGGCTAATGCTTCAGCAAGACAAACCCGGGGATTATGTTGTTGGAACCGGGGAAAAACATTCTGTAAGAGAATTTTTAGAAAAATCAATAGAATATTTAAATTTGGGATTAAAATCTAATGGTAAATCTGGGATTGATGAAGCATATTTTGATGAAGAAGGAAGAACTGTTATAGCAATTAACCCAGAATATTTTAGACCTACAGAGGTAGACTATCTTCTAGCAGATTATTAAAAGGCAAAGAAAAAATTGGGCTGGAAACGACAAATAAAATTTGGGGATTTAGTTAAAATAATGGTAGATTCTGATTTTAAAATTGCAGAAAAAGAAGCGAAATTAAAAAGAAAAGTGAACAGAAGTACATATCTGTGAAAGAAATAAAGAGGACAAAAAATTTATATAGAAAATCAGATATCAA
>SDBV01005648.1_pt1 | contig 17594 bp, 14 predicted proteins | sample 2277081 | NCBI WGS metagenome assembly SDBV01 (sample SAMN10402039, study PRJNA504765) | marine sediment metagenome | isolation source: marine sediment core GS10_PC15, 223 cmbsf | place: Arctic Ocean: Southern Knipovich Ridge | collected 2010 | reverse complement strand
AATCTTAACCATTATATCAAGCAGTCCTGACACTCACTGGAATCTGGTTGTTGGCAGTAGTCCTACTTTTAACATTTCCTATGTTACAGTTTCTGACAGTGATGCTAGTACAGGAACAGAAGTCAATGCTTCTAACGGAACTAACAGTGCAGGAGCTAATCATAATCATAATTGGTTGTTTGCTGGCTTAGAATTTACAATTGTTGACAGCAATGAAGATGTTCCTCCATCTTTGGAACTTGGTATTTTAGACGCATCCAACAATTATACCAGAACTGATTGGGTTGACTTAAAGGTAACCACTAGCGCCACTAATGGTTATATTATCACTGCCTGGGCTGTTACGTCTTATACTCCTGATGTTCTTCGTCACGATATATATGAAGACACTGATTACATCAAAAACTTTTACGGTACTTATGCAACTCCACAAACTTGGGAAGCTACCGACTACTGTATTGATAATGATAATTATTGCGGTTTTGGTTATACTTCCAGCGATACTTCAGTTGATGGTTCCAATCTTTATGATAGTGGAGCAAAATATGTTAAATTCCCATCTGAAAGTTCAGGATATATAGTAAGTGACTATGATCAACCAGTTTCAGTGCCTGACTCTGGCAGCACTTACAGGGCAACAGTAAAAGCTTCGGTTAAAGTCTCTCAGCTCTTTGGCGATTACTCAACCACTATTGTTTTTATCTGTACTGCTCAGTACTAATTTATATTTATGATTAAAAAACTTATAATTTTAATAATCAGTTTTATATTCTTTATTTCAATATCTGCTAATGGGGGAGTAGAAGCTAAGGGAATAAGTGTTTTTGTTTCGCCGCCAATTTTTGAGCTGGAACTTGAGCCAGGTGAAAGCTACAAAGATGAAATCTATTTATTAAACAAAAGCGAACTGGCCTTGCCAATACAAGCCCTGGCGGTTAATTTTTCTGCCCTTGGAGAAATGGGCAGTATGGACTTTGGCTTGGGAGAAGAAGATATTAGCATTAATCCCAGGAAATGGATAAAAATCGAAAAGCCCAATTTTATTTTAGAACCCCATGAATCAGAATGGGTTAAATTTGAAATTAATTTACCAGAAAACGCTGAACCAGGTGGCCATTATGCGACGATTTTATTTGAGCCAAAGCTTCCATCCTTCTATTTTGAAGAAAAGGCTTTAAAAACCATTCCCCAGGTTGGAGTTTTATATCTAATCTCAGTTAAAGTTGAAGGATTGATTGAACTAGAAACACCCCTAACAGTTGTTGAATTTAATATCCCGGAAAACTTACACTTAAAAAGATTAGAGAATTTTCTGGTTGGTTTTGTTGGTTTGTTTACAGAGGTAATAGCAGCCGAAAAACAAACTTTTTCAATTGTTGAAACAAGCCATTTGCCATTTACTTTAAGAATTAAGAATAATGATATTTATCATGTTAAACCCAAGGGAAAGTTGCTAATCTTGACAGGAAGCAATAAAATAGTAGGAGAAACAGAAATTACTGAAACTACTATCCTGCCCGGGAAAATTAGACAGTTTCCAATAGAGTTTAAACCAGAGCTGCCAGAGAAATTAACTAAATATCTACCAATATCCATTTCTAATTTTATTACCAGAAATCTTCTTTTCGGAAATTATAGAGCTAGTTTATATTTAACAACTGAAAACAGTACAATAGAACAAGATATTGAATTTTTTGCTTTTCCTTGGAAGTTTGGGTTATCCACAGGATTTATTGTTGCCTTGACATTGTTTTTTCTGATAAAATACAAAAAGAGAATTAAGTCTGCTGTTTTAATAATATTTCGCGGGATTAAAATCAAAAAAAATTCATAAAAGTCGTGCTAATGAAAATAGCGATTAAAAAACATTAAATAAAAAATAAATGGCAAAACAAATAAAAAAATACGGGAAAAAAGCCCTAATTTTTGCGTTAATCATTTTGTTAGTTGGAATGTATGTAATGATTCCAATTGGTCAGGCAGCTGATTTGACCAAAGAAACAGATATTCTTTCTGATTCAAGACCAGCTGTTGATTCAAACCACGAGATTATGGCAGTCACTCCAACCCTAATAAACGAAGATGATACAATTGTTATAAAGTTTGATGATGCAAATAATGGTTTTGTTTTAACTGATGTTACTGACACTGATGTAGATTTAGCTATAGATGATGATAATGGTTGTGATGGTTCTTGGACTGAGCAAGAAACCGCCGCAGGCGCATCAGCGACAGAATGGGGAATCAGCATTGACACTGGCACCGATGAAATAACTCTTACCGCTCCTTCTGGTGTTCAAACCTGGATTAGTGCTAATATCTGTTTTCAAGTTGAAATTGGAACTAATGCTACTTACGATGGTACTGGAGAAGATATGATAACAAATCCAGCTGTAAACGGTTGTGCTGGTAGTTCTAATATTTGTGATATAGATATTGTTATTGGTAGTGATAGTGGTCTAACAAAAGTGGCTATTATCGCTGGAGTTACTGTTACAGCAACAGTAGCTGAGAGCCTAAGTTTTTCAATTAGCAATGTTGCTTCGAGCCAAAGTGTTAATGGAGCGACCACTAATGTTGCCACGGTTTCAGGCGATGCAGTAACTTTTGGGACAATTGCAGTTGGAACTAATAAAATTGCCGCCCACGACTTGGTTGTTGGAACTAATGCGGCTGGTGGCTATACAGTAACTGTCAAATATACTCAAAAACTGCAGATTTCTGGTGGAAATGATATTGATGACTTATCAGCAGCCAATGACGATCCAGCTGTTTTCCCGGCCAGCACCGAGGGCTTTGGTTATACTACTGAGGATTCTACGTTAGGAACAGGAACAGCAGCTCGGTTTACTGATACAGGTAATGAGTGGGCTAAATATACAACCTCACCTTTGGAAGTTGTTTATAGTAGCGGACCTGCAAGTGAAACAACTAGAGTAGGTTATCAGGCTGGAATTGAAGCTGACACACCTGCTGGAGACCACAGCACAGTCATCATTTACGTTGCTACTCCAATTTTCAACTAAACCACTGGAAGTTAAAAGCGAAACTGACGCGGAAACTATTATTTAGTATCAGGGGTTAGTTTCTCAATTTAATTTAAATGAAAAGAGCAAGACTAACAATTTTGATGATTTTAGTTGGATTAGGGTTGATTTTGGTTGTTCAAATTAATGCTCAGGAGGAAGCAATTGGTATCAATATCTCTCCTCTTAACTTTGAATTGACGGCTAATCCAGGAGATGTAATTTTAAATAAACTCAAAATTTATAATCCTAGCGGGAGCGCTACTATAGCAATAGAAATGGAAGTTGAGGATTTTACTGTGGTTGGAGAAACGGGAACAGTAAAGATTCAGCCGGCTGAGACTGAAACTTACTCTTTGGCTCAATGGATTACTGTTGAACCAAAGGTTTTCATTTTAGAGCCCAATGAACAAAAGTTTGTTGATTTTATTATTAATGTTCCAGAGAATGCTGAGCCGGGCGGACATTATGGTTCTGTTTTAGCCGGTACCAGAGGAGTTATAGGTGGAGAGATTACTGGAGCTGCGGTGGTTCATAAAGTTGGATCTTTGGTTCTTTTAACTGTAGCCGGAGAAGTAAACGAGAGTATGATTGTTAAGGAATTTTCGACTCCAGGATTTGCTGAATATGGGCCGATTGAATTTAACATCCGTTTTGAAAATCTTGGAACTGTTCACGTCAGACCAAAAGGTTTTGTAGCTATAACTGATTGGAGAGACAAAAAAGTGATTGATATTCCTTTTCCTCAAAACAATGTTATTCCTGGATCTGTTAGAAAAGTTGAGGCAAGTTGGAACAAAGAATGGCTTTTCGGGAAATATACTGCTATCTTAGTTGGAAGTTATGGTATGACCAATACTCCTTTTGAGCCACCAATTTTAACGTTTTGGGTCTTTCCATGGAAGATTATGTTGGGAGTTTTTCTAATTCTATTATTGATTACCTTTTATTTTTATAAGACCAGAAGAAGGTGGAGATTGGCTTTGAGGATTCTTATCAAAGGAGAAGAAAATTAATTGCTATTAATAATTGCTAATGAAAAATCGTTCAAAGTTTAAAATGAGCGGTTTTTTTTGTATAATAAGAAAATGAGAGAATTTAAGATTTTACTATTACTTATAATTTTACTTTTTTTTCCAGTTTTAGCATGTGGTCAACCACCTCCAGAAGAAAGGGGTGTAAATATTTCTGCTGTTGTTGAAGACGATGAACCTCCGCCCTCTAATGGTGGTGATGGAGGAGGAGGAGTAATTAGTTATGCCACTGTTGTTTTTGAGGGCAGAGCTTATCCTGGAGCATTTTTAACTCTTCTTAAAAACAACAAAATAGCTGCTACTTTCACTGCTGAATCTTCGGGTCTTTTTAAAAAAAAATTAACCGGTATTGCTGGTGGAATCTATAGTTTTGGTATTTTTGCTGAAGATACTGAAGGCAGAAAATCAGTTACCTTAGGTTTTACCATCAGTGTCTTAGGGGGCAAGAAAACAACGGTTTCAGGTATTTTTCTTTCACCCACAATTTCTCTAAGTGCAACCCAGGTTGAAATAGGTGGAAATGTTAATATTTCTGGTCAGGTTTTTCCAGAAAGCAAGGTTAATATATTTATTTCTTCGAAAGAAATGGTTAAAGAGACCAAGGCTTCCAGACGAGGTAAATGGAACTATCTATTGAACACCAGCGTTTTGGAAATAAGCGAACACGAGGTAAAATCTATGGCTCTTTTTGGAGAAGGAGAACAAAGCCTGTTTTCCCAGACTCTTTATTTTTTGGTTTTGAAAAAAGGAGCCATGGTATGTAAAGGAGCTGATTTGAACTTTGATGGAAAAGTTAATATTGTTGACTTCTCTATCTTGCTCTATTTTTGGAATAAAACCCAACCTAGTAATCGCTGTGTTGATATCAACTTTGATGGCATAGTAAATATCTTTGATTTTTCAATAATGATGTATTGGTGGGGAGGATAATATCCGTACCCTATGGTTTATGTTAAAATTGGATAAAAGAGTAAAAAAATCGCCATGATAATTTTTAAACTGAAAAAATCAATTTTCTTACTTATATCAACTCTATTTCTTTTGTTTTTTGTTTTTTCATTCTGTGAAGCAACCACTCTTTATTTGATACCCCAATCACAAAACATTTATCAGGGTGATTCTTTGATTATTGACCTACGCATAAATACCGAATCTGAAGAAATTAATACGGCTGAAGTTAATTTAAACTTTCCCCCTGATTTATTTGAAATTATTGAATTCAATAAAGGTGATTCGGTTTTTACCCTTTGGCCAGAAGAACCAGAATTAAAAAATAATATTATCTCATTCATGGGTGGAATGCCAGGAGGATTTCAAGGAAGAGGTTCTCTTTTGAAGATTAATCTTAGAGCAAAAGAAACAGGCCAGACCATTATTTTCTTTAAAAATGATTCAAGGGTTTTATTAAATGACGGCAAAGGAACTTTAGCAGAACTGAGTCTGTCAGAAGGAAATTACGAAGTTTCTAAAAAACCAGAAGGATTAATGGTTATTTCTTCCAGAAACTGTCCTGATCAGAATAAATGGTATAGTTCAACAATCCTTCACGTTCACTGGGATTTGATTGAAGGAGCAGAATATAGTTATCTTTTAAGCAGGGACCCATTAGCTGAACCAGATAAAACAGCAGATAAGCCAGAAGGCGAGCTTATCTGGATGGGAGATATGGAATACGATTTAAAAACCGAAAGAGATGGGGTTTATTATTTTATTCTGAGACAAAGATTATTGGGTGAAGATTGGAGTAAAGAGATTAGTCGTTTCAGGGCAATGATAGACAGCACACCGCCTGAAGATTTCAAGCCTGAAATTGGACAGGAATCGTCAGTTTTTGAAGGGAAATATTTCTTAAGTTTCACTGCTCAAGATAAAACCTCAGGAATTGATCATTATGAAATAACAGAACTCACAAAAACTTTCTGGGTATTTACTTCCAAAGAACAATGGGAAACAGTAAAAAGTCCCTATTTGTTAAAAGATCAGAGATTAAAAAGCAAAATACTTGTTAAAGCAGTAGATAAAGCCGGCAATAACCAAATAGCTCAAATCCTTCCTCCGCACAAGATTAGCTGGGAAGATGTAGCTTTTTTGGTCATTTTGTTCCTGATTATAAGAAGAGTAATTTTGTGGCTAAGGAAAAAGATTCAAAGGAAAAAATATAACCAATGAAAAAGACACTCGTAATCTTAATCACCCTAACACTTCTTTTTTTAAATCTAGATTCTATTCAAGCAACAGGTGCCTCTCTCTATCTTTCTCCAGCTTCAGGAACCTTTTTTGTGGGGGGCACTTTTGATGTTTCAGTTTTTGTAAATACTGGGAGAGAAGACGTTAATGCAGTTCAAGTAGATTTAAAATTTGATCCCAAAAAACTCCAAATTACCAATCCTACTGCTGGAAAGTCTTTTATTGAAGTTTGGGTTTCTCAGCCCAGCTATTCCAATACCAAGGGCTCTATGTCCTTTATTGGGGGGGTGCCAACTCCTGGTATTAATACCTCGGCTGGTCTAGTTTCTACGATTACATTTCGAGCTATATCTCGGGGGGAAACCACAGTTTTGTTTTTGGATTCTTCTAAAGTTCTAAGAAATGATTCTGAGGGAACTAATATTTTAACCTCGATGGGAAGAGGAAGTTATACTCTTTTGATTCCTCCCCCCGAAGGTCCCAAACTTTTTTCTCTAACTCATCATGATCAGAACAAGTGGTATAAAAACAATAATCCTACTTTTTCCTGGGAGAAGGAAGAGAGGGTAACTGATTTTAGCTATAGTTTTGACCAAGATCCTTTGGGCGTACCTGATAATGTCTCTGAAGGTGACTATACTTCAGTTAGCTATGGTGATGTTGGAGACGGGATATGGTACTTTCATGTTAAAGCTAGAAAGAGTGGAGTTTGGGGAGGGATAAGTCATTTCTCGGTCCAGATAGACTCTTCTCCTCCTGCTATGTTTACTCCTACCGTTGAACCTTCTCCAAAAACAATAGAAAGACAACCTTTAATTTCTTTTATGACCACAGATGCTTTTTCTGGATTAGACTATTACACCCTAAAATACATTGATATGACCCCAGAAAGAGAAGAGGCAGTTGGTTTTTTTACCGAAGTTTCCAGCCCCTATCGATTACCTTCCTTAGAGATCGGAAAGTATTTAGTGGTGGTTAGGGCTTACGATGAAGCGGGAAATTGGCGTGAAGGAAAGATTGAAATTGAAATTTTTCCCGAAGGTATTTTCTTTACCAGAAAAGGTATTCAATTCAGAGAATTTCTTATTCCCTGGTGGATATTAATTTTGGTTTTGATAATTTTGATAATTATAATTATTTTCATTGGATTTCGTTTTTGGAAAAAAAACAGATTCGTGTTTTTGTTAAAAAGGATAAATTTGAAGAAATGGAAAAAAAGAATAAAAGACCAACGAACAAAGATATTAAGCGATAGAAACAAATGATTAAAAATAAACTATTAGTCTTATCAGGTATATTGACCTTAATGATTTGGTTGCCTTTTGAAATAAGCGCCCAAGAAGCTTCTTTTTATGTTTTGCCCGAAAGCGGAAATTATGAAGTTGGTCAATCTTTTAGAGTGGATGTTTTAATTAACAGCGAAGGTATTTCTCTTAATGCTTCCCAGGCAACTATTCATTTTCCGACTGATAAGTTAAGAGTAATAGACATTTCAAAAAACAACTCAATTTTCTCTCTTTGGACCCAAGAACCTATTTGGTCAAATTTACAAGGAACAATTTCCTTTGGTGGTGGTTTGCCCAATCCTGGCTTTAGGGGATCGGCTGGAAAAGTAATTTCAATCATTTTTCAAGGAAAATCAAAAGGAGAAGCGAGAATATATTTTAAAGAAGAAGCAATTTTAGCCAATGACGCTTGGGGGACTAATATTTTTTCTTTTAGCCAAGAAGGGAATTATCCAATTTTTGAGACAAAGCCCTCCGAAGTTGAAAAAGTGCCGGCTGCCCCAGAAATTAGTTCTTCAACCCATCCTAATCCGAATAAATGGTATTCAAATAGTAATTCGGAATTTCAATGGAAGGTTAGTTCGGACATTATTGCTGTGAGTTTTGAACTTAATCAAATATCTGTTTTTGATCCTGGCGATATTTCTCAGAGAATATTAGATTCAAAAGTTTTTGAAAAAGTTGACGATGGAATTTGGTATTTCCACCTCAAGCTTAAAAATGCAATTGGCTGGGGTGTAGTATCCCATTTTAAAGTTCAAATTGATACGGAAGCTCCTGATCCTTTTGAAATTGTAGTTGACAATGAAGGAGATCCAACCAATCCCTATCCTTTTTTATACTTTGAGAGTCAAGATGATGGTTCTGGCATAAGTTACTACGAAATTAAAATTGGGACAGGTGATGTTTTCAGGTTGTTTGAAGTTGAAAACAATCCTTTTCAAATGTCCCGACAAGCTCCCGGAGTTCATCTGGTAATAATTAGAGCAATAGATGAGGCCCAAAACTTTACTGAAAGCAATACAGAGGTAAAAGTAGAATCAATTCCTGCGCCTGAAATTACTGTTTGCCCTTCAGTTTTTACTTCAGGAGAAGAAGTAATGTATGTTGAGGGAACTGCTTTGCCCAGTTCTGAAGTTTTAGTGTTTTTCAAAAAAAATGAACAACTTATTAAAGAATGGCAGGTTGCTTCTAAAGAAACAGGAGATTGGTTTGTGATTGAGGATGGTTTGATCAAGTCTGGATTATATAAAATTACTGCCAGAACAAAGGATGCCAGAAGAGCTATAAGTCAAGAATCTTCTCCTTGTTTTGTTAAGGTTATTCTTTCAGGAGTGGTTATTGGACCTTGGATTATAGGATATAAAATTTTAGCATTGATTGTTTTAATCATTTTTATCATTGTTTTGGCTGGGATTTTCTATCTTTTATTAAAAGTCCGCAAAATCCAAAGATTAATTAAAAAAGAAGCAAAAGATTTAAAGAAAAAGTTTTACAAAGAATACAATGAGCTTCAAGCGGACATTGAGGTAGAGTTGGAAGAGTTAAGAAAGGCTAGGGGAGAGAGAAAAATTACCGAAGAAGAAGAAAAGAGAGAAAAGGAACTCTTGAAAAACCTGAATGACGTGAAGAATGTTTTGGAGAAAGAATTGAAAGATATTGAGAAAATAAAGTAAAAAATAATAAAACAAAAATCCGCCCAAGAGCGGATTTTTGATTGAAAGTATTTATTAATAAAGATTTTAGCTTTCTAATACTTCAATATATGTTGTTTTAGCTCCAAAGTTGAGAGCTTCTCCATAGGAAGAAAACCAGATGTCAACGTGATAATCACCCTTTTTAGAGTGCATTCTGTCTTCTACTACAAAAATCTTGTTGCCATATAATTCAGGTATTTTTACTTTTGTGCCAAAGGCTAAAAGATTATTAGCTATAATGCCATCTCTTACTCCCGTTCCAGCTGCTGTAATAAAAGGAGTGCTGTCGGTTTGCAAGGATGAACTTGAATAGGCAGTAACAATTACTTTTATGGTTAGATTATCAGGGTTAGAAATAAAAAGACTACTTACTGGCAATAGACTGTTTTTTTCAATAGTAACCAAACTTTCTGACATTTCCTGAAAAGAAGATATAATCAAACTATTCTCATTGCTTTGAGTTTTTGATTCTAAAACAGGCGAAATACTAATAAAAGTACCTAAAACTAATAAGATAATTAAATGTTTTATACTCATTTTAAAACCCCTAACTTAGGGGTTTTAAGATTGTATCTTGTTTGCGGGATAGTGTCAAGGTTCTATGCTATGGCTTGAGCGGGTGAAGGGAATCGAACCCTCTTCTCAACCTTGGCAAGGTTACATAATAACCGTTATACGACACCCGCCATTCTTGTGCCGCGGGCCAGACTTGCACTGGCTACCTCAACTTTTTCAGAGTTGCGCTCTACTACATGAGCTACCGCGGCCTAACTAAATGATAAATAATTATTAATTAATAATCAATATAGTGGGCAATGCAGGACTTGAACCTGCGACCTTCTGAATGTAAATCAGACGCGCTACCACTGCGCCAATTGCCCATTTGGTGCCCAGGGGGAGATTTGAACTCCCACGAGTTGCCTCACTACCACCTCAAGGTAGCGCGTCTGCCAATTCCGCCACCTGGGCTTATTATACTAATTATTAATTATTTTGATTTTCTTCTGGTTTTTCTTGAACTTCTTTCTTTTCCTCAATTTGAGCTGGTTCTTTGGTTTCTTGAATAACTGATTGTTCAAAATCTACTTTTTTTAATCTTGCTTTCCTTCCCTTAGCTTTTCTTAAATAATAGAGTTTTGCTCTTCTTACCCTTCCTCTTTTAACAATTTCTATTTTTTCAATATTAGGAGAATGTAATGGAAAAACTCTTTCCACCCCTATTCCTGAAATAAGCTTTCTAACTGTAATGGTAGCTGAAATTCCTTTCCCATGTTTTCGAGCCAAAACCAAACCTTCAAAAACCTGAATTCTTTGTTTATCTTTTTCTTTGATTTTTTGATGAACTTTAATCGTATCTCCGGGACGAATATCATCTAAACCCTTTTTAAGTTGTTCTTTATTAAATTTTTCTATTTTATTCATTTTTCAGATTGTTTAATATTTTTTTCAATTCTTCTGGTAATTCAGAATTCAACTCTTTTGTTTTACCATTAAGTAGCTTAATTTTCAAATATTTTGCATGTAAAAATTGTCTCTTAAGTCCTGAGGGTATAATTTGGTTTTTAAAGCCATAAAGCTTATCTCCAACAATTGGATGGCCTAAATACGCAAAATGAACTCTTAGTTGATGTTTCCGGCCAGTTTCAGGAAAAGCTTTAATCAGAGTAAATTTCTGAAATCTTTTTATTACTTTATATTCTGTTTTAGCTTTTCTTAGATTTTTACTACCTGAGGGCTCATGAGGCAAATAAACTTTTTGTTTTCTTTTATCTTTGTTCGCTCTACCAATTAGAGTTTCAATTATTCCATTATTGGTTTTAAGTTTATCAGCTACCAGTAATATATATTTTTTTTCTACTTTTCTTTGTTTAAATTGTTTTTGTAAAAAACTTAGAGCTTGATTTGTTTTAGCAATTAATATGATGCCCGAAGTATCTTTATCTAAACGATGAACCACCCCATATCTTGGGGCAGTCCCAGCATTTTTTAAATTAGGATATTTTTCTAAAAGTAAATCAATTAAAGTTTTTTCTTTGCTTGTTAACAGAGCTGCGCCTTCTGGAAAAACTATAACTTCAGCTGGTTTATCAACTGCTAATAAGTTTTCATTTTCAAAAACAATCTTCATGTGGGCGATACAGGATTTGAACCTGTGACCTTTGCAATGTCACTGCAACGCGCTGCCAACTGCGCCAATCGCCCTGGTGCGCGTGCCTGGAGTCGGACCAGGGACCTGTTGCTTATAAGACAACTGCTCTAACCACTGAGCTACACGCGCCTGATTTTTACCTTAATTGATTTTTCTCTTCTTGTCGACACTTTAGGAGTTGAATGATCTTGTTTATTGGTCAAAGATTCTTTTTTACCTATTATTTGTTCAAACTCTTTTCTTTCAATCGTTTCTTTTTCAATTAATGTTTTAGCAATTTTATCTAATAGTTTTCTTTTTCTGGTTAAAATCCTTTGAGCCTTATTTTGAGCATTTTTAATTAGTTTAGCTATTTCTTTATCAATTTGAGTTGCCATTTTTTCAGAATAGGTTCTTTGTTCGGAAATTTCTTTTCCTAAAAATACTAACTCTTCTTTTTTACCGAAAACAATAGGTCCCAAAGAAGACATTCCATATTCTTTTACTAATTTTCTGGCTAATTGGGTTGCTATCTTTAAATCATTAGTAGCTCCAGTAGTTATTTCTTTGAATTTTATTTTTTCTGCGCAAAAGCCAGCCAATAAAATAGCCATTTCGTTCAAAAGCTCTGATTTTGTTTTCATTTTCTTTTCCTCAGTAGGCACTTTCAGCGTGTATCCGGCAGCCATTCCTCGAGCAACAATAGATACTTTTCTAACTGGTTCTGACATGGGAACAAAAGAGGCTACTAAAGCATGGCCTGCTTCGTGAAAAGCAGCAATCTCCTTTTCTTTTTTAGATAAGATATGACTTTTTCTTTCAGGACCCAATAATACCTTTTCAATTGATTCTAAAATATCTGCTTGAAAAACCTGATTTTTATTTTTTCGAGCAGCTAAAAGAGCTCCCTCATTAACCACATTAGCTAAATCAGCTCCTGAAAATCCAGGAGTACGTTCAGCAACCTCTCTTAAATTAACATTTAAAGCTAATGGTTTATCTTTACAGTGTACTTTTAATATTTGCTCTCTATCATTAATATCGGGAAGGTCTAAAATAATTTTCCTGTCAAATCTACCTGGTCTTAAAAGAGCGGAGTCTAAAATATCAGGGCGATTCGTCGCTGCAATAACTATACGCGTGTCATTTCTTTCAAAGCCATCCATTTCCACTAAGATTTGGTTTAATGTTTGCTCTCTTTCATCATGACCTCCTCCAATCCCAGCCCCCCTTGCCCTTCCAACTGCATCTAATTCGTCAATAAAAATAATTGAAGTACCTGCTTTTTTAGCAGTAGCAAATAAATCTCGGGCTCTACTTGCACCTACACCAACAAAAAGCTCTACAAATTCTGATCCTGAAATTGAGAAAAATGGAACATTACTTTCTCCAGCCACAGCCCGGGCTAATAGAGTTTTTCCAACCCCACTTGGCCCAACCAGGAGTACACCTCGTGGAATTCGAGCCCCCATTTTTAAATATTTTTTGGGATTTTTCAAAAAATCAACAATCTCTTCTAATTCTTGTTTAGCTTCTTTGAGTCCAGCTACATCTTTAAAAGTAATTTTTTCTCTTGAAGTGTCACCCGCTCCAAACAATCTTGCTTTAGCCTTGGTAAAATCAAAGGTTTGCATAGCTCCAGTCTTAGATTGTTTGAAAATCATCCAGAAAAACCAACCAAAAAGCAGAAGAGGTATTATACTTGAAAAAAGGGACAAAACCCAGAACCAGTTTTCATTAGTTTCTTGGGTTTCAATAGTAACTTTGCTTAATTTTTCTTTTTCCACCCCATAATTGATTAAAGATTGAGAAAGAGCAGCTTCTGGTTCTTTGTGTGATAAAGCTTTTATATCATCTTGATATAAAACCACGAGCTCATTTCCTGACACTATAATCTTTTTAATCTTTTCTTGATTAATATCACTTACTATTTGGGTAATAGCTAAAGTTTCTTGAGTTTCAAAAGGAGTTGAAAATAAACTAAACACAGCTGAAATTATTAATAAAATCAGGAAAAGAAATGCAAAATTTTTAATTAAACCTTTCATGCTTATAAAGCAAGGGTTATTTTGTGTTCTTTAGGCTCAATTGATAGAACTTTAAAATTATATTTTTCTCCAACTTTGAGAGCTTCTTTCATTTTTTCTTGACTCCCAAATTCAGAAATATGAGCTAATCCCTGGATTTTTTCTTCTACCTGGACAAAAACTCCAAAAGGATTAAATTTTACTACCTCACCTTTAATTATATCACCCTTTTTATATTTTTTTTCAATATCTTGCCAAGGATCTTTTTTCATGGTTTTTAAAGACAGGAATACCTTGTTGTTTGAAATTTCAATAATTTTCACCTCTATCTCTTCTCCCATTTTAACAATTTTGGAAGGATTTTCGACGATTGCCCAATCTAATTCAGAAATATGAATTAGTCCTTCTAATTTTTCCTGACCAAAATTAACAAAAGCTCCAAAATCAGTAATTCCAGTGACTGTTGCTTTAACAACATTGCCAACCTCGTAATTCTTTAATATTTCTTTGATTTTTTCTGACTCTTTTGCTTTTTCAGACAAAATCAATTTTCCTTCTTTTTGAGAAAGGTCAAAGATTTTAACCTCTAATTCCTGACCAATAAAAGCTTTAAGAGCTTCTAATATTTTGGCTGAATCAGCACCTTTTACTCTTGGATAGTGTTCGCTTTTTAATTGAGAAACAGGAAGAAAAGCTGGAATACTGGAGATTTTTGCCAATAAGCCTCCTCTGTTAGCGCCTAAGATCTTAACCGTTAACAACTCTCCTTGTTTTCTTTTTTCTTCTAATGTTCCCCAAGCTAATTCTTGAGAAGCACCACTGGCTGACAATTCGATGTAACCATCTTCATTATCTAAATCAACCACCTTAGCGGAAACGGTTGCTCCTTTATTAAGATTTCTTAATTCGTCCCTGGCGTCATAAAATTCTTTGCCATAAATTATTCCTGTTCCAAAAGGACTAATATCTAAAAAAAGAGCAGATCTTCCTCTTCCTATAATTTTTCCATCAATAATTTGTCCGACCCTCAGAGGTTTTAGATTGTCTTCCTTTTCTAATAAACTTTTCATACTTTTCAGCTTACAATATTTCATTCAATTTTTCAAGAATAGTTGAAGAATCACTTTATTTATAGTAAAATTATAGTATAAACCTATGAAAATTCTTTGGCATGGGCATTCTTGCTTTCAAATTATTGCCCAAAAAGAAAAAGATACCAAGGTGTCAATAGTGATTGACCCCTTTTCAAAAGAAATTGGACTAAAGCTTCCTAAACTTGAAGCTGATGTTTTGTTAATTAGTCATGATCACTCAGACCACAATAACCAAAAAGCGGTTTCAGGCAATCCCTTTGTTATTACTGGCCCTGGAGAATATGACATAAATGGGGTTTTTGTTCAAGGTATTCCTGCTTTTCATGATGATGTTGAGGGTAAAGAGCGAGGCCAAACAACAATTTATAATATTGAAGCTGAAAACATTTCTATTTGTCATTTGGGCGATTTGGGTCAAAAAGAATTAAGTCCAAATCAAGTTGAACAGGTTAATAATGTTGATATTTTAATGATTCCAGTGGGGGGGAAATATACTATTTCATCTAAAGATGCTTTGAAAATTATGTCTCAGATTGAACCCAAGATTACAATTCCAATGCATTATTCTGTTCCCAAATTAAAAATTAAATTAGACGGATTGGGAGAATTTTTGAAAACGCTAGGAATTAAATCTGTTGAGCCATTAAATAGTTTATCAATCAAAAAGAAAGACCTTTCTGAAGAAGAGGCAAAAATAATAGTTTTGAAATCTTAAAATGGTAAAAGATTTAAAAAAAATAAAAACTGATCAGATTAAACCAAGAGAAATTACTGAAGAAATGAGAGAGTCCTATCTTGATTATGCAATGTCAGTAATTGTTTCTCGAGCTCTACCTGATGTAAGAGATGGACTAAAGCCCGTACATAGAAGAATTTTATATGCAATGCTAGAGGATGGTTTAAGAAACAATGCTAGATTTAGAAAATCAGCTACTGTGATCGGAAGTACCATGGCTCGATATCATCCTCATGGAGATCAAGCCATATATGATTCTTTGGTCAGAATGGCTCAGAATTTTTCTTTAAGATATCCCTTAATTCAGGGTCAAGGTAATTTTGGTTCGATCGATGGAGATGGTGCTGCTGCGTACAGATACACCGAAGCTCGACTTTCTAAGATTGGCGAAGAAATACTGAAAGATATTGAAAAAGAAACAGTTGATTTTATTGATAATTATGATGGTACCAGAAGAGAACCAACTGTTTTACCATCTCCAGTACCCCAGCTTTTATTAAATGGCTCTTTGGGAATTGCAGTTGGAATGGCAACCAACATTCCCCCTCATAATCTTTTAGAAGTTTGTGATGCTTTAATTTATTTATTGGATAGCCCGAAAGCTGATACCGAAGATTTATTTCAATTTGTTAAGGGTCCTGACTTTCCAACTGGAGGAGAGATTTTCAATAAAAAAGATATTATTCATGCTTATTCTGTAGGAAAAGGACCAATTGTTGCTAGGGGAAAAGCAATCATAACTGATGCTGAAAAGGAGAAAAAGAAACAAATCATAATTACTGAAATTCCTTATCAAGTTCAAAAATCGTCTTTGGTTGAAAAATTTGCTGAATTAGTTCAAAACAAAAAGATTAAAGGTATTAAAGATATTAGAGATGAATCAGACAAGGATGGAATGAGAATTGCCATAGATTTGCAGAGGGGAGCCAATGCCAAGCAAATTCTGAATCGTTTGTATAAATTCAGTAATCTTCAAAAAACATTTCATTTGAATATGTTGGCTTTGGTGGATGGTATTCAGCCTAAAGTTTTACCTCTTTTGGATTTTTTAAACTATTTCCTTTTGCACCGCAAAGAGGTGGTGAGAAGAAGAACAAAATATGATTTAGAAAAAGCTAAAGAAAGAGCTCATATTTTACAAGGTCTTGTTAAATGTTTATCTCGAATTGATGAGGTTATTAAAACAATTAAAAAATCATCAGATCGTCAAGATGCCCATAAGAATTTAAAAAAGAAATTCAAATTAACTGATATTCAGGCCAATGCTATTTTGGAAACCAAACTTTCAGCTTTGGCTAAGTTAGAAAGAAGTAAGATTCAAGATGAACTTAAAGAATTAAAAGCTAAAATCCAGGAATTAAGTAATATTTTAAAAAGCCCAGCCAGGATAAAAAGAGTTATTAAAAAAGAGCTTAATTCATTAAAACAAGAGTTTGGTGATCCAAGAAAAACCAAAGTTAATGCTCATCAGGTGGGAGAATTTACCCTAAAAGATCTAATTCCCCAAGAACAAGCTATTATTACTGTAACTCAGGGTGGATATATTAAAAGATTAAATCCTTCTACCTATAAGATTCAGCATAGGGGTGGCAAGGGTATTTTAGGAATGAAAACAGTGGGAGAGGATATAATTGAACACTTTATTTTGGCCAACACTCACGACTCTCTACTCTTTTTTACTGATTATGGAAAGGTTTTTCAGGTTCCAGCTTATGAAATTCCAGAAGCAAGTAGGGTGGCTAAGGGCAGGGGTCTTTTAAACTTTCTTGAACTTTCTTCCCAGGAAAAAGTTTTATCAATTTTTGCTTTAGAAAAAAATAAAAAGCAATTAGAACATAAATGTTTGGTTATGGTAACCAGGGATGGTATAATTAAAAAAACAAAATTAGAAAGATTTAGCAATGTAAGACGTTCTGGATTAAAGGCTATTTCTTTAAAAAGAGGAGATTTATTGCAAAAAGTTAAAATGACCGATGGTAATGATGAAATAATTTTAGTGACCAAAAAAGGTCAGTCAATTCGTTTTAAAGAAAAAGATGTTAGGTCAATGGGTAGAACAGCAGCTGGGGTAAAAGGGATTAGGTTGAAGAAAGAAGATGAGATTGTGGGAATGGAGATAATTAAAGCGCAAAAAGAAAAGAAAAAACCTAAAAATTATCTATTGATTATAATGGAGAATGGATACGGCAAAAAGACTGACATTCAAGAATACAGGAGTCAGGGAAGGGGTGGGTCTGGTATTAAAACAGCTAATATTACTGCTAAGACTGGTGAAATTGTATCATCTAAGATTTTGACTGAAGAAAAAGATTTAATTGCTATTTCTCAAAAAGGTCAGGTTATTAGAACAAAAATTGCTCAGATTTCAAAATTATCTAG
>SDBV01005647.1_pt1 | contig 17595 bp, 15 predicted proteins | sample 2277081 | NCBI WGS metagenome assembly SDBV01 (sample SAMN10402039, study PRJNA504765) | marine sediment metagenome | isolation source: marine sediment core GS10_PC15, 223 cmbsf | place: Arctic Ocean: Southern Knipovich Ridge | collected 2010 | reverse complement strand
GTCAAACATATCGACACGCGCATCGGAGTTCAGGTCGCCCATCTGGCGGAGGAACAATACGGGGTAATATTGCCCCAGCGGCATGGCCCAGACGGAGGCAAAATCCCAGCCCGCATCGGTAAACGTCGAAAGCGTTTTCATCTCGGCAGTAGTCTTGCCCGTTACCCCTGTAGATGGGCCTTCGCCAACTCCAACTGTTGCTGGAAGACAGGTTTGTGTATCCCAAAAGCAGTCGGTTATCGTACTATCAACATGATTCCACCCCACCAGCCCGCCGACATCGTCTGTTCCGGTGACCGAACCGGTCGCATAGCAGGCGGTTAGCGTACCATAATAATTATACCCCACCAGCCCGCCGACAAAGTCTGTTCCGGTGACCGAACCGGTCGCATAGCAGGCGGTTAGCGTACCATCATAATTATACCCCACCAGCCCGCCGACACTGGAGTTACCGGTGACCGAACCGGTCGCATAGCAGGCGGTTAGCGTACCATCATTATTCCACCCCACCAGCCCGCCGATACGCTCGCCGCTGACCGTCCCGGTGACCGAACCGGTCGCATAGCAGGCGGTTAGCGTACCATAATAATTATACCCCACCAGCCCGCCGACATAGTCAAAGCCGCTGACCGAACCGGTCGCATAGCAGGCGGTTAGCGTACCATAATAATTATACCCCACCAGCCCGCCGACAAGCCCGTCTCCGGTGACCGAACCGGTCGCATAGCAGGAGGTTAGACCACCTTCATTATACCCCACCAGCCCGCCGACATAGATTGTTCCGGTGACCGAACCGGTCGCATAGCAGCCGGTTATCGTACCAGAATCATTCATACCCACCAGCCCGCCGACTCGGTCGCGTCCGGTTATATTGTGGTCCTCGACGCCTAAATTGCGGATTTGGCCGCCGATGCCGACATAGCCAAACAAGCCGACGTAATCGCTGCCTGGTTGATTGATGACTGCATTGCTGATTATATTATCGTTGCCGTCAAAGACACCGGTAAACTCTGTACTGCTGTTTCCAACCGGCGTCAGGGTTACCCCCGCCAAATTGATATCCGCCGTCAGGATAAAAGACATATTCCAATTCGGGTCGTCGATGGTTAATTGCTGAAAATCAGCGACATTCGCAATTTGATACGGATTGCCTGCCGACCCATCGCCGTCGCCGGAATAGGCCCAAAGATTGCCGCTGATACAAAGAACCGCCGTAAGAATTACCGCTGAAGCGATTGCCTTTTTCATTTTTCCTACCTCCCAAAAAAGGTTAAGCAGACATTTGCGCAGCGGTTACGGCTGGTGGCTGTAGATGCTCCTCAAATGGTGTGTAGCTTACCATCGCTTCCCCTGTATCCAATACGGAGGCTATTATACCGCTTTCAGGATGCAAATCAAGCAAGAACTCGACATTTCTTGCCAAAGGCGTCTTATTGGGTATGACAAAAAAGGAGGACAGTATGTTAATTCGATCTTTCATTGCGTTCTGCGCGGCTGATGACTATTCCGTAATCTGTCAACTTCCCTCGCGGGCACGAAAGGGGTTTTTAGTGCTATACCCCCTCCGCCGGCGATTGACAGCAAAAAGTTCCGAACACTATTGTGTCTGACCCCTTAAATTCACCCGAAGATTATAAAATATCTCTTCATGCGTCTGAATCTAAAAAAATCCATTGGGCATTTACCTTGCTTGATAAGGGTCTTTCGGCGATTTAGCTCCAAAAATCCTGAGTAGGTCGGGCTTGTTGCCGCGAATGTACACGGGTATGTGATCGATCGGAGCGTCTGCTTCGATGGTCTGTCCACCCTTGAGCTTTTTGCCCGTCCATGCATCCGTCCATTCAACTCCGCTGGGCAGATAGACCTGGCGGCTTCTTTGTTCGAAACTTGTTATCGGTGCAATAAGCAAATCCGGTCCAAAGAGAAACTGGTCCTCGATTTCGGTGGTGTCGGGATCGGTCCGCTCAAAGTCAAAGAACACCGGCCGCATGGGTGGGATACCTTTGGCAGAGGCCAGAGCCATCTGCTTCATTACATACGGGCGAAGGCGCTGGCGGAGGAACATCGCTTCACGGACATGACGGTATGAATCACCGCCAAGATTCCATGCCTCGTTGTTCTCGCGAAGGCCATGCGTTCGAAAAATCGGGCAGAAGACACCGTACTGATACCAGCGAACCATCAATTCATGAAAACGCTCGCCTGTAGCCCTCGGAATAAAACCTCCGATGCCGGTAGCAGCCCATGGAATTCCACTCATGGCCAGATTGAGATAGGCTTTCATATATTCTTCCAGATGCTCAAATGAAGTGAGAATATCGTGATGAGCCGGAGCAACTCCATACCGTTGAGACCCTGCCCAGGAGCTTCGGCAGATAGTCACCACTTCCTTCTCGCCGGCAGCGATCAACCCCTCGTAGATGTTCTTCTGGTGTGCCACCGGATAATAGCAGTGCGCTTCGGTCGCCGGACCAATCTTGTACAAAATCTGATCGTAATCGTAGATCTTATGAAAGTCATCAGACGGATCGAGCCAGAATGTGCGTATGCCAAGGTCGAAATAGTTTTTCTTCCACTTGTCCCAAAGAAACTTTGCAGCCTCTGGATTTGTCGGGTCATACTGGTAGGACGTCCCACTAAATCTAACAGTATCCTTTTTACCGTCTTTGGACCAGGTGAACATATTGCCATCTTTCATAGCCTGAAAATTTTCACTTTCAGGACTGACCATCACCCATGGCGAAATCATAATCCTTACGCCCATCTCGTCCAGCTCCTTGACCATCGCCTCGGGGTTGGGCCAGAATTTCGGGTCCAATTTCCAGTTGCCAAGGACGTCCCAATGCTTGAAATCTATGACGTGAACCGACAGCGGAAGCCCGCGTTTCTTAAACTCCCTGGCTACATCGAGAAAATCGTCCTGCGTCCTGTATCGCAGCTTGCATTGCCAGAAGCCGGAGGCCCAATACGGAAATTCCGGTGCATGGCCGGTTACGTCGGCGTAATGCTCCATGATCTCGGCATAGGAATCTCCCGCGGTAATGTAATAATCCACCTGCCTGCAGCCCCTGGAAACCCACCGGGTCATGTTATTTCCGAACTCGACTCTGCCGAGTGACGGATTGTTCCAGAGGAACCCGTATCCTTCGCTGGAGACTACAAATGGGACAACATGTTTGACGTGGCGTTGATAAAGATCAAGGACGCAGCCTTTCAGATTAATCCTGCCCGTTGCATTGAGTCCCATACCGTAAAACCGCTCTCCGTTACGCGAGGCAAAATGCGTTTCCGAGCTGAACAGGCCATCGCCTGCGGCCTTGAAGATTCGGGTGCCGGGATTGTGGGCATGAACGCCATAGTCATGTTCACTCAGTATGCAGACAGACTCATCGTTGGTATGCCTGAAGAACTGCAGGTGACCTCTCTGGGTGTAAATATCACGAATCCGGGCGGATATCTTCCCGTTCCTGATCGTGGCTTCCTTCGGGGTAATTTCAATCTTTCCTTTCAACCCGGTGGGTATGTCCAAGGCCCAGTCGGATGTCTGTCCGCCTCCGTCGGGAACGATGCGTACACGCAGGCCGTCCTTTCCCCACGCCTGGATCTTTATCGTCTGACTGTCATACCTGTAGACAAGCGTACCATCCTCGTTTGTAGTCCGCCCATCAATGGCAGGGCGACGTGTAGCAGAAACAGTGCGGCAATTGGTTGTCACAATGAGTGCGCATACTAACAAAAGGGCACTTGACGACTTTAAACTTTTACAAAACATAATTTAGTCCTTTCGATGGAAATTTACCTATCTAATTTGAAATTCCTCAAATGCTGTGTTTTCTTTCAGGTCGGTGACGGGCTGGACAACCCACTCGATCCAGCGGAAAGTGCCGAGTTCGTTGCCGTCACTGGCCTGGACTCTTGAAGCTGCTAATCTTACAGTAGGGCCTCCAATGACATCGACCATCGCTATGGTAACCGGTTTTCGGTCCTTGATGCTCTGCGAGTTGAGTTTCTTTTCGCTGATACCTACGAGGGTGAACCTCTGGCTGGCCTGGATGCCGTTTTTGCTGAATGAGAATGTTCTGATCTCTGAAACAGGAACATCTTTTCCAAGGTCAATTTTGTAAGATCCTCCAACGACCCCTCTTCTGAATACCGGTCCAAACAATCTTTTTGCCAGCTTCCCTTCGCTCAATATCGCTATATTATAAGTTACGGGTTCCGAGGTGACACTCTTGAATTCCAACACATTATCAGGCGGAAGCAGGCAAATATTTTTGAACTCAGTATTTGTTCCTTCAGTTTCAACATAAACGTACCTTTTCAAAGTTGTTGTACCGGTCTTCTGGCTGCGGACATATTTTATCTTCATAGATTTACCTTTTGCCCGATCGGTTGCCTTTTGAAGGTCAGTTGTTATCTTAGCGGCTTTGCCATTAATTGACAGGATAAGATCGCCTTTTTTAAATCCGGCACCGGCGGCAAAAGAACCGGCAGGGACGTTTACCAGGTGAATCCCGCCTTGTTCTTTACTTACTCCAAAAGCTGAAAACTCTTCACCGGAAAGGCCTTTTACTGTCGCTCCCTGCCAAAAAAACGATGTCTTAGAAATTGATTCTGTCTGAGCTTTCCAAACACTGGGCAAGAGCGGGGTACGAGCTATTGCTTTTAGTTTTGGTTTTTGCACCCCGAAATTATCCATCGGAAAGTTTTTGAATCCGAGTTTTATGGCAGGTGAGTTTTGTGCCACTCTGTAATCCCCTATAGCGGGATCAATGAACATGGCGTTTGCGGTTATTGAATTTATGTCCATTGTGCTCAGCTTTTGTAATTGGATAGCAGGTGAACTTTCAGACGTATCCGGGTTATGAAGCAGATTGAAATCGCATTGTTTGCCCCATGGCGTCGGTACCCGGATAGGTTTGTATGGCGTAAAGACAATGTTTTTTCGGAAAACATCCTGGCTGTTTTTGTACCAGACGTGCGGGTGGAAGGAGTTGTTGACCATGATGTTATTTTCGCATATTCGATGGAATCCTTCCCTCAATTTGATTCCTCCGTTTAGGCAGAGATTATTATAAACGTGATAGTTTGAGGAACCGTCGTCGAGATCGATGTCCCAGCCGTGGTCACATCGCCAGCGGCTGTTGCGAATAATAGTCTTGCCGGCATCCAGCAATGCCAGTTCCGGGAGTTCCTCTTCGGGTGCATCCTCGAGCCTCCAGAAACGGTCGCGTCCCCAGGAGTTGAAACTGCCATGGTCACCGGTCTCACGCACCGTGTCAAAGACGTCACAAAACTCAATGACATGTCCGCCAAAGGCCCCCTCGCTGATATTAATGCCTGCGCGGCCAACATCATAAATTGAGCAGTGCCGAATTGTGATATTTTTCGACGCGGAGATATGAACGCCGGTGGCTTGCTTCTCAACCGTTCCGATCTCGTGGATCAGGCAATCTTCAACGATACAGTCGGCGGGATAGTTGGAAGTCTTAGGGCCTGGTGTTTTGTCAATATCCGCATATGCCATTCTTTGATGATATTGGAACAGGGGGTTGCGCACGGACATCGGGTCACCCATAAAGCACACGCCACTGGCGCCTGCACCATGAATGTGAGTGCCTCGCACGGTAATGCGGCGATTGTAATTATTGACAAAGACAGCGTTGCCACCGACTTGATCAAATTCGCAATCCGTAATAAGGCAATCCTCAGCACCATTAATCATGACTGCGCCACCACGAAAGATTGTCCAGTCACTTCGCAACACGGGTTCTTTAGTTTCCATGAACGTACGAGCCGTGTGACGGAAGATCAGGCCTGCTAACGTGATGTGCTTGACGGGATTGTCCTCGTTTCCCTGAAACTCCATGAGATGCCGAAGCCTGGCAACCTCGATCGTGGCGGTTTTGACATTAACTCCGTTAGGTGGATAGTAGTAGAGGGTCTGCGTTTTCGCATTGTGGAACCACTCCCCAGGAGCGTCAAGTTCCTCGAAGATGTTTTCAACAAACCGGTATTCCTTGTGCATGTCCCTTGGGGTGTTGTTCTGCCAGCCACCCTCATAGGTTATCGTATTGTCCGCTTTTTTCCCGGTGATACGGTAGTGGTAACCGCCCCAGCGATTGCTGGCCATCGCATGGATAAAGCCGCCAGTTGGGCTGGCCCAGCCCGAGGCTCTTTCCTTGCTAAAAGCATCCGGGGAATAGCCGTGATAAACCAAGACCCTGGGATCGTAGTTTGGATAGCGGGCCATGTGTTGGCGTGTGCCGTTAACAAACAACTGATCGATATCCAGACTTCCAGGAGTCTTAGCCTGAAATATACCATCGCGATATGGTTTCCATGTGAGATGAAGTTTTGACCCACCGCTGATAATCGCCTTTTCATCCTTGTATGCCGCATAAGTTATGGGCGATTTGGCAGTACCGGAATCTTCCGATGAAAACACAACGGGTTCATCAAGATAGTATGTTCCTTCTCTCAGAAAAACTGTCACGGATTCGGCTTTGGCACTTTTATTTTCACGAATCACATCATGTGCTTTTATGATGGATTTGAATGGCTTGTTAATGGAACCGGGGTTTAAATCGGAACCGCCGGGACTAACGTACAACTCTTTATGAGTATATGTGACAGCAGAGGTCGGTATAACAAAAACTAAACTCATCAAAAATACAACCAAAACGTTCTGAAACCATAATGTGTAATTTTTGGAAAACATAATTTTTGCTCCTTTCTAATAAAATATTTCTTTTTACAAACTCTTGAATTACTTCATAACAAATACTATTTTCCCTTATTCAAATTAACCTAATGGAGATGCTTTCAATGACTATTTGGTACCTTACCATTTAGTTACAAAAGAATTCAATGATAAAATTGCTCAAATCCTGGCGGACAATGGTGTGTATATGTTATACTGCTCACGGTTGAGTTTTCTTGTTCAAGCGGCCTGAATGTGAAAATTTTCGGTCAGTAGCGTTTGTAGTGCCCTTTACCGGCGGCGAAACGACTGCCCTGGGTGATATCATAGTGGCCGTGTACCCGATGGTTATACCTGTCCTGGCAGCACCGATTGGGACGATAGAAATCCTTGAACCAGCCAGCCTCAGCGATATTACAACATCCACGCATACGTTTTCCCTGCCTGTCATCATCGAGGTGATTCGCAGGGACATACAGCTCGACGTGTTCATTATCGCGATTCAGCCCGGGCACATATTGTGGGCCAAACCGCCCAGCGAAGCGGTAACCCAGGCCGTTAATAACATTTGCAATCTGCTGGACAATCTGATTTAATGCCGATGCCGTAGAATTTGCAATGAAAGCATAAAGGTACAAAGGTGTAAGGGCGCAAAAAAGTGATCGAACAAAACCGTCGATTGAAACAACTCCTGGCAATGGTCGCCTTCGGGATTGCCTTTGCGTATATCGAATCGGCGGTGGTGGTCTATCTTCGCGCGATATTCTATCCGGATGGTTTTGTCTTTCCGCTGGTCGGCTTCGGAGACATGGCAGGCCTTAAGCATCTTTTCCTGACCGAGGTGGGCAGAGAGGCGGCGACCCTGGTGCTCATCCTGGCTGGTTCCTATGCCCTGGCGTGCAACTGGCGAAGATTTCTGGCATGGTTTCTGATTATCTTCGCCGTGTGGGACATCTTCTATTATGTATGGCTGAAGGTCCTGCTGGACTGGCCTGGCTCGCTGCTGGACTGGGACATATTGTTTTTTATTCCCGTCATCTGGGCCAGCCCGGTGCTCGCCCCGATCATATCATCACTGGTCATGTTACTGGCAGGGGCAATCCTGCTCTCCGAAAGAGCGATGCGGGTTACGGCGATGCGGGCCGCTGGTTTCATGTTGCTGACCCTGGCGACCGTTACATGTTTTTGCATCGCAGGGCTGCGAATAGATGAACCGGACTACCGGTCATCGTTTTCATGGCCCGTTTTTATCGCGATGCATATCTATGCCGTGGTGCTTTTACTGCGATGCCTGGAGAGATGCGGGGTCGGCGAAAATCCCGGCGAAGCTCCTACCGGGCTGGGTACATAAAATCGGGAATACGCCGCGGTTTGCCGCTTTTATCGATACAAGCCAGTGTGGACGCGCCCTCTGCCGGCAGCAAACCCGTGGCCTGATGTTTCAGCCGATAGCCGTGTTCGACGCGGGCGGTGCTGATGCCGGTGTCTGAGGCGATCTTGTTCTTATCGAACCTGACTGTGATCTCCCCACCCTGGTGTGGCGGGAGGACTTTATCTCCCGACGACCCCATAAAGCAGGAACACGGGCCGTCAACCTTGAGGATTTCCAACGGCTCATCACCGTCGTTCATCATGGGAATCGTCCCGACGATTATCTCCTGCTCGGACGGAATGGTCCCCAGGTCAATCGTTTTGGAATCAAGCCACAACGCAGGCCCGGCAGCAGTTGCCGCCTTGCTCTCGGCCACAAACATAAAACCTGCCAAAAAACAAACCAAAAATAAAACTGCCATCACTCTTTGCTTAACAATTATATTTTTCTTTCTTTTCATCATCCCAAATTTCCTTAAACTAAACCTAGTATTCTGCTCACACAAAAACTATTCCGCTTTTGGTTCTAATCTCTGCCCAACTGCTAAAGGCATGATAAACCCTCTCGAAACGGCAGCGCAGAGCTTTAATTTGCTCGCCAAATTGCCGAGTACTGAAAACTAATCCTCAAAGGGGCTGGTAAATTTATCCTTATTATTGTCCCGTCGCTCATCAAGAGCACCTCGTCGATATAGTTACCAAAGACGAACGTTCGCTGTAAGATCCCCGTGCCATCATACTCAACAAGGCGTGTTTCAGAAAGTCTTTCCATTAAGTAAAGAGTTTGGAATTTTGCTTCACATTGATAGTTCGATTCACAAATAAAATCCCCAAATATGCGCCAACCCACAAAAATACTAGATGAAAGATTCTTCCTACCACTATCAGAAAGGGCGTACTCTTTCCTATGGTTTCTAACACTTCGGATGCTATATTGTGTAATATAACAAGCACAGCAACAGTTACTATAAGCGTCGCCGGTAATATTATTATTTTCCGGGCACTTTTAAATATAAGACCTGTGACCATAGCCATCATAAAGCCTGAAGCGCAAAAACTCACCACTTCAGGTATCGTAGCAATCACTGGATAATATGAGTATGGTATCCAATCTGATGGTATGAGAAGCAAAAAACCCGCAAATAGAGCTGAAAATAAGGGTATGAATATAATTATACACAGTGCCGAAATGCCCAATGTAACAGAAACATCCACAATAACATTCTTGTTCTTTAACCGAAACATTTTATTTCCTTTTTTGAGTTATTTCATAACTCTATCTATTTCTTAGGTCCGATTTTCCCGCCTGTTGACACACAAAGAGTTCTACAGTTGCCATATTTGGCCCAGCATCCAGGCCAGCCTAATGGCCAGGTCGTAAATACACACTTAATGAATTGTGCAGCACAACATCTGTCACACGTACTAGTTCGCATTATATCAATACCAGGACAATCACTATTATCGAGAGAATCCTTCCATTCATCACAAGCTTTTTTTAATCCAGATGGGTCAACATTAATAAGTGGGTTACTTCCAACATACTCGTACAAATTCATTCCATCCACATATCGCAAGGGGTCGCGTTGCATGAATCTTCCGGCGTATGTATCGTATGTTCTGTGGCGGTAGTGCATTGATTGGAGGTTGCCGTCGTCCAGCGTATCAAGTCTTCTGCCAGTGAAGTAGTAGGGGTTGCCGGCCTCGGTGCCGCTCCAGGCGGTGAAATCGGGATCCAGCCGCGTCATCTGGCCATACGCGTCATACTCGTAACGCTCAACGACATCGCCGCCTTCGTCAATCAGGGCAGCGACGCTATAGAGATGGTCCTGAACATAATAATAATCGTCCGTCCCGTCGCTCATCACCAGCGGCTCATCGATATAGTTGCCGTAAACGTAGTACCGCTGCAGGCTGGAGGCATCGTACTCAGCCAACACCTGCCAGCCGGGGTTGTAGTAGTACAGTGTGGTTTCGCTCGCAACCGAATCGATCTTGCGAATTCTTCTGCCCAGAGCGTCATAGGCATAGGTGGCCACTTCAACACTCGAGTCGTCCTCGATCTTGACGACCCGATTTTCATAATCGTAGAAGTACACGTAGCCGTCCTTGTCGCCGGTCATATTGCCCGCATCATCGTATGCACAGGTAACGTCGTACGGCCCACCTGTTGAGTTGTCATAGCGGTTGGTGGCACTATCCAGCGCATACGTATCGGTGTTCGTATCACGTTTGGTCACATTCGTACGATTGCCAAGGGTATCCATGCTAAACGCCTCAGTATCCGAATCATGATACGTCACATCAGTTAAACAGTCCAGATCATCGTAAGTGTACTCATTATGCGGGGTACCGGTGCGGTGGTCAAACTCCTTTTGATAGATATTGTTCTCATTGGCCACATACGTATAGTCGAACTTGGCAATCGATGCGGTATAATCGGCACTGGTGATCCTGCCGAGATTATCATACATCGGTTCATAATCGACATCCGGCACGCCGTAAGCCCGCTGAGCGACCCGTGAGCCGACATAGGCATAATCTACCAGCGTTGTGCTTGAACGCTCCAAAGTATCGATACGGCCCCGCCAATCGTTGGATCGGACGATTTCGACGCTGTTGGGGTAGGTGGTCTTTTCGAGGAACCCTGCCTGGTCATACTCGTAATCAATCGGCCGCTCGGTGCCGCCGAAATGCGTCTGGTCAAAATCGGTGATTCTTCCGGCATCGTTATACGCATATTCAACAAGGCTGATGTTCGTATCCTGCGTCGGTTCGGTCTCGTCGATAACCTTGCCGGCGGTGAGCATACGACTAAGGCCGTCGTCACGCATACTGAGCATCCCGTGGGGTACAGATATATATAGCTGCCCCGAATTATGCTTACACTATAGCAGTTAATTCTTGAGAAATCAAGAAGTTATGATAAAATCGGCTCATGGAAAATGCAGCGAATCAAAAACCTGCCAACAAATGGTTAAGTGTACCCATTATTGCAACGGTCACTCGGTTATTGTGCCGGGAGTTGACACTTCAGAACGAATATCTTTGATATGAAAATAAGATTCTCAAGTCCAAGATCAAAAAACGTTTTGTCTTTACCGAGGATGAGCGGCGAACATTAGTTGAGTCTGCCATGGCAATGGGAAGAGACTTGATGGAGCAAGTTGTTACGATTGTTAGGCCCAAAACGATTCTGGCTTGGCAAAGAAGGCTTGAGAAGCAGAAGTGGGATTACTCAGATCGAAGAAAAAACAATCCTGGCCGACCTCGGATTTCTTTGGATATCGAACAACTCGTCTGTTGGATTGCACGGGAAAACTCTTAAACCTGCCCTGATAGACATGCCCTATCCCCGTTGTCCCGTGCGCTGCATGCCATCGCTGTGTATGCGTCAATGTTACCCATTGCATAAACTCCGAAACATCCCCGTCGGCGCGCGGCCACAGCAGCAGGTGCCAGTGATTGCCCATAATGCAGTAACCGCAAAGCCGCATCCCCACGCGCTCGATCCCCTGGGCCAACACCCGCTCAAACGCCTCAAAGTCCGCACGCTTCCTGAATATCCGCAACCGGCCATTGGCACGATTAAGAACGCGGTAAACAATACCGCCGGCACATTGTCGCCTGGGACGAGGCATAAAAAGAATAAATAACACAAGATGAGCAAGTTGTTAAAAAAAAAGGTTCCTGACCCCTTTAGTTCACCCCGGCTTAAAGTAGTAAACAATTTTACCCCGCAGTTTGAGAAAATCCTTAAAACGGCAGGTGTCAAAAAAGGACAATTCCACGATTTGAGGCGTGCCGCTATTACCAACTGGTTTGCCAATGGGATGAGCGAAAATGATGTAATGGTTCCGGCTGGGCACTCAAATTTCGCCACAACTCACGAGTTCTATCTGGCGGTAGCGGACGATTTAGTGGACAGGGCAAGGCTGGCTTCTGCCAATTCTGTCGATGAAAAACTGTTGCAAATCTGTTGCAGTAGTGATTTTTTGAAGGCGACAAAAAAAGCTGACAATCGTAACCAATTGCCAGCTAAAGACTTATGAATGGGCAGGGGCGGACTTGAACCGCCGACACACGGATTTTCAGTCCGTTGCTCTACCAACTGAGCTACCTGCCCGGCTGAATTCGGCACCCGTCAGATGCCAAAGGCCGATTAGACTATCCGTTGCGACGCAAAATTGCAAGCCCTATAGCCGAAAAATTGCCATTTTCCAAATCGAACGGCTCATTCCTTCCGCTTTTCAGAATCGGACAACTCATCTCTTCTGCCGTTTTTGCATCTTGGCCCACGGGTCGCGCAGAGTCGCGGTCCTGTTGAACACCAGCCCGGACGCCGTCGCCTCCCTGTCAACACAGAAATAGCCCAGCCTCTCAAACTGAAAACGTCCCAGCGGCTCGGCAGCGGCAAGCGACGGCTCCACCTTGCAATCGTCCAAAACCTGCAGCGAGTCAGGATTCAGATTAGCCGTGAAGTCCTGCCCCTCAGCTACATCGTCGGGATTTTCCTTCGTAAACAGATGGTCATACAACCGCACCTGCGCATCAACGGCATGCTCGGCGCTTACCCAGTGCAATGTCGCCTTGACTCTTCGGCCATCCGGCGAGTCACCACCGCGCGTGGCCGGGTCATACGTGCAGTGAAGCTCAACAATGCTGCCGTCGGCGTCTTTTACCACGTCAGTACATGTAACAAAATACGCATACCGCAGGCGGACCTCCCTGCCGGGTGCAAGGCGGAAAAACTTCTTCGGCGCATCCTCCATAAAGTCCTCCCGCTCGATATAAATAACCTTCGAGAAAGGAACCTTCCTGACACCTGCCGATGGGTCCTCCGGATTGTTCACCGCGTCCAGCTCTTCGACCTGACCGTCAGGATAATTGTCGATCACCACCTTCAACGGACGAAGCACCGCCATCACACGCGCCGAAGTCTTGTTCAGGTCCTGCCGCAGACAATGCTCCAGCAGTTGAATATCGATAGTACTGTTGAACTTGTTGACGCTGATGGTTTTACAGAACTGCCGAATCGCCGCCGGCGAATACCCGCGCCGCCGCATCCCCGAAACAGTCGGCATCCGAGGATCGTCCCAGCCGATGACATGTCCGTCCCTAACGAGACTGAGCAGCCTTCGTTTGCTCATCACCGTATATGTCATGTTCAGCCGGGCAAACTCAATCTGCTGCGGATGATAGGCCCCCAACTCGTTCAGGAACCAGTCATACAAAGGCCTGTGATGCTCAAATTCCAGCGTGCATATCGAATGGGTAATCCTCTCGATGGAATCTTCCAGGCCGTGTGCCCAATCGTACATCGGATAGATGCACCACGCATCGCCCGTGCGGTGATGGGACGCATGCAGCACCCGATACATCACAGGGTCACGCATATTCATGTTCGTATGCGACATATCGATCTTCGCCCGCAGGGTCCGCGAGCCGTCGGCGAATTCACCCTTTCGCATCCGCGCAAACAAATCGAGATTCTCCTCCACCCCCCTACCGCGATACGGACTATTCCTGCCCGGCTCGGTCAGTGTGCCGCGATATTCCCTGGTCTGCTCTGCGATAAGGTCGCACACATACGCTTTGTGCGCCCTTATAAGCTGCACGGCGTATTCGTACATCTGTTCGAAATAGTCGCTGGCAAAATACAACTGCTCGCCCCACTCCCAGCCGAGCCACCTGACATCCTGCTTAATCGATTCGACGTATTCGGCTTCCTCCTTCGTCGGATTCGTATCGTCAAATCGCAGATGGCAAACCCCGCCAAACTCCGATGCGATACCGAAGTTTAGGCAGATGCTCTTGGCATGGCCGATATGCAGATAGCCGTTAGGCTCCGGCGGAAACCGCGTCACCACACGACCGTCCCATTTACCCGTCTGCAAATCGTCAGCAACTATCTGCCGTACAAAATCCAGCCTGGCCTGGGCGTCCTGTTTATCCGACCCGTTCGCCCCAGCCGCCCCGTCTGTCTCGTCGGCCCCTGCCGGGGATGTCTTTGCGAAGTTGTTTTTATCTGGTCCTTTTGATGACACGTTTTTCAATCTCCAATAATCTTACAAATTTTGGATATCGTCCCAAAGGTTGTAGGTGAATAATAATTGTTAGAATTGCGTTTTTCGCTTGTGGGCTAACAGCAGAGAGAACAGGGCCGGATAATCCGGCCACATCCTGCTGTATAGCCGCCAGGCTCGGCGCTCGGGTTGGGCGCCTGCAGAGCCCTATCTTCCGGCCTGACAATATGTTATGATACGTTATTCTGATCATAATGCAAGTTGGTTTTCTATGGGCGCAAAAAAACTTATTCCTGCTGGTAGCCCAAAAAGCGAAAAACGCAAATGACAATTCAAGAAAAACTTGTCGAATTGTCCAGTATATCCCCAAACTTTGGGACGATAACAAAGTATTACGTCGTTCTTTGCACCCGGTGATCTTGCAGGCACGGTATTATATCGCCTGTATCCCGGCGGTTGTAGAGGAAAACTGTGGCGAGGCGTTGATTTTTTTGACGATGTCCGTCAACTCGGAGATGCGGTCGATCCTTATGACGTCGGCTGCGATATTTGCCGGCAGGGTCTTGCCTGCGTTGGTATAGGCGGTCTTTAACACGGGCTGCATACCCGCGCCCAAGGAGCCTTTGACGTCTTTGTCGATCCGGTCGCCGACGTAGAGTATGTTGGCCGGGGCGGACTGTATCTGCCTGGCGGCGTGAAGGAATATGTCCCTGTGCGGCTTTCTGCGTCTGTGCTGGTATGAATAGACCCGGACGTCGAAGAATCGCAGGATGCCGATCTGGTCCATGTGCCTTTCCAGCGCGGTGCAGTGCACGAAGGTGTTGGAGACGAGTCCGAACTTGATCCCGGTTGAGGCCAGCGTCGAAAGCGTCTCGACAAGGCCCGGCTCGGTTGATGCCCTCTCATAGAGCGGACGATACCAGCAAAAATGTAATTCGTCCCATTGGCCCGGGTCAAGGTCATAACCCCTTTTTTGGCCGATGTTTTTCAGGACGGCCAGTGCGTCGAAGTCATTGCCGGTGATCGCCGAGCGGATTATATGGAACTGCATTGCGAGATGGTTGTACAAGAGGTACTTTTGAAAGCTGCCCACCGGCTGACCGATGCTTTTGAGGTAATCGTATGACAACTGGGCTGCCCGGCGCAGCAGAACGGAGGACCTGGTCCTGCCGAAGCAGAGCAGGGTCTCACCAATATCGAACAGAATCGCTTCCACCTTGTTTACTATCACAGCCTCCATAACTTTGTAATACTTTAGCCGTGTGAAGCAATGCTGACAATCCCGATTTATTGGGATTCGATAGTATTAACCAAGCATCTGAGCCGACGAGCTTTTGCACATTCTTTCGTAACAGATGTTTGTCAATGGCGCAGGGGCGGCAGTTTGTTGTCGAATGCCTGGGCTATCCACAGATCCATTTCCTGGTCGGAGATTGCCGAGACGCGGTCGGCGGCGTACTCGATATCGATTTTTTCCTTAACGTACATGACTCGCGGGTCGTGCTTTGCGATCTCGATGTCGTACTTTTCCCCGATGTAGTGCTTGATGCCTGCGGCGCCGCTTTTGTCGGTGATCGCTACGCCAGCGGGCCGATTGAGCAGTTTGCCGGTGTCGAAGCAGTTGTAGATTTCTTCGTTTTTCAGCAGTCCGTCGGCGTGTATGCCTGCCCGGGTGACATTGAAGTCCTTGCCGACGAGGGGATAATTCGCCGGCAGATCAAATCCAAGCTCCTTTTGTGCGTACCGTGCAAGCTCGGTGATGGCCTGGTAGTTGACACGGCTGTCGGTGCCCTTGAACTGCGCGTGCTCGATGACGAGCGATTCCAGCGGCGGATTTCCCGTCCTTTCGCCTACGCCGAATATTGAACAGTTGGCGGCGCAGCATCCGTAGAGCCATGCGGCGGCGGCGTTGACCTGTACCTTGTGCAGGTCGTTATGTCCGTGCCATTCGAGCCATTCGGCCGGGACGCCGGCCTGTCGCAGGCCGTGGACCAGCTTGGGAACGCTTCGCGGCAGTGCGGCGCCGGGGTAGGGTACGCCGAAACCGAGTGTATCGCACAGACGTATCTTGACGGGGCTGTCGTATTCCTGCGCCAGCTTCATCAATTCGGCGGTGAACGGCAGGATGAAGCCTTCAAAATCGGCACGTGTTACGTCCTCAAAGTGACATCGTGGGATAATACCGCTGTCCAGTGCGGTCTTTGCAATGTCGAGATAGCCCTGCAGGGCCTGGCTGCGGTTTTTGCGAAGCTTCAGGAATACATGGTAGTCGCTGGCCGAGGTCAGGATGCCCGTTTCGGCCAGGCCCATCTCTTTGACCAGTCTGAAATCCGAGGCGACCGCCCTGATCCAGCCGGTGACTTCGGGGTATCTGTAGCCGCGTTCTTTGCAGAGTTCGACGGCTTTTCTGTCGCGTTTGGAATAAAGGAAGAATTCGCACTGCCGGATAAGGCCCGTCTCGCCGCCGATTTCGTGCAGGAAATCATAGATGCGGAGTATCTGTTCGGGTGTGTATGGTGGGCGGGCCTGTTGGCCATCACGGAAAGTGGTGTCCGTGATCCAGATTTTCTCCGGCATCTGCTGTGGGACGGTCACCTCGTCGAATGCTACCTTTGGGAACTCCGTGTATGGAAAGGTCTCCCGGTAGAGATTCGGCCTCTCGGCATCCTGCAGTTTAATGTCATCCGTGCTCATTCGATATATCTCCAATTATGGTTGTTCTTAATTTCACCCCGGTGCAGAGATTTCCGCCGTGCCGAGTCCGGCCCCTATTAGCCGAGGTGGGAGTCGAACCCACATGCCCTTGCGGGCAGGGGATTTTAAGTCCCCAGCGTCTGCCGTTCCGCCACTCGGCCCGCACCATAACACCATTTGCCGCAGCTACTTAGAGACTCAAGGGAATCCCCTAAACCTTCAATGGTGACCAAGCTTTCAGCTCTCCCGCATCGGCCAAAATCATCCGCGACTGCGGGAGAGGCTGTAATGAAAAAAAACTTCGGTGACGGTATTATAGGCACAGAGGCTGGGGTTGCAAGGAGATTTCGGGCTCCAAACCGGATGGATTGGGTGACGCGGGTGAGCGGGCTGGGGGCCGGTGGAGAGCTGGGAGAAAAAAAAATGAGAAAATTGAAAAAAGATGCCGGCAGAGAGGGTGGACACTTAGCGGAATAGGACACTTCGGATTGGGGGGTGGAAAAATATCTGTAAGTGTATGCGGGAGGCGGAGTTATGGCGGTTTGGTGGTGCGGGGGCTGGGGGGAGGCGGGAATTGTGGACCTGAGACTACATGTTCAAAAGTGACCTAAATGCGCCTAAGTGCGCCCAAAGTGCGCCTAAAGTGACCAAAGCGCGCGAAAATGATGCGTTTTTGAGGGGGGGGGTTGACTTTTGAAATATCCCGGTATAGCTGATTGATAATTGATTATTGATGATTGATTATTGGTGGCCGATGGTTGATTATTGGTGGTTGATTATTGTGTGGATTGTGGCCGCCGC
>SDBV01005646.1_pt1 | contig 17597 bp, 14 predicted proteins | sample 2277081 | NCBI WGS metagenome assembly SDBV01 (sample SAMN10402039, study PRJNA504765) | marine sediment metagenome | isolation source: marine sediment core GS10_PC15, 223 cmbsf | place: Arctic Ocean: Southern Knipovich Ridge | collected 2010 | reverse complement strand
GCGGTGAGCTTGAAATGCTGAAGATATATGTTGCCGCCAAGCGCACACTTAGTTTCGTTGACAAGATGGCCGGCCGTCACGGTAACCAAGGTGTTAGAGCCAAGGATAAGCCCGAAGAAGACATGCCGTCCCTCGAATGCCGCAGCGGCTTCTCTATTCTGAGGCATCCTCTAGGCATTCCCAGTCGTAATAATGTCGGGCAGTTTGTGGGAAATAACTTCGGGAGGGAACTCGTGTTTGTTCGGGTGATATTCTTGTCGGCAAGGTTGTTCCCAAGAGCAAGACCGAGCTTACGCCCGAAGAGAAACTGCTGCACGCCATTTTCGGCAGGGCAGGTGAAGATGTTAAGAATGATTCTCTGGAGCTGCCCAGCGGTTATGAAGGCGTTGTGATTAAGACCGAGCGGTTCACTCGTCGCGGTGCCGGTGGTGAAGAGCAGAAAAAGGCTATGAAGGCCCAGGTCAAGCAAATCGAACAGGAAGTTCGTGACAAGGTCTGTGCTGTCTTCAGGCAGATAATTGAATCTATTCACGCCAAGCATGAAGTTAATATCATCGATCCGTCGACGCGTCAAAGAGCGGGTGTTAGTGAAGATGACGATGTTATCTACGAGCAGATAGAGAACTTCGATATTAAGTGGGTTCGGCCTGCCGCGCAGCGGGACGATGTTCAAAAGATAGTGGACAAGTTCTGGAGCCAGATTGAAGAACTGAATGAGCAGAAGAAACGCCGCGTAGAAGCGGTCAAGCACGGCGATGAGTTGCCCAGCGGTGTGCTTGAAATGGTGAAGATATATGTTGCCGCCAAGCGCACACTTAGTATCGGCGACAAGATGGCCGGCCGTCACGGTAACAAGGGTGTTATCGCCAAGATTATGCCCGAAGAAGACATGCCGTTCCTCGAAGACGGCAGGGGACTCGATATTCTGCTGAATCCTCTCGGCGTTCCCAGTCGTATGAACGTCGGGCAGATTCTGGAAACGCACCTCGGGTGGGTTGCCAAGGTGCTCGGGTTCCACGCGGTTACACCAGTGTTCGACGGTGCGACAGAAGATGATATTCAGCGGTTGACCGCCGAAGCTAATGAAAATATCAAGCAACGCCGGGCCGAACAGGCGGCTAAGGGCGAAGTTCCCGAAGCCGAGCAGTCCTTTGTTTCAGTGCCCCCGAGTCTCAAGACTCAGTTGTATGACGGCAGGACCGGCGAGCCCTTCGACCAGCAGGCAACTATCGGTTACATGTATATGATGAAATTGCATCACCTTGTGGATGACAAGATTCACGCCAGGGCGACCGGGCCTTACAGCCTGATTACCCAGCAGCCGCTGGGAGGCAAGGCGAGAACCGGTGGTCAGCGATTCGGAGAGATGGAAGTCTGGGCGCTGGAAGGATACGGAGCATCATATACCCTTCAGGAAATGCTGACCGTCAAGAGCGACGACGTTGAAGGGCGGACGAAGATATATGAGTCTATGGTAAAAGGCCAGAACTCCCTCGAAGCAGGAACGCCGTTGTCATTCGATGTTCTGTGTAATGAGATTCGTGGGCTGGGTCTGAATATAACTCTGGAAAAGAAGCGCCTTGGTATGGGCAAGCTGTAAAAGTGACACGGGCAAAATGCCCACGATAAGAATGTGCCGAAACACGGGCAAGATGCCCGTGATACGAAAGTGAATCGACTAATTAATAAGGGGTCGGTTTGATGATTAGTAATATATATGACAGAATTAACGATTACGGTTCAGTGAAGATTTCACTTGCCAGTCCGAACGACATACGCAGTTGGTCATTCGGAGAGGTTCGCAAGCCGGAGACGATTAACTATCGTACATATCGTCCGGAGAAAGACGGCTTGTTTTGCGAGCGTATTTTCGGTCCCGAGCGTGACTGGGAATGTTCGTGCGGCAAGTATAAAGGGACCAAGTATAAGGGCATTATATGTGACCGCTGCGGTGTAAAAGTTACGCACAGCCGAGTCCGGCGCAAAAGAATGGGACATATTAACCTGGCAGCGCCGGTGGTCCATATATGGTTCTTCAAATCCATACCTAATCATCTGGGCACATTGCTTGCTATGAAAACGACGGAACTGGAAAAGGTAATATATTTCCAGGATTACGTGGTAACCGATGCAGGTCAAAGTCCGCTCAAGGTCGGCCAGTTGCTGACAGAAGAAGAGTCACGTGATGCCGCCAACAAATACGGAAGCAGCTTTAAGGCTTTGATGGGAGCAGAGGCTATAAAAGCACTCCTGAACAACCTTGACCTTGATACTCTTGCTGGTGAACTCAAAGAAGCTATCGCAAAGACGAACAGCCAGCAAAAAACCAAAGACTTGACCAAACGCCTAAAGTCTGTCAACGCAATCAAAAGCAGCACCAACAAGCCCGACTGGGTGGTACTCGATGTGGCCCCGGTCATTCCACCGGACTTACGTCCACTGGTATTACTGGAGAGCGGAAACTTTGCAACGAGTGATTTGAATGATTTATACCGTCGAATCATTAACCGTAACAGCCGTTTGAAAAAACTAATCGACCTGAACGCACCGGAAGTGATTATCCGCAACGAGAAGAGAATGCTTCAGCAGGCTGTGGATTCGCTGCTGGATAACGGCAGATGTCGTCGTCCGGTTCTGGGCAGCAACAACCGTCCGCTGAAGAGCCTGACTGACATGATTAAAGGCAAGCAGGGTCGATTCCGTGAAAACCTGCTCGGCAAGCGAGTTGATTACTCTGCTCGTTCGGTGATTGTAGTTGGGCCGAACCTGAAGTTGTATCAGTGCGGTCTGCCAAAAAGGATTGCGCTGGAACTTTATCAGCCATTCTTAATCCGAAAATTCAAAGTGCACGGCTTGGCTGATACTATCAAAAGTGCCAAGAGAATGATTGAGCGCCGAGATGAGCAGGTATGGGACATTCTCGAAGAAGTGATTCACCAGCACCCAGTCTTGTTGAACCGTGCCCCGACGCTTCACCGGATGGGTATTCAGGCCTTCGAGCCGGTTCTGGTCGAAGGTAATGCTATCATGCTTCATCCTCTTGTATGCCGCGGTTTCAATGCGGACTTTGACGGCGACCAGATGGCAGTGCATTTGCCGTTGAGTATTGAGGCGCAGGCTGAAGCTCATACGCTGATAATGAGCACCAACAGTATTTTCTCACCTTCAAATGGATATCCTATGCTCGGGCCTTCGCAGGACATGGTTATGGGTAATTATTACCTGACAGTGATGGGTGAAGGCAAATTCGGTGAGGGGATGGCATTTAAGGACCCGTTCGAAGCGATAATGGCTTACGAGACGGGCAAGATTGCTCTCCATGCCTGTGTAAAGGTTCGTATCGATAAGGCCGTGATTGACGAAGATATGAAACTTACAGATGAGCCTCAAGCCGCGCAAACTATAGAGACAACGGTCGGGCGGTGTATATTCAATGATATATTGCCGAAGGAAATGCCGTTCTACAATGTGGGCATGTCTCAGCGACGTTTGGGCGACGTTATCAGCGGCTGTTTCAAGTATGCTGAAAGTGCAGAGACCGTAGATTTGCTCGACCGGATTAAGGATTTAGGCTTTAAGCATGCCACGCTGGCGGGGCTTAGCTTCGGAATTACAGACCTTAAAATTCCGGCAAAGAAGCAGCAGATTATTGATGAAACTGAGAAACGCGTCGCAAAGATTAACAAGAACTATAGCGACGGTGTTCTTACAAATGGCGAAAGGTATAACCAGGTTATCGATGCATGGACTCATGCACGAGTGGCAGTAACGAATGAAATGATGCGTGGTCTTAAGGAAGATACGACCGAAGACGGTAAGCCTTATTTGAACCCGATATACCTGATGACCGGCTCGGGCGCCCGAGGTAGTGTGGACCAGATACAGCAGCTCGCCGGTATGCGTGCATTGATGGCCAAGCCGAGCGGCGAGATTATAGAAACACCCATTAAGGCCAATTTCCGTGAAGGGATGAACGTGCTCGAATACTTTAGTTCGACACATGGCGCGCGAAAAGGACTGGCAGATACCGCGCTCAAGACGGCAAACTCGGGTTATCTGACAAGAAAGCTTATCGATGTTGCCCAGAACGTCATTGTCTCAGAACACGATTGCGGCACCCTGCAGGGTGTAACTAAGAGTACGGTAAGTCGCGGTGACCAGGTTGATGCTCCGCTGAGTGAGCTTATTGTAGGACGGACGAGCCGTGACAATGTCCGCAATCCTATCAGCGGACAGATGGTAGCGAAGGAGAATGAAGTAATAACTCGCGAAGCGGCAGAGGCTATTGAAGCTCTTGGTCTTGATGCTATTCGAGTTCGCAGTCCTCTTACCTGCGACAGCCCGTTCGGAATTTGCGCTAAGTGCTACGGCTGGGACCTGAGCATGAGCCAGCTTGTAGAAGAAGGTATGGCCTCGGGTATTATTGCGGCCCAGTCGATTGGCGAGCCCGGCACACAGTTGACGCTTCGGACGTTCCATACAGGCGGTTTGGCTGAGCGCGCGATACTGGAGCGTGAGCAGTTGGCCACCCAGGCTGGAATCGTCGAGTACCACGATGTGAACGCGGTTGAGTGTAAGGACGAAAAAGGAGGTAAGCGTGTTGTAGCTTTGAAGCGTAATGGAGAGGTGGCAATAGTAGATGGCAAGGGTCGTGAGTTAGGCAAATACAAGGTGCCTTATGGTGCTGTCATGACCGTTAAGAACGGCGCCAAAGTCAAGACCGGCCAAAGCCTGTTCAGTTGGGACCCGCACCGTACTCCGATTCTTGCTGAGGTCACAGGAAGCATTCGCTTTGTGGATATAGTCGAAGGTGAAACCGTAAAGGTCGAGGAAGAGCGCAAGGGACAAGCCGGAAGACCGGTAGTTATCGAACATAAGGGAGACAAGCATCCTCAGATTATCATCGAAGACGCCAACGGAAAAATACTTGATGTTCACTATCTTCCTGCCGGGGCACATATCGAAGTTATCGAAGGTGAGCAGATCCGGGCAGGACAGTTGCTTGCCCATCAGCCCCGGGCCAGCGGTGGAACCCAGGATATCACCGGAGGTCTTCCGCGTGTGACTGAGGTGTTCGAAGCACGTAAGCCTAAAGACCCGGCAGCGATGGCTGAAATCAGCGGACGCATCGAACTAAAGAGTGATAAGCGTAAAGGAAAGATGACTATTATCGTCCGCAGTGAGGGAGGAATGGAGAAGGAACACCACGTACCACGTGACCGGCATCTTATTGTTCACGCCGGTGATACGGTTGAAGCCGGTGACCCGCTGACTGACGGACCTCTCGTGCCTCATGATATTCTTCGAATCAAAGGTGAAGAAGCCTTGCAAAGGTATCTCATAGGCGAAATTCAGAACGTCTATCGTTCGCAGAACGTGAACATAAATGATAAACATATCGAAATAATCGCCTCACAGATGATGCGTAAGGTTGAAATTGAGTCTGTCGGTGACGGCGGTTTCCTGCCTGGAGAGGTTGTGGACAAATATACCTTCCGCCTGGAAAACGAGAAACTCGCCAACAGCCTGAAGATTACAAACGTCGGCGATGCCACTGATGTTGTCGAAGAACAGATTATCACCAAGGATGAGCTTGCAGCGATAAACGAGAAAGTCGAAATGATAGGCGGAGATCCTGCCAAGGGCCGAAAGCCACGTCCGGCAACGGCCAAGACCATGCTGCTGGGAATTACAAAGGCTTCGCTGCAGTCGGAGAGCTTCATCGCCGCCGCCAGCTTCCAGGAAACAACTAAGGTCTTGACCGAGGCATCTTTAGCTGGTAGAGTGGATAGGTTACGCGGTTTGAAAGAAAACGTTATACTGGGACACCTGATACCGGCAGGGACGGCATTTAAGCCTTACCTTGAGATGAAAGTAAAGCATCTGGTTGAGGCGCCGCTGCCGAAGGAACTCAGAGAAATAGAAATTGAAGAGGCCAGGGAAGCTGAAGCCAAGGCCGACCAGGCTATTAAGGAAGCACTTGGTATCAAATAAGTTGGAATGTTGCAAAGCAAGTTAATTACGACGAAAGAGTGTTATGCCGACAATCAATCAGTTAGTTCGCAGTCCGAGAAAGAAAACAAAAGGACGCAAACGCGTCTCCGATATCAGTGGTTCGCCACAGAAAAGAGGCGTTTGTCTGATTGTCAGGACGCAGACACCCAAGAAGCCTAACTCTGCGCTTCGTAAAATCGCCAGGGTAAGGCTGACCAACGGCAAAGAGGTCACCGCATATATACCCGGAATTGACCACAATCTCCAGGAGCACAGCACGGTGACTATCCGCGGCGGCAGGGTCAGGGACTTACCCGGTGTGCGATACCACATTGTCCGCGGCGTACTCGATTGTGCCGGTGTGAGCGGTCGTAAGCAGGGCAGAAGCAAGTACGGAGTAAAGAAAGTAAAGTAGCGTTTGTAAGGCTGAACAGGAAACAAATATGGCAAAGAAGTTTACGGCATCGAGTCAACAGTTGCAGGCCGACCCGCAGTATAATAACAAGCTCGTTTCAAAGTTTATCAATTGCCTGATGCTTGCCGGCAAAAAGAGCACCGCCCAGCGCGTGTTCTACGATGCGATGGATATCATTGGCAACAAAGTCAAGGACGCAAGTCCCGTTGAAGTATTCGAAAAGGCAATCAACAACACCAAGCCGATGATTGAGGTCCGCAGCAAGCGTGTCGGCGGCGCCAGCTATCAGGTGCCTATGCAGGTCAGCCCGAAAAGGCAGCAGTCGCTGGCCTTTCGCTGGATACTTCAATCTGCCCGCGGCAAAAAGGGCAAGCCAATGAGCCAGCGCCTGGCAAATGAACTGATGGACGCTTACAATGAGCAGGGCGGCGCGATGACAACGCGCGAGAACATACACAGAATGGCCGAGGCGAATAAGGCTTTTGCCCACTTCGCCTGGTAATAACCTCTCGATATACGGCGGATAGGGAATCTTTTTCACTATCCGCTTTTTTTATATCTACTCGAAACTAAAGACTAACCATGGCAAGCGACCTGAACAAACTTCGAAATATAGGGATTATGGCGCATATCGACGCCGGCAAGACCACCGTCACAGAGCGAATACTCTACTACTCCGGCAAAACATACAAAATCGGCGAAGTCCACGACGGCACCGCGGTGATGGACTATATGGTCGAAGAGCAGCAGCGGGGGATTACGATAACCAGCGCGGCGACGAAGTGTCCGTGGAAGGATTTTGATATTAACCTGATTGATACGCCCGGGCATATTGATTTTACGGCTGAGGTGGAGCGTTCTCTGCGGGTATTGGATGGGGCGGTTGCGGTATTTGACGGCAGCGAGGGCGTGCAGGCGCAAAGCGAGACGGTCTGGCGGCAGGGGCAAAAGTATGACCTGCCGTGCCTGTGCTTTGTCAATAAGATGGACAAAATCGGCGCCGATTTCGAGATGAGCGTCGACAGCATTCGCGATAAACTCGTCGCCAACCCTATCGTCCTGCAATTGCCCATCGGCGCCGAAAGCTCGTTCGCCGGCATTATTGATTTGATTGAAGAAAAGGCAGTCTTCTATAAGGCTGAAAAGCTCGGCGCCGATTTCGAAGAGCGTGAAATTCCTGAGGATATGAAAGAACTGGTCGCCGAGAAAAGACACGACCTGCTGGAACTGGCAGCTGAGCACGATGCGGAAATGATGGAACTTTACGTGCATAATGAGCCGATTCCATCTGATATTATCCGCAGGGCGATTCGAAAGGGCACAATAGCATGTAAGTTTCAGCCGGTTTTCTGCGGCTCGGCGCTCAAGAATATCGGTGTGCAGCGATTGCTCGACGCGGTACTGGCGTTTCTTCCTTCGCCTCTGGATCGGCCTGTCATCATCGGGCACAAGCCGTCAGATAAGAAAAAAGAGATTAAAGTAAAGTGCGACCCGAAAGCGCCGTTAGTTGCGCTGGTGTTTAAGATTACCAGCGATGCGCACGGTGACCTGAACTTTTTGCGGATATACCAGGGAACGCTAAAGGCAGGCAGCCGAGTGCTCGACGCCAATACCGACCATAAAGAGAACATTACCCGGCTTTACGAGATGCACGCCAAGGAACGAAAGGCGCTCGATGTGGCAAGCGCAGGCGATATCGTAGCCGTCATCGGATTAAAGAAGACGCTGACCGGCGATACCATCTGCGATACCAAACATCCTGTATCTCTTCCCAGCATTACTTTCCCGGAAACGGTTATGAGCATGTCCATCGAGCCGCGGTCTACAGCCGACCGGGCCAAACTCGGCGAAGCTCTGCAGGTATTGAGGCGCGAGGACCCGACGTTTACCTGCAAAGTCGATAGCGAGACCGGCCAGACTATAATCAGGGGTATGGGAGAGCTGCATCTGGAGGTTCTGGAGCATAAGCTCACCCGCGATATGGGTGTGGACGTGCGAGTGGGCAGGCCGCGGGTCGCTTATAAAGAGGCTATCAGCGAATCGACCGAAGGCCAGGGTAAATTCGTTAAGCAGACCGGTGGCCGCGGGCAGTTCGCGCACGTCGTTGTTAAGGTTGAACCTATCTATACTAAAGACGGCCACTGGAGCGGGGACAACGAGTTTGTGAATTTGGCAGGCGGCGATAAGGTGCCGCGAGAATACGTCGGGGCGGTCGAGCAGGGCTCGAAAGAATCGCTGACAAGCGGAATATTAGCCGGATACCAGGTTGTCGGCGTCAGGGTGACATTGATTGACGGGGCGTACCATGAAGTTGATTCGTCTGATATCGCGTTCGAGCAGGCTGCGGTTATCGCTGTGCAGGACGCGATGAAAAAGGCGTCGCCGGTTGTACTCGAGCCGGTGATGCGGCTCCAGGCCATTGTACCCGAAGCCAATTTCGGCGCGGTGCAGGGCTCGCTGATGAGTAAACGCGGCTTGATTACCGATACCAGGATGCACGGCACTATGCGCGTGATTGACGCGAAAGTTCCCCTCGTTGAAATGTTCGGCTATTCGAGTGAACTTCGCAGCGCAACGGCAGGGCGAGGGACGTTCACTATGGAGCCTTTAGCTTACGAAAAACTCCCCGAACAATTAGCTGAGAAAATTGTTTTTTAGCCACAGAGTTCACAGAGCTTTTTTAGACGCTGATTTCGCGGATTTCACTGATTAAAAGTTATTATTAAAAAACCAACGACTAAAGAACTATTTAGACGCTGATTTCGCAGATTACACTGATTTTCACAGATTTACACAGATTAACACTGATTATTTCACCACAGAGTACACAGAGTTCACAGAGCTTTTTTAGACGCTGATTTCGCGGATTTCACTGATTAAAAGTAATTTATTAACGACCAACGACTAAAAACTAACGACTAACCATAGCCACAGATTCACACAGATTTTCACGGATTTAATTATCCACGAATTAACACGAATGAGCACTAATTTTTTTAGACACAGATTCACACAGATTTTCACAGATTTAATTAACAACGAATTACACGAATTGCACTAATTATTTTAAGCCACAGAGACCACAGAGTTCACAGAGCTTTTTTAGACGCTGATTTCGCAGATTACGCGGATTTTCGCGGAGCTTTTTCTTTGCCATTCGGCCTGGTTGATTTCGTCCTGATTCATTGGTCTTGTTATTATAGCGTCCTGGCAATTTTACCTGTCCGGCGTAGTCTTGACGAAGACGGATTTCATTTGCCGCATGGGCAAAACCCTTGTCCATCCTGCGTAAATTAATCTTATAGGGAAGATTATTAAAGGTTCTACTCAGACCATTTTTTTCTTTTGGTTAATAATTCGATCTATAAAATACAAGAATTTGTCTGCATTCTCATAAACCCAAGAGCTAACATTCGGATCGATCTTGGCACCATGAGCCGCCCTATTGCCAACAGAAATAATTTCATGAAAGCTATTTATTGAACTGAAATCCAATACCCTCGCCTTCAATAGCGCGTCAAAAAGCTTTCGAAGAGGATATTGTTCTTTTATTCCACTAAGTCGGGCTAGCTCTCTGAGTTTATTCTCTATTTCGATTCTCAGTGCTACCATAGCAAGGTTAGGGTCCTGTGGAAAAACATCAAGATAGGATAAGGGTCTTTCTACTGTAGTATCTGTCTTATCAATATCAATGTTCTCTGCGGTTTTAACTGCCTCTTCTATGTCCTTAAATTTAATCTTTATTCCTCCTGGCAGTTCTGCACTTTCAATAAGGGAGGTTATCCACGGAAGAATGGCTAAGATAACAAGACCTAGGGTAACGTGGTCAATTGGCAGGTTAGGCCAGATGAAGCGCACTGTAACTAAAATGATAGCAAAGGCACTAATTGCAATACGAAGAGCTTTTCTATGCATTTAGGTATTTCCTCTTGCTTTCCTGTAATTTCTTATTTCATTTTCCGCATAAAAATAGGTGGCTGCCCCAAATGATATTCAAAAAAACGCAGCAAAAATCGAAAGTTTTGTTTAGCTTTAAAAAGGTACTGCTATACTTCCAAGTATTTTTTGTCTTTCATCTTTATTAAGAGTTTTGAAGGATTCAAATTTATTTTTATATTCTTCGTTTTCTTTCATGTCCTTTTCAAGTAAATCACCACTTAAACTAGCAATAATTTGTTTTGAATGCACAAGGCCATCGTATTTTCTTGTGCCATCGTGGATATTATTAATTATCTTAAAATCTGGGCAACTTGCTAACCAACTATACCAAGTTTTGTTCAGTGATATTGCCATGATCTTATTAATATCAACATCAAGAATGACGCTGCATCCTGCTTTTTTCTCAATACTCTCAAAGAAACTTAATGCTTCTGCTCTTCTATCAATGTTGTCAATGACTGTGTCGGCTTGTGCTTCATCAACCTTCCTATATATATTTTCTACCAATTCTTCAATCTTTTTACTCATCGTATTTAATTGTGAAAGTGTTTGAGTGGCTGATTCTAATTTCGCTTTGTTTGCCTTGTCTGAAAGATACTCATAAAACATCCCTGCCCACTGTTTCTTAAGTATTTCTTCGATATCTCTTGAAAACTGAAAGTCAAATAAACCATTATTAATTGGTGATTTTCTTACTACATTTATAAACTCAAAAATCTTCTTTGCATATTCCTGCTTTTCTATCGAAGGATAAGTAATGTCAGCATTATTTTTATTTCTTTCATACAGCTTATGGTCATGCAGCACATCCTTTTTTACAAAGGTAAACACAGGTATACTCAACTCTCGAGCAGATTCATATTCTGCATTAACGATAGATTTGCTGGTATCGGCTATATATGTTCCTCCAAACCTTCCACCAATTATTAAAATAAGTAGATGACAATTTGAAATTTCTCGAATACATGCTTCATGCGTATGTAAGTCTGGGTGATAGAAAACATCCCCCCTTTCGCTCAAAGCGTCTTCAAAACCAAAACTTTTTATAAAAGTTACCAAAGTATCTCTCACCTCTGACAAGTCATAACAAGTAGAGCTGATAAAAACTCTTGGAAGCGCCATTTTATATCTCCCTAATTGTGCTTTTTAACCTTAAGATCTATTATTATTTTTTTAAATAAGCCGCTCTCACAATTTTGCCTCTCTTCTCTTTTATATAATCCGCGTCAATCTGTGAAATCTGTGGTTAATATTACCCCAATTTCCGGTAAAGACAAGAAAGATTTCGGCCTTGCCGAAATCTCGTCGCTCGTATCTCGCAGTCTTAAATCTGCTGTAATCTGCGAAATCAGCGTCTAAATACTATCTAAGTACTGTGTAAATCAGTGTTACCTGTCCTGAGCAGCCTGTGGTGAGCTCAGTCGAACCATGTCGAAGGAATCTGTGGCTAAGAACCCCCTCTTTTCCACCTAAAAACCGGCATTTTCAACTTTTTATGTTATTTCACAAGAAAACACTTGACGAAAGTTAAGTGATTAGTTAAAATATAGGCTGGCTATCAGCATAGATAGCCTGCAGTAAAAGACAGGGCAGCAGCCCAAGGTTGTAGTGTCAGAAGGCACAGGTCACAGGGGCAGAAGCTCCAGATACAACTCGTTTCACGAACCACGAAACACGAACCACGAACTAATGGAGAAAATCATGTTTATCGACCTGCGCTTAAAAATCTGGCTCCCTACAATCATCGCTTATTTTGCCATCCACCTGCTGCTTCTATACCGCCGAATTCGATACGGCTACCCGTTCCGCCGTATAAAACTGACAAGGGGATACTACGCCTTAGTTGATGAGTGTGATTTTGAGAGATTGAATCGTCATAAATGGCAGGTAAATGTGCGAAATGGACGGCCAAGGCAGGCGGGACGTACAGAGCGAAGGAATCAAAAATCTCGTTACCTGACAATGCACAGGGTCATTATGAATCCGCCCCTTCGACAGTGCTCAGGGCAGGCAAAATTAATTGTCGACCATATCAACCGAAATCCGCTGGATAACCGCAGGGCGAACTTAAGGCTTAGTACGCCTCAACAGAATTCGTGGAACCGGTCGTGCCCCAGGAACAGCAAAGGTTCGAAGTATACCGGGGTGTCATTAGATAGAGATGGTCAAAAGTGGCGGGTAAGGATAGTAATTGACGGTGAATCTCGATTTTTGGGATATTATGATGATGAGAAGGCAGCGGCGATGGCATTCGATAAAGCAGCAAGGAAGCACCGGGGCCAGTTCGCATTTCAGAATTTCCCGGATTAACTTAGCAGCCTGCCAGTCCTCGGAATCAACAGAGCCCTGGTTCAAGACAAACCCTGCTGTTCATTTTCATATCTGGTCTTGAAACTGTGTCGGCGGCGGGCCGATTTCGACATCGTCTGTCGGCTGGAGGGCTTCGGCTACGGCTTTTACACCGACGAACAGATACGCCAAAGTCATCCCAATGTACAACAGCCCAACGCCGCAGAATGCGGCTCCGGCGATATTGATAACGGTCTTGAGGATGATAGCCGGTGTGAGTGCTACGACGGCAAGCCGGAGCATCGCCATGTATCCAACCTGGGTTTTGCACCAATATGCGAAGAGCATTCCTACGGCGGCGAAAATCAGGGCCTGGATGATTCTGAAAACGTAAGAGCTGGCCACCGCCATCGGATACATTACAGGCGCAGCCAGCGTTTGAAGTGTGTCCAGCCATCGATTGATTTTGGCCTGGGTGAGGGTGAAATCTTTTATATCGGCAAAGTTAAAAGTCCTGGTCTGCAACTCGTCTTCTTTGAAAATGGCTTCTGTGCTTGTAATCAGTCCGAAAGCATTGCTGTCGTCAATCGAGGTAATAGTGCCTGTAGTGTCGATGATAACGATTACGTTGTTGGTGTCGGGTTCGACGATGTAATAAGGCTGGGGCTCGTCGATCGACGCCAGGCCGTCCTTGATGGTAATAGTCGGGACCTGGGAGACGAACTTCGGGGCCTCGGTTTCTATAAATTCAGACAGGCCAAAGTGGATTTTTACCATCGATGGAATCCAGCACAGAGCCAGCAGGACAAACAGATATCCGAGGCAGGTTCGGCGCCAGTTGAGACCGACGTCACAATAGAGGTCCTGCGAGAAAAACGACATGACGGGGATGTGGAGTATTGAGTATCTTCGCATTTGTGGTTTGTGCTCCTTCCTCAAACCGAACTTACCAGCTTATCTCTGTCAGAGGTATTCTAACCATCGGTGGGTGGTTTGAAAAGCCTGAAAAACAAGGCTGATTGATAGTGAAGAAATGAGGTTTAACGGAAGCTCGGGGTAGATGTGGCTATATTTAGTCGTTAGTGAATAGTGAATAGTTAATCCGCGGTTAAACAACAATTCGTGTAAGTTTAGTGTAATTCGTTGTTAATTAAATCAGTGTTCCTCCTTCGTCAGGACTACGGAGGATAAAAATCTGCGAAATCAGCGTCAAATAATCCGAAAAATTTTTAAAAAATTTTTATTTTTTTTATTTTTGGGGTGTTGATTAGTTGACAGGGTGGGTTTTTGACCTTATATTGCGAGTTTTTCGGCCGTAGCGAGCACGGGAATGGATACCTGTGCGAAGACGAGTTGGGCTGTGGCACATCATTTTTTGATGGTCAGGGACGGTTGAAAAGGTAAATGGATATACCAATGCCCCAAAAGGGCGTTGGAAGGGCGTTTCAATCGACCCGAATCCTATTTAAGGAAGGCGCAAAAGGCTGGCTGAGGCTGGCGCAGGCCAGTTAAAGCAGGCCAAGGAATGCCTTTCCTGCCAAAACTGTTTCGCAGAAGTTCGTTTTTCGACGCTAAGACTGTACCTGTACAGGCTGATGCGGGACGAAAAAGACGTGTAAATTGTTAATCTGTAGAAGTTTACGGGTTTTTGGCAAGCCTGGCGGAACTGAACGGTCTTGCCTAATATGAAGGGCTAACAGAAGGGCGTAATATGGCGACGGCAGAGTCTGAAAGAATCAGGATACGGATGGAAGCCTATGACCATCGTTCACTGGATGCATCGGCGAAGGAAATAGTCGATGCTGCCCGGCGGACGAACGCGCGAGTAAGCGGGCCTATCCCGCTGCCGACGCGTATCGAGAGATATACGGTGCTGCGCAGCCCGCATATTGACAAGAAGTCCCGGGAACAGTTCGAACTTCGCAGCCACAAGAGACTCATAGACATATATGAACCCAACTCGCGCACGGTTGAGGTGCTGAATCGCCTCGTAGTACCTGCGGGTGTTTTTGTAAAGATAAAGGTGTGAGCTCGATGCTGGATACTCGATGCTGGATGCTTGATGCTTAGTAGAGTTAATGTGAGATAGAAATCGATGGTGATGCTTTTAGGTAAAAAAGTTGGTATTACGCAGGTGTTTGACGAGTCGGGCAAGCTGCTACCAGTGACTGTGATTCAGGCTGGGCCTTGCTCGGTGATGCAGGTCAAGACGGTTGAAACTGACGGTTATAACGCGGTTCAGCTTGGTTTTGATGACACGAAGCCTTCACGGTCGCTCAAGCCTCAGATTGGTCACGCTGTTAAGGCCAAGAGCATGCCGAAGAGATTTGTCAAAGAGATGCGCCTCGGAGCAGATAGTGAGAGTGAATACGAGGCTGGTGATACTGTGACTGTGTCGGTATTCAACGAGGCCAAAAGCGTAGATGTAACAGGTACGAGCAAGGGTAAGGGTTTTGCCGGTGTGATGAAGCGTCACGGTTTTGGCGGATTTCCGGCATCTCACGGTACGGAACGTAAACACCGTGCACCGGGCTCGATATCGAGTTTTGCCAGTGACGCCGGCCATGGCGGAAACCTGAAGAAGGGTAAGAAAATGCCTGGTCACATGGGGCATGAACGAGTGACTACGAAAAACCACAACGTGGTTTCAATAGACGAAAAGAAAAACCTGATAGTCGTTAAGGGTTCCGTGCCGGGTCCGGCAGGGGGCTATGTAGTAGTACGAAGCAGCCAGAAGGGATAAAGACAGACGACCCGGCTTCGTCCCGATAGAAAACATCGGGACTACGCCGCGGCAAGCAGAAGACGGTAATTGGTTGAAATTGTAAATGATAAAAGTAGCGGTTTACAACAGAGAAGGCAAGGAAGTTGGTAGCCTGAAGGTGGATGAGGCGGTACTTGGCGGCAGAGTTCGGTACCCGCTTCTGAAGCAGGCTATCGTTATGTATCACGCGAATAAGCGTGTGGGTACTGCTGCGACGAAGAGCCGTGGTATGGTTTCGGGTTCGAGCAGGAAACTATTCCGCCAGAAAGGTACGGGCAACGCACGAGTCGGTAATATCCGAACGGGTAAGCGCGTTGGCGGGGGTGTGACTTTCGCGAAGGTTGCACGTGATTTTGGCAAGAGTATGCCGAAAAAGCAGCGAAGGCTTGCATGTGATTCTGCGATTCTCGGTAAGTTTCTGAGTGAAAATGTAGTGGTGGTTGATGAGCTTGGTTTTGAGAAGCCGCGGACAAAGGATTTTGTTGGGGTGCTGGGAAATTTGAAAATTGACCGTAGCTGCCTGGTGGCGATAGCGACGGAAGATGAAAACGTTTACAAGTCTGCAAGGAATATTCCGAAGGTTGACGTGATAATAGTCAATCAATTGAACGCAGGTGATATCTGTAATCATAAGAAGTTGTTATTTACAAAGGATGCGTTACTTGCGGTTTTGAAAAGAGACGAAGCGAGCAAGAATTAGGGTTTTATGGAAGATTACAAGGTAATAATTCGGCCTTTGGTGACTGAGCAGGGGATGCACTTTGCGAATGTTCGCGGCGCGTATTCCTTCCAGGTGGCTAAGGGTGTTAATAAGATACAGATAAAAAAGGCTGTCGAGAACCTTTATAACGTTAAGGTCCGCAAGGTATGCACGGCGAACCGTCCGGGGAAGTATCGCAGAAAAGGCAGAAGCATGGGCAGGACCCCTGACTGGAAAAAGGCTGTAGTTTACCTTAAGGGCGACGACCATATTGACCTGTTCTAATTAGAAGTGGTGTAATTATGGGTATCAGAATATATAAACCGACGAGTGCAGGGCGCAGGAACAGTTCGGTCAACGACTATGCAGAGCTGACGACTGATAGGCCTGAGAAGTCGCTTTGCAAGCGTATCAGGAAGACCGGCGGCAGGAACCATCACGGAGTGACGACGAGCCGGTTCAGAGGCGGTGGTGCGCGGCGGATTTACCGTATGATTGATTTCAAGCGGAACAAAGACGGCGTTGAGGGCAAGGTAGCAACGGTTGAGTATGACCCGAATCGAAACTGTTTTATATCGCTGGTGAATTATGCCGACGGCGAGAAGCGTTATATTCTTTCGCCGAATGGTTTGAAAGTCGGTCAAAGAATAGAGAGCGGCGATTCGGTTGAGCCTAAAGCAGGCAATGCGATGCGTTTATCGGCGATTCCGGCGGGGATGGAGATTCATAATATAGAGATGACAGCGGGCCAAGGCGGCAAGATGGTTCGCGGCGCGGGTAATGCGGCGAAGATAGTTGCCAAGGAAGGTGACTGGGTGACGGTAGTGCTGCCGAGCGGTGAGATGCGAATGGTTCGGAAGGAATGCCGTGCTACCATCGGCAGGCTGAGCAACCCGGACCATCAGAATATTCGTATCGGCAAGGCAGGTCGCAAGCGACATATGGGTCGCAGGCCCCACGTGCGCGGCAAGGCGATGAACCCTGTGGCACATCCGATGGGCGGCGGTGAAGGCAGAAGCAACGGCGGACGTCATCCCTGCTCACCGACGGGTGTTCTGGCCAAGGGCGGCAAGACGCGTAATCCGAGGAATACGAGCAATAAGCGAATTATCCGCAGAAGAAAGAATAAGAGGCAGGGACAGTTGGTGTTGTAATTGAATATTTAATATTGAAGATTGAATATTGATTAATTTTGTAAAGTCAAGCGTGACCCGGTGAATTAGCCGGACGGAAAGAAAGATAGATAGATGGGTAGATCACTGAAAAAAGGGCCTTATGTTGACGAGAAGCTTTTCGGTAAGGTGACTAAGCGACAGGCTGAAGGTTCTTATGAACCGATTAAGACCTGGGCCCGACGGTGTACGATAGTCCCTGAATTTGTTGGTTATACGTTTATGGTTCATAACGGTAAAATGTTCCACAAGGTGTTCGTGACCGAAGATATGGTGGGGCACAAGTTAGGTGAGTTTTCACCTACCCGGATGTTCAAGGGACAT
>SDBV01005644.1_pt1 | contig 17599 bp, 14 predicted proteins | sample 2277081 | NCBI WGS metagenome assembly SDBV01 (sample SAMN10402039, study PRJNA504765) | marine sediment metagenome | isolation source: marine sediment core GS10_PC15, 223 cmbsf | place: Arctic Ocean: Southern Knipovich Ridge | collected 2010 | reverse complement strand
TCTTTAACATTTAATCGTCAATCCAATCAGATCGGTTGTACGCTTTATATCCCAAACTCAAAAGACCTATTCTATGAATTGGAAGTATTTAAAAATGATATTCATACAGAAGTGGGAAATGAGTTAGAATGGAGTGCACTGGAAACAAAAAAAGCCAGCAGCATAAAACTTTCTAAAAGTGGAAATATAACGAAATTGGAAAAATGGGATACCTATTTTGCTTGGTTTGTCGAGAAGGCTGATCTATTTCAACGAGTTTTTTCAAAATATATTAAAAAGGCCCTAATCAGTTCTTACATCAGAATTCTAAAGTTCGACGATACTGATCATATCAGGATCTTAAAATCCGACAATTCGGAGTCTTTGTAATTTTTTTCCAAAAAGGCTGATATTCGTACGGCTCCCTGTACTTTCTTTTACCAAAAACCCCTTTTTATATTTCTTTCGGTGTCCCTCTATTAACTAGTGTTCGTCCACAAATGGTAGGTTTTGGTTCAGAGCAAGGCTTGAGAAATTTTGAAACCGCAGGCATAGCAGGCTATGTCGAGGATTTTAAAAGAGCGAAAACGCCGCTCTGGGCCAAAAGATGCCGTTTGTGGATGGACACTAACTAAAGGTCTGAGGTTAGCACACTTCTGTTTCAAAACAAAAATAGCCTTGTCTTAAAAACTTTTCCAAAGCCCCTGCGGGCCCGGCCAATACAAGGACCGATCAAATGGAACCGGTTTTATTGCCTTTTCGAAAGGAGTTCTGGAAATAGGCGTTGTTCAAGGTAGAATAATAAGTTTTCGTTATGAAAGAATCCTGGATACGATATCGTGAACACTGATGAAAACCTCACTAGAGTGAGACAATTCAACCATCGGTATCATCTCAGAAACCATGGTTTCAATTTGTCTTTCATAGGGAATTACTCCAAGATTTTCAGATTGGACAGCCAAATATTTTTCGGCCACTAGGTGAACAATATTACCGGCATTTTTATCATTTGGCTCCCGAACCATATTCGTAATAATAATGGGCTGAATTTTCTCTATTTCTTGTTTTAATATTTTGAGAGATTCATCACCTTCAACTTCCTCGATTACCTGGTAAAGTTCCCTAACCGTACGCATCTGGAGCTCGTTTTTAGGATTCATGGCGTACTGAACCAAGGCATGAATCGATGGCTCCTGGTTAGTCAACTGGGTTAATCTTCTATAGACCGCGCTCCTGATAAAAGCGTAGGCATTCTGTATGGAAGTCGGCTGAGGTGTTAGAATTAATATTTTGTGATCTGCCATGAGATAAAAATCGAGTGTATTAAAGGAGTTTCCGGCACCCAAATCCAACACCACATGCTCTGAATTTAGCTTGTTAATGGCCCTCATTATCTTTATTTTTTGGGCATATTTTGGGTTTGCCATCGATAAGATTTCTCCGGCACCAATAATGAGCCGGAGATTATCCACACCTGAATCGATACAAATTTCATCTAGCGTTGTGTATTTTTTAGCGATAAAATCGTTTAACGTTCGAGAAGGATTTTTTATTTTCATTAAAGTATGAATGTTTGCACCCCCCAGATCCGTATCGACGAGTACCGTGGTTTTTCCCATTCGGCTCAGCCAAAATGCAATGAGGGCGCTAATAATACTTTTCCCAACACCTCCCTTGCCACCACCAATGGCCCATACTACTGGAACTTTTTTTTGCTCAAGCACCAAATTCAATCTCCCAATTGTCAATAATCATGTTCAGATTTCGATCTTACTTTTTAACAAGCGACTCCCATAGGTCCCACATCAGGTTTTGTTCTCCTTCGCTGCTGACACAATATGCGGATAGGAGTTCCCGATTTAGATCAGTAATTGCCCTGAAATAGATGCCTAACAGTATCGACTTTTTTTTCTTTTCAGAAATTCCCCTGATCCAGACGATTTCACCCAAAATAGTAAGATCAACCGCTTCTGAAAGAAGCTTCATGGTGATCTTAACATTTCTTCCGATCCACTTGTCATGCTTCCCGGCCCGGTATATATCCTTCAAAATGATACAAGCACCGTCCATCGAGAGGTTATCGATAAACCCGTCGAGAATCAAAGAACCTTTTCCCTGGTCCTCCCGAAAAACTTTCAGCCCGATCATTGTAGGAAGGTTGTGCCTGACGTTTCGTCGGATGATTTCTTGCAGAGCGCCTGGGTCCGGTTCCAAACAGCAAGCGTATAAATCTTTGATCAATTTCTTCAGATTGGGATGATTTTTACAAATCTCCATGAGTTGGGATTTTTCAATTTTAGCGATTTCAACACGAGTCACGGTTTCTATATCTGATTGCGATCTGCTTTTTTGGTTAAACGGGTAAATGTTACCAAAAAAATCCGCTTCAACCAGATTGATGCTTTTCTTGTTATACGACACCTTCCCTTTTACGGCATGATAAATGGTCTCCTTCAAAGTGCCTGAAACAACAAAGTTGAGACTCTGATCATCGCTTTTGAACTTTTTCACCATTGTTCCGGACCGATATCTCACCAAAACCATCTTTAACATAAAAGAGAGCAGTTCCGGATAGCTCATTTGAGTCCAAAAATTCAAAACCGGTTTCTTTTCAGCCCGAATTTTTCCCAGAGAATCATGAAATGCGATTACATCTTGATGGACCGGCTTCATGATTCGCCACTCCAGTCGCTTGGCTACGATAGCCTGAAAAGGACTTGCTTCTTCAATAAAAAGTTTTGCCGCCATGGCATAGGCATCCGATGCTGCGAGGAGAGATTTCCGGCGCGCCAGCAGATCCCCATAGGCCCTATAAAGATCTGGATTTTCGGGAAATATCGTAAATAGTTTATCAAATTCTTTTTCCGAATCAATTTCCAAAGAGCCGTCCACAATTCGGCGTACAATACTCCGTTGTCTATCTATCAACTTTTTCAAAATACAATCTCCAAATCAACTGTTGATATTTTTCTTCAGATGATTCTCTATGACTTTGAGCCGATGGTTCCAAATTTTGCTTTTACTCTGAAAAAGGCTGATCAACTCCACCAGTGTTTTCAAACTGCTATCAAACTTTAAAACCATCTCACTGATACGGAGCAACCGTTTTTCGATAGAACGAATTTGTTCCGGAATTTCCTTTAAGCCCTTTTCAGAAATAACATTTGAGGATTTTTCCCTGAGACCACTAATAAGCTTATCCAGATCATTTACTTCTTCTTCACTAAGCCCGCCGACCATGAGAATGTCGGCGTTGTTTTTCATGTCCGTTAAGGCATCCAACTTCTCGTGAGATTCATTGGATTCAATTTTCATTTTAATTTTTTTCACATCAGTTTCCAAAGGCGAGCTGTCATTTGTTTCCTGGTTCTTTGCTGAAATACTTTTTTCAAACTGTTTCTTGGACTCCAAATCATGACCCCTTTAAACGAAGTTTCTGGGACAGTTGATGTAGTTTATTGTTTATTCTTTTATCAATTATTTCAAGAGTTTTTTCTAATTTATATTCTGAACTCATAGTCTGAAAATTGTCCCTTACCTTATGAGAGTCCTTTTTAAACACCAGAAAAAATAACAAAGAGAGGGCCAGGACAGCAAAAAACAGTATCGCCACAAGGTAAATTTGCAATGCGGTTTCACTTTGCAAAAAGGATGATTTCATCCTCTTATTTGCGAGGTCGATATCTGATTTTTCAGATACTTCCTGAACCTGCTGCGGTTGTTTTGGAGGTGGGTTTTCCCCGGGCTTCAAGGAGATTTCAGAGGATGATATAGAACTTGTTTTTGGGGGAAGCATCGAAGATTTTAATTGGGGCTCTGTTTTCTCCGCCGGTTCCAATGCGGATAAAGCAACCACAGTGGGTTGATCGATCACCCCGGGATCAATAATCGGATTGCTTTCTTGTCCATCAGCAGGTATTTTTTGATTCTCAAATTTTTCAAAAATATCAATTGCTTGGTAAATATCCAGAACAACTCTTTGGGGGTTGGGGAGAAAAAACGATCTGATTTTTAAATAAGGAAATCCCATTCGGATGTGGACGATAAGATCTTCACCGTCACGAATGAGATCGATTCGATCTACATTTGCTTTTGTATAACTCGGCAGAGTTGATTTGAGGGTATTTTGCGTATTGATCAGTTTAAGGGAAGATCTTTTGGGTCCCTGATTTACCGGACCTTCGATAATGGCCTCGCCGTTTATTTCAAACACAATGCGCGTATATCGCGGGTGGACGCCGACCCGGACATCGGTGAGTTGTGCCGCTTGCACATTTGCAAGGCTAAACAAAAGCATCAGTACAAAGCTATGGAAAAATATTTTTAACATCGCGGATTTCTATAATGTAAGAATTACCGTTTTTAATGATGCATAAAAAAATTATTCTATCCCGTTTTTACTAATAAAAAAACAGTGTTAACACATTTCTTGTTTAGCATTAAGCTTATTAAAGGTCAAATGAAATTTAAAGTTTTCTGCGCTTTAAAAGCTTAAAAGCATGACCGTTTCCTTTTTCCCTCTTTTAATTCGCTAACGATACTTTCCAACACTATTTTGGTTGTGTTTGGTTATCTGAATGTGGCTGTTGGAAATTCGGCCGGTGGAACCGTTTCACATCCTTGCCCTGAACGGCTACTCGACTTTTACGGGCATTGAAATTTGCAGCAGATCTCCCCAATCGGTTCGATTTCGCATTGTTTCTGCAATCTGCTCAGGTATGATGTTTTTCCCGATACGGACCTGCCATCCACCCCCCAGCGCCTTGTAGAGTGCGATCAGATAGCCTACAATGTCGCCACGGCTGGTTGCGGAACTGTCCTGCTGGAAAACAAGAGCCTGCTGGGTGTTCAACACGGGAGTGTAGTCGATAAGCCCCTCTTTATATTGCAGCAATGCCAGTTCAGATGCCCTCTCGGCGGCTTTTACCGCATCTGAAAGAAAATGTGCCTGTTTTTGAGAACTGATAAATCCGACCAGGGCATCTTCCACTTCCCGGGCAGCCTGAAGCACTTTGTTCTGATAAACCACCAGTCGCTGCTCGAAACGAGCGTCTTGGGCACGAACCTTGTTTTTAATTCGTCCATAATTGAATATATCCCATCGGAAGGAAAACGGGGTGAAAAAACTGGTGATGCTGCCTGAATCGAGCAGCGTATTGCCGCTTCCGGCGGCAAAACCGATGGAACCACCCAATGCAAAGTGAGGATACAGATCAGCCTGGGTAACACCGATCAACGCACCCTGGGCAGCGGCCTGAAATTCGGCAAGGCGAATATCCGGCCTGCGACGCAACAAATCAGCAGGTATGCCGATGGCGACTTCCATGGGGGGTTCCGGAATAGTAGACGGACTTGCTATAAGCCCCGGCATATCGCTCGGTGGAATACCCAGCAGAACACTCAGCCCGTGTTTGGCCTGTCTGATGTTGATTTCCAAAACAGGAATCAAAGCCTGGGTGTTGTGCATTAACGACCGGGCCTGCTGGACATCCAGCTCGGAGGTAGCGCCCCCTTTAAAGCGGACATCGGCAATATCCAGGCTTCTCTTTTGGATAACAACGTTACTGCGCGCAAATTCTAGCCGCTGTTCCAGCGTACGGATAACCATATAAGCCGCAGCAACTTCCCCTGTCAGGATCACCAGCAAATTGTCGTAGCCGGCAATGGATGCCGATAGACCGGCCTCGGCCGCTTCAACCGCTCGACGAAATTTACCCCAGAAATCAATCTCCCAGGCCGCGTCAAATCCGATCCGGTAAACATCATTATTCCTATCAACACGGTTGTTTATATCATCAGGAAAGCTCGAAAGCGGCGGTGCATTTTTGCTGGATCTGGAAAATGAATATCCACCGTTCAATAATTGTGTCTGTGGATATCGCAGGCCGACGGCAATCCCCAGAAGAGCACGGGATTCAATAATACGCAGACCGGCAACCCGCAGTGAGAGATTCTGTTCACTGGCGATTTCAATGAGATTATCCAATACCGGATCGTTGAAAACCTGCCACCATGCACTGTGATCCCCTGGCCCCATTTTTATTTGGGAATTTTCCGCTTCTATCCATTTATCTTCAACCGGGGCGGGAGGTTTAACAAAATCCGGGCCCAGAGTGGTACATGCGGTAAACAGGACTACCAGCAATAGCAGAAAAGGCCACACCAATAGGTTCGATTGAAGCCGCGTTTTGCTTGGCCTTATCGTTTGTGGGATTATCGGCTCTATTTTCGGCATCACAAATGAATCTCCTTTCTTTTACATAATGAGAAATACCAGCCCAACGACCACGGTCGGCCCCAGGGCCGCCAGGAACAACTTGGACGGCGAAACACCGTTTTTAAAATGTGGATTAAGGATTGAACGCCCTGCCGGGTTGGGGGCATTGGCGATCACAGTGAGCCCGCCACCTGTCACAGCTCCAGCGACAACTGCGTACTTCATGCCGTCTGAAAGACCGGGAATCAGAGTACTGAGATAAGTAATAGCCGCGTTGTCGTTGAGGGCCGTAAGGATCGTGGCGGTGAGCATCAAGGGGGCCTCGGCAAGGCTGCCCAGGACCGGTTCGATCCACCAGCCCTGAACGCCCCCGTGAATCAAAAGTCCACCGAGGAAAAATCCGACAAGCAGAGGCGATTTCAAGTCAATGTTGTTCTGATACGGTGAGGTCACCTGGGCGAAAGCCAGGTAAAAAAGCAGGCCCGGAACAAATAATGCCGGATAGTGGGCGTTTACGATCGTCCAAACCAGAAACATGATGTGCACTAGGGTGACCCAAATCGGGACCGAATCCCCTCGATCATCCCAGTTTGGATCTTTGAATGTCGCACGCTGGGAAGTGGATAGAACAATCGGTAATTCACGGCGAAGTCGAAGAAGTTTTATCTCATTAAACCGCTTTTCAAACAACCGTTCAGCCAATTCACGATCAACTCCACGTGCTGTAATCCGCTCGATGTACATCGGCATCAAACGCTTTCTCATTACGGTTACAGCGTCATCAAGTTGTTTTTCAAATTTTTCTTTAATGTGCAATTCCCGGTAGTTTTGAGAAATAGCCTGGTCCCATTCGGATTCCATTTCCTGACGATCCAGATAGTCGGAGAGGACCTTTTCCTCCAAACTTAGCAATTGAAATTTTACCTCCAGCGTCTTGAATTCACTACGGAATATAAAATAATAGGCGGAATTAACCAAACAAATTGCCAGTACTGCCTTCCATCCGAAGTGGGTTAACATGTGTAACAGTCCCCAATCCCATGGCCCGGCGACCATCAAAACAGGCGGGGCTGCGAAATGGGTCAGTGTGCCGCCGATTGATATATTCACGAAGAGCAGGGCGACTGTTGCATATTTCAGTTTTCTTGACGGCTCAAGATTGTAGAATTTTTTTACGAGCAACAGAGCGGATATGGTCATGGCCGCCGGTTCTGTAATAAATGAGCCGAGCACTGGCCCCAATGTCAGAATTGTGAACCACCAGGTGGTAATCGTACCGCCTAACCGTGTGGCAATGGAGGCCATGATACTTTCGGAAAGCTTCAGTATCGGGCGGCTTGAAGCAAGCGTCATGATAACTATGATAAAAAATGCTTCAGTAAAATTTACGCTGTCCGTAACGTAATGAACCGCGGTCTTCCAATCAAAGAATGCGACGATGACAAGAATCAGGGCAATGGCCCATATACCAAAAACCGTTTCAACCTCTCCAACAAAATACAATGCTTTCGCGCCATGGTGCACAGAGTCCCTGGGCGCCTCTTGTTTGACAATTTTCTCCTCATGTTCCTTCTCCCACTTGTGGGCGATTTCCAGGAACTTGCTGGATAAAAATGTGTGTATGACAGCTAAAAGAAAGATCAACGTCGCGAAAACATTGAAGGGTTCGACTTTGATTCTCTGCTTCAGCTTTCCAGCTATTGTAACGATTTTCAAGTCATCGTATGCATCTAATGATCTTGGAAACTGCTGCTCCATGGTACCTTCCGAGCTTGCAAAGGAATGTCCGGCGTCAAGCACCGCAACGCTGGTAAAAATGCACCCGAGCATGATTATTACACCAAAAGTCCTCATGAGGTGCATGGTCTATCTCTCCTCCGGTCTCTTTTGGGATGATTTATTCTCAACCCTGGACCCCCCTGATCCGGAATAACGTGCAATAAAGCACCGGCACAAGCACCATGGTAAGTACGGTTCCGAAGGTCAATCCCGCCATAATCGTCACGGCCATACCGACCCAGAAAACATCCTGCAGCAAAGGGATGACGCCCAATACCGTGGTGCCGGCTGCCAGGACCACCGGTCGTAAACGCGAAATAGCCGAACCTACCACTGCCTGGTATTGTGTTTTTCCTGCTTTGAGTTGCAGGTTGACTTCATCGAGTAAAACGATAGCATTTTTAATCATCATGCCCGAGAGACTCATGGCACCCAGAAGGGCCAGAAATCCAAAGGGAGTGCCGGTTATCAGCAACCCGGCCGTAATACCGATAGCTGCAAAGGGAATCGTTAAAAGGATGATCATCGGCGGGCGAGAGGCATTAAACAGGGCGACGATAATGAACAAAACGATAGCCAAAGCCGGTACCACTCCCGGTAGCAGCGAAGCCTGGGAGTCCATGGTGTCTTCATACTCACCACCCCATTCCATGGTGTAGCCCGGGGGAAGCGCGATGGCTTCAATTTCTTCAAGGACGTTTGCGCGCAGAGTCGGCAAAGTGACACCGAAAATCGGATTGGACTCTACCGTTATGGTTCGGCGCCGATCGCGTCGCCAGATCAACGGATCTTCCCAATCCGTACGGATACCGTCCGTCACCTGAGCCAGCGGAATGGTATAGGTGGATGATCCGGGCTGAACCTGTAATATGCTCATGTTACTGATGGATTCGCGCTCTTCCGACACATGGCGCAATACGATTGGGATGAGATCGTCTTTTTCCCGGTATAAACCGATGGAAAGACCATCATAGGCGCGCTTGGTGGTTTTGGCGATATCTTCCCGTGTCACCACTGCCCACCGGGCCCGTTCCTGGTTGTATTCGGGAACTACTTTTTGAACCCGCTGGCGCCAGTTGGCACGCGTATTGGCAGATAACGGACTGGCCGCTACTATCGATATCACCTGGTCGGCAAGAGAACGAAGGGTGATAGAATCGGCGGTTGAGGGACCGCTGATGCGCAGTTCAAACTTCCAGGTGTTGCTGGGGCCGACCCCGTATCGGCGCATCGGTATCAGGGCTTGAGGGTATTCTTCACCGAACCATCGGTCCAGTTCGTTCAAAAGATCAGTGATGTCCCGAAAATCATTCACGTTAACGATATACTGGGCGTAGGATTGATATGGACTTTCCGGATCAACCGGCAGATAGAAGCGCGGCGGTCCTGCTCCTATGAAGGTGGTCACACTATCGATCCTGTCGTCGGCGAGGAGTTTTTTCTCCGCCTTTTTAAGATCCTCGGCCACTGTCTGGATACGGGTTCCTTCAGGCGCCCAGTAATCAATCATGAATTTTGTCATGGATGAATCCGGGAAAAACATCTGATCGATCTTTCCAAACCCGATGAGCGCCACCACAAGAAGAGCAACCAATGTTCCAATGGTGAGAAACCGAACTCGAATCGCCCCTTCCACGATGCGTTGAAATACCCGGTAGAACTTTCCGGCATACGGATCTGCATCGGCGTCTTCTTTTTTGGGCTTCGGCAGAATGTCGATACACTGCAAGGGAGTGATGGTCATGGATATGAGCCAGCTTGCCACCAGCGAGATACCCACCACTGTAAACAACGTGCGACAGTATTCCCCGGCACCCTCGAGAGATGCAAAAATAGGATAAAATGCCATCACCGCGATAACCGTAGCTCCCAACAACGGTATTGAGGGTTGGGACGCAGCTTCAATAGCTGCTTTTTTGGGATCCATTCCTTTCCCTATGCGAACGACAATTCCGTCCGCCACCACAATGGAGTTGTCCACCATCATTCCCAGAGCGATCACCAGAGCGCCCAAGGACATGCGCTGCAGATCAATGCCGAAAACCGCCATCAGTATAAAGCTGGCCAGAATCGTCAGGATCAGCGACGAACCGATAATTATACCCATTCGCCACCCCATGGCAAGGGTGAGAACAACCAGAACAATGGCAACCGCTTCGCTGAAATTGATCAAAAAGCCTTTCACGGCCTGGTCCACGATGTTCGACTGCCAGTGAAACCGATGAACCTCAATGCCCACCGGCAGCATGGGAAGAATTTCTTCCAGGCGCTTGTCGATACCTTGACCGACCTTGACAACGTTGACTCCGGAGACATTGGTAATGGAAATACCGATGGCCGGTTTACCGTTATAGCGCATTAAGGTCGACGGGGGTTCCAGATACCCGCGTTCCACAGTGGCGATATCCCTGATTCGAATCAGCTCTGCCGTGCGTTCAGACGAAACCGGTTTGTCTGTTGCTCCGGTCAGATTGGAAAGCTCGTCTCCAAAGGAAGCGCGGATATACAAATTGGCGATATCCTCAGGAGATTTAAATTCTCCGGTGGGTGCAATGCGAAACCGTTTCCGCTGCATATCCACCCCGCCGGCGTCCACCACCATGTTTTGCTGCTCCAGGGTAGCTTTGACACTGGTATCGCTAAGACCCAGTTCGGCAAGCTGGGACTGGGAAACGGTCACATAGATCGCTTTTTTCTGAACACCCCAGAGATCCACTCGGGAAACATTTTTTACCAGGCTGAGCTCTTTTTTGATCTCCTTTGCGTATTCTTCCAGCTCGGCATACGAAAATCCGTCGCCCACTACAGCCAGTTGAAAGCCGTACACATCCCCGAAATCATCTGCAATTTCAGGTCTGCCCGCTCCTGGAGGAAGCATATGTTCAATGTTTCGAATTTTGCGACGCAGTTCATCCCAGACCTGAGGCAACTGATCGGACCAGTATTGCGGCAACAATTCGACTGAAATTTGTGACATACCCGCGCGAGAAGACGATTCGATGTATTTAAGCTGGGGCATTTCCTGGATAGCCAGTTCAATACGATCGGTAACTTCTAACTCGACCTCTTCCGGACTTGCTCCGGGATAAACCGTTGTAATGACCCCTGTCTTCACCGTAAATTCCGGATCCTCTAACTGCCCGAGGCTGAAAAAGGCACCGATACCACCCACCACCAACAAAAAAATGACGAAATAGGTAACCGTTCGCTTTTCGATGGCAATCGCAGTAAGGCTCATTCTACCACCTCCTCTGTTGAAGCCGAGAGGATTCGAACTTGCTGGTTTTGTTTCAGATAATGAACGCCCGCCGTAGCAATCCACTCTCCCGGTTGGATTCCCTCTCGGATCGTAATACCCGAGTCTAGAAGCTCACCGGTTTTGACTTCTCGTTTGCTTACTTTTTTGGATTTTTCATCAATGACCCACACATAGGTTTTGTTTCCAGAGGGTGAAAAAACGGCTGTTTCCGGTATAACAATCGGTAACTGACCCTGCATTCCCGGTGGGGCAACAGTGCTCGCTGCATTTCCGGCCATACCCGGCAGAATTTTGATATCTTCGGGTTGATCCATTGCCAGTGTAACCGGATAAGTACGGGTGGTTTTGGATGCTTCCTTCCCGATTTCCTTAATTGCAGCTTCTATTTCACGATTTGGAAACGGATCGAAGCGAACTCGCAATACTTTACCGGCTGCTTTAAGAAAATCCGCATGTGATATCAGCATTTCCGGAATATTTACGATCATTTCTATCTGGGAATGATCGATCAGACGGACAATCGGTTGCTTGGCTTTGACATCCTCATGGTTCTCGACGTAGGTGGATGTTACGATTCCGTCAAATGGCGCTTTCAAATACGTATAGCTCAATCGATCCTGGGCCGAATCCACCGATGCCTGGAGGCTGCGAATTTCCGCTCGGCTGCTTTCCATTTTTTGCCGGTTGCTATCGACCAGTGCCTGACTGACCGCGCCGGAGTCCTGTTTCTGAATCCGAAGCACGCGTTCATAATCAGCCTCGGCCTTTTTCAGCCCTGCTTTCGCTCGTTCCAGCTGTCCTTGGGCATTCCGCAGATTGACCTGGTAGTCTCGCGGATCAATCCTGGCAAGTTCCTGACCCTTTCGGGCGATGTCACCGACATTGGCCGGCAGCTCAATTAATGGCCCTGCCACTCGGAAGGACAAATCGATCTCCTGGATCGCCTTGGCCTGTCCGGGAAACCAGCGCTTTGAGAATTCGGCAGGGTCGCTGATCTGCATGGCCCGCACCGGTCGGATTATTTCTTTTGGTGGAATTTCATCCTTACAACCCGATACTGCAATCAAAACAAGGTATAAAGAAATACAAGCAATAAAACGTTTCATCACGTCCCCCAATTTCTTCCTTAGGTTTAAGTTTTTATAAATTTTATATATTTTTTTCTTTAAAACCCTATTTTGTCATAAACATACTTGCAATGGACTGCAAAATCAACCAAAGGACACACAGCGTCGTCACAACATATAAAACATCTGCCAGCAGCTTTTCGCCGCTCAGTCCGCCGCCTTTTGTTTTCATATTTCTTTTTTTTTCTGTGTTCATGGTCGTTCTCCGATCTTAACCGAGTATCTAATTTCCCATTCTTGAATATATCTGATATTTTCTTTCTCTGGTTGTAACGAATTTTGGAAAGCGTTATCTCGATAAAGCGCCATTTATTGAGGACAATAATATGACAAACCAACTATTTTCGCTTCCACTGCTAAAACAGCGCCGGCGGGGAAACATCATTAACATCAGCACCAATAAATACTGAACAAGAAAGATCAGGGCTTGTCAACGACAACATAGACCACTTCCGGGCCCTCGTACACGGGTTGATAATAGACTCCGCCACAATGATAGTACGGTCTCCCATAGTAGTCATAACTGGTACAACCAATGGGAAGGTGATTGTGTCTGCTGCCGATAGCCAAGATAGAGGCACCGACAATCGCGCCGGCGACAAATGCGCCGCCACGCCGGTTGACATGAACACTTCTGTGTGAACGGCGACCACCGCCACGACGCATTCGGCGACCGCCACGACCGCCACGACGGCCTCCCCCCCCTCTTCTGGCCTCGGCCTCGCTGATTGTGACAAGATCCGAAGTGTCAGGATTAATCCGTTCAATATGAATGCCGAAACCAATTGTGAGAAGGCTTAAAGTGCCGATGAGTAATTTTTTCATTAGTTGACCTCCTTTCGGGGTGTGACCTCCGCGAAAGGAATTTCTTTCGCATCCAGCGGCGCTTTGAAAATAAAAACCGCGTTATCAATTTCGTTTTGGACGACCCAGTCGAAAAAAGTGACTGTGTATTGTGGGGCCCCCGTAATCCAGCGCGAGGTAACAACATATTTTATCGGCAATGTTTGTTGGCCTTTTGTTACCCAGATCTGCATGTCGGTATCTGTTAGGCGAAACGCCAGATGCGTGGACAATACGCCATGCACAAGGGCGTCTCCGACAACGAATCCGGAACGGATCGATGCCAGCAAAAATTTGATGGAATCATCTCGCAGAATATCTCGGGCAACGATTTGAATGTTGAGTTTGTTATCGAGCTTTGCGAAAACCTCGGTTATTGTCGACGGGGCGTTAATCTTGGCGAAAAAATTCAAATCCTTCCGAAAAATTGTAAATGATGAACTATCATAGAACATCTCAAGTTCATTTTCACCGTTATGGCGCTGAACATGAAATTTATTCGGTCGCGCCATTGTAAACCGAATTTCTTCTGAAAATATGATCTTCTGGCCATCATCGAAAACCTCTTCCTCGTCTTCAATGGCACGAAAACTAACTACCTGTTGGCTTAGCAGATAATCGTTCATCCGTTTCAAAATTTCAAGGGCCTCGCTATCAACCGATTCGGTGAGTTCCGCTCGACTCCAGACGGGACTCAAAACCATCAACAGGCCTAGTATGATTCCAAAGAGACGTTTCCGGCAGGTCATTGAACTTCCTCCAACAAATAATGGTACAATGATCAATTGAACTAATTTCATGTTAACCCCCTTTTCAATCGCGGTTCGCAGCCGGGTGACCGGCTTGTGATTCTCCAGTATACGATAAATACATCAGGTTGTGATATTTTAACAACTCATTGATATCATTGTATATACCAAATTTTATTTTTTGTAAAAAATACTTAAACAGGCCCCAAAATCCGATATAATCAGCCCATTTTTTCTGTGTGCAGGGTTGTCCTACAATCCTAAATGAGCACCCTATTTCCTATTTGCGAACATATTCAGCGTTTTCTTTCTATATTCTCTCAATTTCGTTAGAGCATGCCCGCAAGGACAGAAAAACCGGCACCAAAACGTGGACATGAAAAATGAGCCGATCAGCACCAGCGGCAGTAGAAACCACTGGATGCCGACGCCGTTTAACGAGAACATCATGGCAAAGGGTTCATAGGATCCAAGAGCCGGATGTGATGCCAAAAAACTGGTCATCAATGAGAGCCAAAGGAGGACATTGATAACAGATTTGGAATGTTTGAGGATAGCGGGTGATGGATTGAATCTGCTGCCGCCAAGTTTAGTCAGCAGGTACTGAATCCCGTAAAACGGACATATCCTAAAGCAATATACATTCTTGCCCAGTAAAATAATACCTGACACAGTACCGCCGACCAGAATCCACCAGATCAAGTGATTCGAGATGCCCGGGATGTACCCCATGAGTAAACCGGAAAGACTTCCAACCGAGATTGCGGCATTCAGATAAAAGCCGACAATTCCGATGGTCGCTGCAAGATAGATCTGTTTCCAGGGCTTTTTTTGATACACTGTGGGAAAAAAGGCCAGAGCAACGATCACAAGTATCAGGATCTCACCCAGCCCGAATTTCCACGGGGCCTTCTTCCACGTTGGATCCATTTTAAACTTTTCGACGGCAGCCAGATGAGCGCCCTTGCGAACGGCTTCCGTCACGGCCATGGTGGTCACGGTGGCGCCGGAAACAGCATCGATGTCAATACCTACGATAAAATCATCGGCAAGGCTCTTGCCCATGAATTGAGCTCTGTAATTCGTATTCTCGATTTTCTTGACAAAGGCAGGGGTTTCCTTATGGTCAAGTGGTATGACCTCATGAACCTTACCGTCTTTCAGGATTCGTAGCCCTAAGACAAAAGGGCCGCCGTAGCCTTGGCCTGTTTGAACCAACACATAATCACCCGGCCCATCGCCTTTTTCTCCCAATTGAAAAACGAGCGGGTCATCGTTGACTTTGGTCAGCTTTTGATCCTGAAATTTAGCCCGGATAATGTCCTCATAGTTTTCATCACCTGAGACCATTCCCACAATAAAAGCGATCGCCAGGGAAATATATGCCAGATAGCGAACCCCTTTTGTGATAATATTTTTCAGTACCGATTCTGCCTGGGCCGCTTTCTGAGACGTTTTTTGAGGGCTGATTATTTTCACTGCCGGTGGGTTGACATCAACTTCATAGGCAATTTTTTCCAACCGGGTATCAATGTATTTATAAATAAAGGTCAGCAGCATTATACCGCTGAGTCCAAACAAGAGCAATCCCATCCCGGCCGCTCTCGGCACGCCTTCGAGCACAGCACCCACCGACCAGGCTAGGGAGAAGAGGATGAGGAAGATACCCATCGTCAGGCCGCCCCAGGCCAACCAGTTCAAGCGGTATCGCTTTGAGCATTTCCACAGAACAATGACAGCAACACCAGTCAACACACCTAAGAAATACCAGGTGACATCCATTATAAGTCTTTTCCCAGTTTCCAGAATTTCTTAACGCTATCCGGATCGCTTACTTTGCCATAGCCGAAAAAAATATCCATTTCCCGCATGAAGCTGTGTACCGGTCCGGGTGCAATCACGTTCTGGGCATCCACCAGTCGATGGTGCCAGAAGTCGGGCTTGTTATAAGGACAGGAGCAGATACAGTTAGCACAAGAACCGTCATTATCGATCCAGAATTTGGCGCACTTTTTGGCGTCATTATGGAATTTAAGTACACCCCGCGATGCATGCCAAATATAATCAGGATCTGACGAATAGGCCGGCTCCCAGGTAGGATCTCCATGGGTAATGGCTTGGGATGGACAGGAGACCGCACATCGTTTGCAATTTTTACAGAAATTGGCAACCCCGAAGGTCCTCGCCTGGTCGTATTCCACCGATTCAAAATCCGTGTAAACCTTGCTGATACGGACCCGCGGTCCAAACTTGGGCGTGATCACCTGGCCGTTGCGACCCCCCTCGCCCAAACCGGCGGCAAGGGCGTAAGGAGCGTTGATCCCAATATCATTCATGGAAGCAACCGCCTGATAGCCCAGTTGTCTTAAAAACATTGTCAGTTGCCCGGCAATTTTAATGGCATTGGCGTACCCATCGCCCGTCGCCGCGTCCGTTAACCAGGATGGCGCCGTGGCCATGGTAAGGAAGTCCATTTCCGTCATGATGACGATGACCGTTTTAGGCTCAAAAGGGAAATCTTTTTCCCAACTGAGCTCGCGCTCGTCATAGAAATCGTACATGGGAGCGTAATCCCATCGCCTGTCCCGCCGGGTTATGCCGCAGCGCAGGGCGCCAAACAATCTTGTGGCGCTTCTAATGGCGAGAGCTGCTTCTTTGGGAGTATTGAACTGATATTTGTTCTCAGCCAGCATCTCCTGGGTCCAGTTGGATACCCCACGGTTGGGTGCTTCCATGCTGCCCCCGCCAAGCTGTTGCCTGGCGCTGGAAAAGCCGGCCACCGCCAGTGCCCGGTCGATCTGGCTGTAACCGGGTTCATCCCGGTAGGGGCCTTTCATAAAAGCGCTCCTGCCCTCATAAAAATGAAACGGCTTAAATCCCTGGGGATTCTCTTTTTTTAATTGTGCATTGAAACTGCTGCTGCGCTCCGGGTGTTTTGCGTTTAAAACCTTGCTGTTGGAAAAAACATTGATTTGATTTCGTGAGTCAATCGGCTTGAAATCGTCCCTGATGGGTAAAGGGAAACCCTCGTGGGGGATGCCCTCCATGCGTCGGATAATGGTTACCCCGCCGGCGGCCACTACCGCGGCTCCCGCTCCTCCAAGACCCAACTTGAGAAAATTCCTTCTTCCAATATTCGTTTCAGTCTCTTTTTGTTGTGCCTCTATACTCATTCAACTCTCCTTGACTGATAATTTCCATAGATAGTCTATTCTGAAAAGGTTGCCTTATTATGATTTTTTTTACTCTGCTTGGAAATGAATCGGGTCGTCACGGTCAGGGGAATAATGCCACCTAAACCGAATATCACCAGCCCCATGCCAGCTGCTCTCGGCACCCCCTCGAGCGCGGCCCCAACGGCCCAGGAAACACTAAACAACATTGAAAATACACCCCAAATAAGGCCGACCCAGGCAAACCGCCGTATCCGATATTTTTGAGAGTATTCGTAAAGCAAATATCCGGAGCCTATTGTCAGGATGCCTAAAATGTACCAGGTAAATCCCATCATCGTTTCACCTATATTTTTCTATATATTTCAGCAATCCCGGAGTTTCCCATAATGTATTTTGAATTAGAGAAAACCCACCGTTCCTTCGTATATTTTAACTTTTGCAAAATCATTTCTAGTGACGCGCGATTAAGC
>SDBV01005643.1_pt1 | contig 17601 bp, 19 predicted proteins | sample 2277081 | NCBI WGS metagenome assembly SDBV01 (sample SAMN10402039, study PRJNA504765) | marine sediment metagenome | isolation source: marine sediment core GS10_PC15, 223 cmbsf | place: Arctic Ocean: Southern Knipovich Ridge | collected 2010 | reverse complement strand
AGGTTGCCAAAGTCAATTTCCTGGCTTGATTCTATAAATCTTAACCTCAAATTCAGATAAATTCTAAACCGAAAATCTTATATCGATATGACGGTTAAAACTAGCGCGAAAATCGGTGTTTAAAGGAGATTGGCGAATTGTTTGGAATCAGAAAGTACAGTACGGTGAGCAGCATAATCGAAGGGACCAAACACCGGATGAAAACAGATCGAAAGTTCAGGAAACGCATCGATGACCTGGGCCGATTGATTATTAACAGTCAAAAGCAGACTTGATCCCTTCTTTACATAATCAGCAACCTGATCACTGTAAGTCTGCTTTTTGAAGTCATTCATTGGGCATCTGTTCCTTGGTATCGCATAACCTATCAATTAACAAGTTCCGTTGCAACGAAAACTCATAGTTTAGAAAATCAATCGTTCTATTTCATTTATAGTATAGATGCTTTTTCGTTCAAGGTATGTTCGGGCCATTTCAAGATTATTGGACAAATTTTTCAGGGCTTCCCCTGTAATGTGTATATAATGTAGAGCATCCTCAGGGGTAAAGTCCGGCACCATACAATCTTCTATGGTCGATTGAGATACGACCATGGAGAGCGTTGCGGCTGTTCCCGGAACAAGCCCACCACCTGCAGCGATTTCGTGCAGATTTTCGGTCATGTATGTTACTCCTCCCGCATCCTGGCTGACCAGAACGGCCAATTCCCCCACCAAACGCACTTTGTCTGACGCAGTACAGGCATTCTCAATCTCCCGTCCAAGCGCAACGATGCGACGTCCGAACGCAACAGTGTTTTCTCGCATTTCACCCGTATTCCTCGGGTAGGCACTATCCGATTGAATCAGCGGCAATCCGGCCCCTTTAACTGCCTTGATAAGAGCCTGTCCTACGGCGGGATTGTCCATCTCGTTATTAAATCGAACCAAAAAAGAATCATCCTTCAGTGTTTTGCAGATGGAGGGAATATACGCCTTGCTTTCCAAAACGATCGTCGGTACGTCGTTGAGACCGAGTTTGGCCATCAGCCGACCTTTTTCGGCAAAATCCAAATTGCCCTCCAGATCCTCTGCGGGTCCCAGACCACCCGCAGTAGCGTTTAAAATGGCCAGGGCTGCTGTGCTTACACCGTTAACATCAAGCACCGCACCCATGCAGGCCCCAACATTGCAATCCAATCCTTCTCTGGATACCAGAATTGCATCCGGGTGGTTCTTGGAGAATGTATCTATGACGGCCAAGCATACAGCAGTTTGCAATGCAACCGGAGCTTCCAATACACCCTGGCCATAAACACGCCCCAAACAGCGAAAAGCCACTCCCTGACTGAACAATCCATCCAAACCAACGGCCCGTTGCATCAATTCTGCTTCATAGGGAGTAAATCCCCTTCTTGCTACGGCACGACCAGAGCCACCGCCGCCAGTGTGGACTTCAACTGTGTCAGAATCCGTGGTTACATTTTTTATCGTTGTATCAACCGGCAGCGCCATGCCGATAAGCGAGGCCACGGCGGCAAACCCCGCTGAGTCATCCTGAATGAATCCAGAGTGGCTATGAACATGACCAGCACCCGCGTGACCAGTAATTCCAAGAATCCCTTGAGTCCTGGTACTTCTGGTAATGTTCATAACTCTTTTCCTATTTTTATTTTGAAGACGATTTCTACTAAAAAATGACCATACTTACTTTGACAAAAGCATACGTCAATTATGATTATAATTTTTACTATAAACCAATACTATCGTAGTAACCAAAGACTTATATCCGGTATAAAAACAACAGCCAGTAAGGCGAGAAGCATGGCAAATAGGTATGGCAGGACGGCTTTGCTGAGTCTTTCAATCGGCACCCCGCTAATGCCACAACCTATAAACAAATTCACACCTACTGGTGGAGTACAAAATCCCATCGAAACATTAATAATTAAGATAATTGGAATTGAAATTGTTGATGCCTCAAGACATATTGCTTTGGAACGCCTTTTGCCAGTCAAGTATGAAATTCTCAAACAAGCCGTGTAGATTCGGAATGCGTTCAATCCAGAATGAGGCTACATCCCATTTAACCCAATCATAACTATCATATTTCAATTTGGAGACATCTTCTTGTAAAAAAAATACCCTGGGATTAGCCCGCGGTGTTTAATCTTATCCTGGCCCCGGAAGTATTTCCGTTACAATTACTTCATCAAATCCACTATTTAAATGTAATGCCAGTCACCCAAAATACTGTTCCGCAGTATTGCTATGGGGCACAGCAATCTGCTATGGATGCGCACCGTGGTTCCGGCATTAAAACCGATCAACTGGGCGAAGCTGCGCTTCGGCGCAATGCTCAGGCACAAATTGAACTCTCTTAGCAATGTAATAAAAAGAACTTCAGCTATAGAGTAATAAAATCTCCCTGACATGGATTTCCCAGGTTGTAATGGATCTGGTTGCGGCTCAAATTCATGATGATCGACAAGCAGGTAATGGATCTCTGCATGGGATCCTCGGCCGGGTTTTCATGGACACAGACTGAAAAGGGCCGGTCCATGTGATCCGTGAGGACACTGCGGATTCCCCTCACATCAATCTTGCCTTTTATGGCGGTCATGCCCTTTTCAGCCCTGCGCAAACGGAGATAGGTAGTTAGATAGGGGTCCCGCAACGGTTTGAGATCCCGGAATTTCATCCCCGGTTGAATATAATGATTGGTGTGAACTAAAATGCCTTCTTCAGGCCATTGGACATGTTCTTCCACCGGAGAGGTTTCCAGGTTGATTGCTTCACCTTCCGCCGTGGCGATAAGAAAATTGATCGAATGGGCCCTTGGCGGATTCAGGACATGGCTTATGGCTTTAGCGAAATGGGATGATTCCAGTACCCGGCGAGTCAGAAAAATCCACGGCACGCCAAGGCGGGGCTGATCGGATATCAGATTGTTGACCACCAAACCGATACCGGCGCTGTTCATCCCGATTTTGGCCAGCTGCCCAGCTTCGGTAAACGTAATCAGGGATGGAATATCGCCTCGCTGAGCGATTTTGAGGATCACCTGGCAATCGACTACCTCTTTGTACCAGTCCCAGTTCTGGGCTATCAGCATGTCGCCTTGTTTGGTTGATTCCGGCAACGCGGCAACGACTGTGCACTCCAGCGACAGGGTCTTGGGGTTAAAAATAATCTCCGAACGGCAATTGAGCAAGAAGATATCATCAAATGAACGGTTGGAACCCTCCGCGATTCCCTGGATTTCAGCCACCAGATCGGGAGCAAAAGCCTCTGCCTGGGGTACAAATGACTTTCCGCGCTCGACAATCTCTTTCCAAGTTTCACCTGTGCTGTGCTGAAAAATTTCACGGTATACTTCCAAAATGGTATGAATTCGCTGTCTGGCGGTTTCGCCGTAAACCCGGCCCATTTCTCGGGAGTCTTGCTGGTTGAGTTCTATGATTGGAATTGATTGGTTACTCAATTTTTAATTACCTCCGAGGATTTTCCATCGTAAAGATGGCATTTGACCATATGTAACCCATAATTCTGTGCTGTGGGGCGCATCCGGCGGCAAACCGGCATGACGTCGAGACAGCGGGTGTGGAAAACACATCCGTCAGGCGGATCAAGGGGGTTGGGAAACTCCACTCCCAAATGGGTTTCGGGTATCCCTAATTCGGGTTCCGGGGTTAGTACCGAGGCGAGCAAGGTCCGTGTATAGGGGTGGCGCGGATCTTCGAAAAGTAGTCTGCTTGGGGCTTCTTCAACGATACGGCCAAGATACATCACCGCCACTCTTGAAGCCATGTGTTGCACCACACATAGATCATGACTCACCAGAACATAGGTCAATCCCATCTCCTTTTGTAAATCCAGCAGGAGGTTCAGGATTTGGGATTGCACGGACACATCCAGAGCCGAGGTGGGCTCATCACAAATTACGATTTGCGGACGCATCACTAATGCCCGCGCAATCGCAACACGTTGCCGTTGACCCCCTGAAAGCTGATTGGGATAATTGCGGTAAACCCTTTGTGAAAGGCCGACCAGATCCAACATCTCTTCAACTTTGGCCCGTATATCAACCGAGTTGCGGATCTTTTTATGCACTCGTAAAGGAAGCGAGATGATATCGCCGATCTTCTTGCGGGGGTTAAGCGATGCATAAGGGTCCTGAAAAACCGGTTGAACCCGTTGCGCGATCCCAAAGGGGCTAAGAGTGTCAATCGGCTGGTTCTCCAGCAAAATACGGCCCTTTGTGGGTGGTAGTAGACCCAACATCATTTTGGTGAGCGTGCTTTTCCCGCATCCGGACTCCCCCACCAACCCCAGTATCCTGCCCCGATCCAAGCTTAAAGTAACATCGTCCACCGCTTTCAAAGGCGCTTTGGCCTTAAATAGTCCTTGGTGAACCATGAAGGTTTTGCTTACATTTTCTGTGACAAGCGGCGAGGATTTCATTGGCCGTTGATTTTCCAGGGTTTTTTTGTGCATTCATCCACAGACCGCACACACATATAGCCACGATCCGTCTGCAGTCGCTGCATGGCAACATCCTCACGGCACTCATTAGCCGCAAAGAGGCACCGATTACGAAAACTGCAACCGACCAGTTCACCGATCAGGGTCGGCACCCGTCCAGCAATGCTGCCCAGATGTGTGCCGGGCTGCGTCTTACCCGGCACCGGTATACATTCTCGTAACCCTTGGGTGTAAGGATGCAGCGGATTGGAAAAAACATCATTGGCGCTCCCGTATTCAACTATTTTCCCTGCATACATAACCGCCACCCGGTGCGCCATGCAGGCGACAATACCAAGATCATGGGTGATCAAAATCAATGCCAGTCCCATTTCCCGCTGGATTTGGGTCAGCATGAGTAAGATTTGTGCCTGTATGGTGACATCCAGAGCGGTCGTCGGTTCATCGGCAATGATTAGCTGGGGATCACACATCAATGCCATGGCGATCATCACGCGTTGCCTTTGCCCGCCGGACAGTTGATGGGGATAATTACGCAAACGCCGCCGAGGGGCGGTGATACCGACTCTTTGCAACAAGTGCAAAGCGCGTTCACGGGCAGTTTGACGCGAACCTGAGCGGTGCCGTTGATACACCTCAGTCAACTGTTTTCCAATATTCCAGACAGGATTGAGTGAAGTCATCGGTTCCTGAAAAATCATGGACATGCGGTTGCCGCGGATATCACTCATTTTTTTCTCGGATAAGTTCCGCAGATCAGTCCCCTCAAATTCTATCTGTTGAGCATGAACCCTGGCAATCCGGGGCAACAGACCCATCACGGCAAGCGAACTAAGGGACTTGCCGCAACCTGACTCACCCACAATACCGAGTGTTTGGCCGGCGCCAACTTCAAAATCGATTCCTCGCACCGCACGTAAATCGCCTGATGCCAGTGGGATAGTCACTTGTAAATCTTTTACTCTAAGTATTGTATCCACGTTTGTTCAGTTCCTGTTCTCGGGTGCGGTTACGTCACGCAGACCGTCCCCCAACAGGTTTATCGCTAAAACCAGTACAAACAATGCAACACCGGGTATGGTGATCAGCCAACTGTCAAAAAGGAGGAATTCTTTACCCTCCGCAATCATCAAACCCCATGAAGGCAGCGGCGGCTGGACGCCCATTCCAAGAAAACTCAAAGCGGCTTCAAGTAAAACTGCATGCGCCATCTCCAGGGTCAACACGATGATCAGGTTGTTAAAAATATTGGGCATGATCTCCGTTATGAGAATTCGCACCGTGGAACATCCCACCGCTTTGGCGGCGTATACATACTCCATGTCCCGTATTTGCTGCGTCGAACTCCGCATGACGACTGCAAAGCGATCCCATAACAGACAGCCTAGAACCACAATAACGACCTGCAGTGAACCGCCCAGCAGCACCACCGCCGAAAGGGCCACCAAAATTACCGGTATGGACAACCGGATGGTAATCAGAAAGGTGATAACCATATCGACCCTGCCACCGAAATAGCCAGCGGCTACCCCCATGGCAGAACCAATGAAACCGGAAATAACAGCCGTCACCAAACCGATCAGCAAGGATACGCGTGCACCGTACATTACGCGGGCCAGGTAGTCTCGGCCCAATTGATCCGAGCCCAATGGGTGTCGCCAACTGCCCGCTTCCTGCCAAACCGGCACTTGCAAACGCTCACTCAGCGACTGGGTATAGGGATCATGGGGGGATAACAAAGGTGCGAACAGCGCCACCAGCACCATAATAAAAATGATGACAAATCCTATTACCAGCCCACGATGCCCGAAAGCCCTCCTGAGCATTAATTGGGCAGGGGTCGGGCCCATAACTTCTTCAAAGGTCGGAATCGTAGCGGTTGTTTTATTTTCCATCTCAACCCATGCGTATCCGCGGGTCCAACCATGCATTCAGCAGGTCCGCAAACAAAGTTAGTCCCACAAATATTGATGAAAAGATTAACAGTGTGGCCTGAATCGTAGGCAAATCATTGCCCTGAATAGCGGACCAGGCCATATAACCGGCGCCATGGATGGAGAAGATAGATTCGATAACCACCGATCCACTCAATAATTGGCCAAACTGTACGGCCCCCAGACTGACCACTGGGATAATGGCATTGCGTAAGGCGTGCCGGAATAAAACCACCACCGGGCGCAGTCCTTTAGCCCTGGCGGTCCGGATGTAGTCGGACGCTAGCGCATCCTGCATGCCGCTGCGAGTCAGTCGCATTATTCCGGGAATGGCGTAATAGCCCAGTGCAACGGTGGGCATAATAAAATGCTGCCAGCTATCTGTACCCGAAGGAGGCAGCACGGGGATCATTACACTGAATAAAACGATTAACACCAGCGCAAACCAAAAGCTGGGTAATGCCTGGCCAAACACCGAAATGGTCAAGGCTATGCGGTCTATCCAACTGTTGGGCCGGATGGCGGCCAAAACTCCCAAGGGAATGGCTACCAGTAATGCAAAAAGCATGGCAGAGACGCCAAGGGTGGCGGAAACCGGCAGTTTGTTGGCGATCAACTGCGCCACGGGCATGTTGTAATAGAGACTCTGCCCAAAATCACCCCGCAGTGCATGGGCCAGCCAATCCAGATACTGAATGGTCAATGGCCGGTCAAAACCATAACTTTTGCGCAAAAAGTTGATTTCTTCCGGGCTTGCCCCTTCGCCGGCCATGGCTATGGCTGGGTCACCGGCGATGTATGTCAAGCAAAAGGCCAACACCGATACAGTCAGCGCCACTATAATTGCCAGACCTACCCGCTTGGCCACGTAGGCAGCCATTTACTTAATTCCTTTTCAGCCGGATCATATTCTGATGAAACCCGCCGCGCCCCATGATGCCGCATGAGTCACGGCGGGTTGGGTCAACAATATCTTCCGCAGAGTTGATTACTTCCATTTAGCCAAGAAAAACCGTGGGTTATTGTCCGGCCAGGTTTTGAGATCAAGCTCTGTGGAAAAAACATAGTTGGTGGTGCTGACAAACAGGGGCACCCAGTAAGCTTGATCAGCAATGCGCTGCAAGGCCTTTCCATAAAGATCGATGCGTTCTTGCCGGTCAATGGATTCGGCGGCCTTTTTAGTCCATTGGGTTACTTCGGCATCCCGGGTGAAATCATAGTCACCCCCATTCCAGTAATAGCCAAGGATCATATGTGCATCATTTATGGAATAAGAACCCCATGATGACTGCTGCAGCGCTACCTTACCCTTGACAACCAACTTGCGCAGAGCCGGCCATTTCAGGAAATTCAACTTGGTCTTGATTCCCACTGCGTTCAGATATCCCATGGTTGCTTCCACCCATGGCCGTTTGCTGTAGGCATAGATCGGAATCTCAAACCCGTCAGGATAACCGGCTTCGGCCAGCAATTGTTTGGCCTTACCCGGGTTATACTCATAGATGCGCACATCCTGGGTGCATCCTAGCTGGGATGGATAACAAGGTGAGTTGAGCGCCATGGCTTTTGGGCCGTCAAGCTGCTTGGCCATGGTTTGCCGATCAATAGCGTGAGCTATGGCGCGCCTGACCTTCACGTTTTTCAAGGGATGATCACCGGCGCGGCCGGCGGCATCCAGGCATAAATAGTTGACCCGCATCGTCTGTTCCGAAATTAAATTTAATTTCGGATTTCGTTTCAGTTTTTGCGCCTGGTGGTCCGGAACACGCCATATCCAATCGATTTTTCCCGCCATGAGTTCTATAATTTGGGTGTTGAGTTCCGGCATCATTTTATAAATTATCCGGCCGATGGAGGGTTTTCCCTTGGGGCTGTCTTTGAAATAGCCTGCATTGAGCGAAAAACTGGCGGATTCTCCGGGCTCAAAGGAATCAAGCCGGTAAGGTCCGGTACCGACTAATCGGCCATTAGCACCCGCTTTCTTCTGGTCACCGTAAAATCCGTCAGGCAGGATGGGGATAAAAGTGGCCAGCATTTCCAAGGCCACCGGATAGGGATGCTCAAGATGGATCCGCACCGAGTGGGACCCTTTTTTCTCGGCTTGCCTGATCCATTTTGTAAAGCTGCGCAAGTTGATGGGATTGCCTGGATCCGCTATATAATTGAGAGTATAAACCACATCGTCGGCGGTCATTGGCAGACCGTCATGGAACTTGATGTCATTGCGCAACTCGACATCAAACGTAACATTGTCGATCCATTTCCAGGATTTTGCCAGCAATGGTTGAAACTCCCCGGTGTCGGGATTACGGTAAATCAGGGTATCCCAAACCATCATTCCAATCATCAACACCGCTTCCCGCTGCCCGGTATAGTAGGGATCGATTTTTGTAATTTCACGGGTGGAAGCATAGCGCAGTACATCATCACTTTTACCAGCGGCTGCCGAAAGTAACGAAAGCTGCAGAATAAGCGCGATACATATTAAAACTCTAATGGCTTGCTTGAAAACTGTTCCCATTTCCGTTCTCCCTTCTTTTTTGGGGTTGATAAATCTGATAGATTCCCTTACGGTTTCCCTCTAAAATCATTCGCGTTTTTTGGTTCTGTTCGATTCGTTTCAAAAATAAAAAAGGATTGCATATTTAAATCCGGATAACTTCCGGTGATATAGTGCAATCATCCAATACCTTATTGCGGTGGTTGGTACACCTCGACAATGATGTCATCCGGTCCCTTAAAAAATGCCAGCGACCCGTTCGGCGTGTGCTTGGGGGGGATGGTGAACACAACCCCCTTGGCGGTAAGTTCGCGATAGGCCGCATCCACATCGTCGACCGCAACACCGATGTGATGATAGCCGAATTGGAGATCGCGGTTGTTCGGATCGACTTCTTCGCTGGGATTGGCAAGACGCAGATAAATAGCGGTATCGCCCAAGGCCAGCTTGCTGCCGGCGGCCGCTCCGAAACGGGTACGTTCGATTAATCGGGCGCCGATCATCTCCATCAGAAATTGCTCGGTTTCATCGAGGTTGCTGCATAGCAAATGAACGTGGTGAAAACTGAATTTCATAACTTCTCCATATCTAGAATGAACGAAACCACAACCAATGCGGGCCTTAATATCGACAACCCATCCGGATCGAAATTGAAATCGCTATCGGTATCGCATTTTGCACTTTCATGTCCGGGTCCCATGTCTTTTCGATCCCGATTTCGATCGGCCTTCGCTTTCAGCTACGTCCCGTTGAATAACGCTGCGCCTTACAAGGGATTTAGGTCCGGACGTAAGCGGGGGTTACAAAAACTTATTTTTCACCTGGGTTGCGTATAAATCCACATGGGTTTCCATAGCGGCGCGGGCTTTCTCAGGATCCTTTTGCTCCAACGCCTCCAGCAGAACGTATAGGTTTTGGGCCTGATAATGGAAGCCGATGACGTTTAAGCCCACATGAAACCAGATCCTGAGCATGGTGATATGAAGACCCTGCAGCACCTTGGTCAGCTTTTGGTTGCCGGCGGCTTCGCAAAGCACTTCATGGATGCGAGTGTCGTAATATTCGGTAATGTTGGAGATCGCCTGCTTTTTGGGAGGGTCGTTTTCCGCCTCGGAAATGATTGCTTTGAGCGCGTTCAATTGCTGCGGTGTGATTCGTTGTGCCGCCAGGTAACCGGCAAATCCTTCCAACTCGCGTCGCAATTCAACCAGGTCACTGACTTCGGAGATCACCAGGGTGGTTACCATGTATCCCAACCGCGGCAGAGGCTTGAGCATATTTTCCTCCTGCAGCCGGAAAAGAACCTCCCGCAGGGGGGAGCGACCGATGGTATATTCGGCCATCAACTCCTTCTCGTTAAGGATCTCCCCCGGCGTTATTCGGTTGGTCACGATTTTGACCCGTAATTTTTCATACGCTTCTTCTTTTTTCATTGTCTGCAGCCCTGGAGATGGGGTGAGTGAAGGTGTCGCTGACGATTTGGCCTTGATTATTGAACGCACGCTCCGAAATGTCAATCTAAAAATATCAATCCAAAATAAAAATCAATTGACAAAAATATTAATAATATTTTATAAGACATATCAGTTTCCCGGCCGCCGCACGCATCAACGAGTCCAATCAGGCAACCCGATATGGCAAATAGGAGCGAACCATGAATCATCCCACCCCTGCAGGTGTAAACCCTAACGTGGCCGCCATCCCCGCCAGCCAGCGGGAGGCGATCTGGACGGCCATGAAGGGCAAGCACGGACTGGCCGATTTAGCTTCCGGCAATCCGGAGTCGGCCATGCCGCCATCGATTATCAATCGTATCCAGGAATATCTTAAAGAGGGCCATGCCCGCTACACCACTTACTACGGGTTTGATGCGCTACGAGATGGGATTGCCGCCAAGATGATGGCCGATTGGGGCGTTGCGGTCCACTCCCGGGATGAACTGATCGTGACCAGCGGAGTCCAGGAAGGGCTTTATATTGTTATGCGCGCCATTCTCCAGCCGGGGGATGAGGTGATCATTCCCAGCCCCCACTACGGGAGTTATTACCAGAATACCCTGGCCTGCGGGGCCAAACCGGTGATAGTGCCTCTCAAGGAGAGCGAGGGTTTCTTACCCGATCCGGAAAGGCTGGCTGCCGCGGTAACGCCCAAAAGTCGAGCCATCGTGTTCTGCAACCCCAACAATCCGTTAGGGGTGGTCTGGCCTAGGGAATCTTTGGAGGCCATTGCCGAGGTGGCTATCAGGCACGATCTGCTGGTTCTGGTGGATGAAATTTACCGCGACTATGCCGATGAGCCACCGGTCAGTATTGCCACCCTGCCGGAGATGGGCCGGCGCACCTTCTGCTTCGGCGGTTTTTCCAAATCGCACCTGATGATGGGGTTGCGCATCGGCTATCTGACCGGACCGGCCGCGTTGATGGAGCAGGTTAAAAAGATGCACTACTGTGTGGCCCTGTGTCCTTCGGTAGTAGGGCAAGTGGCGGCCCAGGCGGCCCTGGAGTGTCCACCGGAGGAGCTGGCGGTGGTGCGGGGCCATTTCAAAGAAAAGCTGGCGTTCTTATATGCGGGCGTATCCCGCTTGCCGGGAGTAACCTGCGTTCCGCCGGGGGGTGGGTTTTACATCTTTCCTAACTTCAGCGCCATCGAAGCAGATGCCATGAACCTGGCGGTGCGCCTAATCGAGGATGCCGGCGTGGTAACCCTGCCCGGCACCGAATTCGGGGACCTGGGACAGGGCTACTTGCGGCTTTCGGTGTGTGCCGCCGAAGCGGATGTCCGCGAGGGTATGGTTCGTCTTGAGAAATTCGTAACTGCGCATGCAGGCTGAGGGTAGCCACTGTCCCTCTGGATGGTATAAACGGTAAGATTTTAATTGGAGTCAGGCGGAAACTTCCTTTTTCCCATTTCGCCGTGAAAGGAGCAATAAATGCCACCGGTTATTGATGATTCGTTATGTGAACTGTGCGGGACATGCTTTGATGTCTGCCCGCAGGATATCCTTTCTTTTGAAGGAGATGAAGTACCCACCGTCAGCTACCCCGACGAATGCTGGCACTGTGGGGCTTGCGTGCTGGATTGCCCTGTTGAGGCGATCCGCCTGCGCTTGCCGTTGCAGCTGCACATCGTCCCCTCACCGGCCAATTACGGCCCCCCTGCGGAATATGATGCCGACGCTTTGGCCAAGGCCGCCGATTTCTCACGCTCTGTAGCGGTAAAGCGTTAAAAGGAGGAAAGCATGTCCAAATTAGAAGTTGTGGAACACAGTTGCGATGTATGTGTCGTGGGCGGCGGTTTGGCCGGCTGTATGGCGGCGATTCGGGCCGGGGAGTTAAATGACAGTGTGATCCTGGTGGACAAATCCAATCCCGAGCGCTCGGGGTGCACGGCCACCGGAACCGACCACATCTGGGCCTACTTTCCGGAGATGCAGAAGTTGGAAGGGGTCAGCCTGGACGATCTGGTGGAGGATCATGTGCGCAGCCTGGCCAAAGGGCTCATCAACAAGGAGATCATCCACTACATCGCCGCAACCGCCTATGATCGCATTTTGGATCTGGAACGGTTCGGGATGAAGATGCGTTATGATGATTCCACCCTGCCGGGCAAATTCCGTCTTCAATACCAGCTGCACAGCTGCCGCAATACGCTTCATTTCGACGGCCGCGACGTCAAGCGGGTGCTCACCAATGAGGTGCGCAAGCGCGGGGTCAAAATCGCCGAGCGGGTCATGATCAACGATCTGCTGGTGCATGACGGCCAGGTGGCCGGGGCCGTGGGCTACGGCACCCGGGACGGGAAACTGCACGTGTTTCATGCCAAAGCAGTGATTATGGCCGCCGGACGGCCCAATCGTCTCTACAAAACCTTTAGCGGGCTGGTATTCAATACGCGCATGCCGCCGGCGCTGACCGGCGACGGCAAAGCCGCCATGTTTCGCGCCGGGGTGGAATTGATCAATATGGAATTTGTCTCCATCCCCGGCCGTTGGTCGTCCAAAAACTTGATACGCGGCGGCGGCCTGCCGGGTGGTTCCTACCAGCCTCCCGGAATTGGACTCAACGGCTTGGACGAAGTGATCCGCCCCCGCAACCACGAAATGGCCAACTGGCAGGGCCTGGCCACCCCTTTTGGGACTGATAAAACCTTTATGGGAGAATTAAAGGCCGGCCGCGGACCGATCTACGCCGATATGTCCTGGGGCAGTGATGAGGATCAGGCCTACATGCACTGGGCTATCGCCAACGAGGGGTCCGGATCCTGTTTTCATCACCTTAATGAGCAGTATGGCATTGATTTTCGCAAACACAAAATCGAGATCTGGCCCATCGAGCCGGAACACTCAGCCGCAGGGGCCGGCGGGCCCATCGTGAACGGTAAGTGCCAGACAACCCTGCCGGGCCTATTTGCGGCGGGAGACGAAGCCGGGGGAATCCCCCAAAGCGTGGTTCCCGGCGCATTGACGATGGGCCACCTCTCCGGCGAATCGGCGGTGGCGTTTGCCAAGCAGATGGCGCAGGTTCCGGAAGGCGGCAATTATGATGATTTGCTGGAATACAGCAACGCGGTGAATGAGCGAGTTGAAGGAGATCCCTGGCAGGAGTCCCAGAGTTTTATCCAGAACGTCATGACCGATTACAATCTCGCTTACCGTTCCGGCACCATGGCGCAAAGGGGTATTGAGTCATTGGCGTACCTGAAGGAGAATATGTGCCTGAGCGCCGCCAATCCCCATGAAATGACCCACTGCCTGGAGATGCGCAACTTGATCGAATGCGGCCAGATCGTGTTCCGCTCCACCATCGAGCGGCGCGAAAGCCGATACCAGATTTTTACCCGGCTGGATTACCCCGAACGGGATGACGAGAACTGGAACTGCTTTTTGGGCCAGCGATTGGCGGGAGATCAAATCGTATACGAGCGGCACCAACCCTAGTGGAGGAAAATGAAAATGGACCGACCAAGCGGGTATCTCACAGCCTGCGATATAGAGGTTTTGTGGGAACGTGTAACCCGGTTTTTAGCCCGCAAAGGGGTTGAGGTACAACACCGCGGTGTGCTAGAGATCCTAGCTGCGGCCGGTGCCACAGTGGATTTCGAAACTCAGCGGGTACGCTTCTCAGAGACTCTGGTGAGCCGCCTTCTCGCGCATGCACCGCGAGGCTTCACCCTCTCAGGGGCTGATCCCGATCACGACTTGGTAATGCCCGCCGACGCTAATCAATTCTATCTGTGCACCAACACCGGTGCCCGTAACATCGTTGATCCCATCTCGGGTGAAACGCGGCCCGTCACCCGGGCCGCGATCACTCGCTGGGGTCGCCTGGTGGAGGGATTGGAACAGGTAAACATGTGTGCGGTGCCCACCGCCTGCGATGCGCCGCCGGAGGCGGTGGATATCCACGGGCTGCGTGCGGTTGCGCTGGGAACCCGTAAACACATTTGGGTTCAACCCCACAGCGAAGCCTCTTTGCCCTATCTTTTCCGTCTGGCTCAGGCGCGGGCCGGCGGTGCGAAACAGTATCGAAAACGGCCTTCGGTGAGTTTTATGGCCACTTCGCTGACGCCGTTTCAGTTCAAATCGATGGATATGGAGGTGGTACTGCAGGCCTGCCGGCACGGGGCGCCTGTTCACGCCTGCAGTGTGCTGACTTTGGGTGGCACAGCACCCATCACCCCGGCCGGCGCCGTCGTGCTGGCCGGGATCGAAGTGTTGGCGCTTACGCTGATTATCCAGGCTGTAAAGCCGGGTACCCCGGTGTTGGGCTTAGCAACCGCTTTGTATATGGAAATGCGAAACGGGAAGGCTTTGAAAGCTCATGAACAGGCGGTGCGGACCAATGCGGCCTGTGCGCAATTTATTCGCCGGGCCATGAAAATCCCGGTCCATGCTTGTGGACTGACCACCGATACGGTCGTTCCCGACGGGCAGTCCATGGCTGAGCGGGCCTTATCGGGAATGGTCTTGGCCGGCAACGGGGTCGATATCATGGGACGCGCCGGAGAACTGGAGGCGGCTCAAACCATCAGCCCGGCACAATTGGTAATCGACAACGAGATTGCGGCCATGATCAAACAGTTGGTGGCCCCCATGGATTTGAGTGAGGAGGCTATGGCCTGGCAGGAGTTGATGGATGTGGAACCGGGGGGGCATTTTTTGGAGCAGCCTGGGACACTCACCCATTGCCGCGACGGACTGCCGCGGCCGTTGTTTGCCGGCGGTGTCCGAGAGGCGTTCGAGGCCGGGCAAAACGCAGATTTGACAGCCCGAGCCGGTGCACTGGCCGTAAGACAGGTCGGCGAAAATTATTCGCCACGCGGCATTTCCGACAGTCCTCAGGATGAATGGGATCGTATTGTGGCCGAAGCCGATCGGGTCTTAATCTCCAACGTTTGACGGCCGGGCAAATGATCCTGAGACGCAGCGACCCGCATGGGACTTTCGTATCCCGAAACTAAACTCCGCTATAATTGTGAACAATAGGGACATCCTATAATCTTTCTGCCAAGCTTTTAATGTATATAAAGGGGTGACCCCTTTCCCCCTTTTCAACAAGACCAGGCCTTGAATCTTGAAGGAAAAAGACAAAGAGGGGGTCCCTGTGAAATACGCCCGCCTGACTCACCTGAGCGAGAGCGGGCAGTCAGACCTTTTATGCCCAAAATCCCTGATTTTTAGTTAATTTATCGCAAAATGCCTTCTTGACAATATGATCTTCATCCGGTAACTGAGTTTTGGTTGTCTGAATCCGGTTGGGGCTTGCTGCCGCATCAGTGGCAACACAATATGTTGTTACTCATCTCCAGCCGTTACACAACCTTGGTTTTTATCTCTTGATTTGCTTTCAGCAAAGAAAATTTTTATAAAAAATTAGAGAAGACATTATGCAAAGAACAATGAAAACAATCGCAGGCTCTTTGGCGGTTTTCCTGCTTTTTTTTATAAGCGCATTGGACGCCGCACGAGCCGAGAGTACGAAAAAAGACGATCCGTCGGGGGAATCTCATCCGTACCCAGACGTCAAGGAGGTGCAAGGATCAAAGATCGTCTTCTTCGAGGACACCTTCGATTTCGGCCGGATTCCCGAGAACAGGCGGGTGACCCATACTTTTCGCTTTAAGAACGCGGGAACGTCGCCGCTGTTACTCGCCAGACACGTTAAAAGCAAACCGATAGAGGGCTGTTGATCCCCTGGAGTGGTTGTAGGTTCTACAACCGTCAAGCCGGGCGAAGTAGGCACGGTGAGTGTCTCCGTCATCATGCACGAAGGGATGGGTGGGCCGCATCTCTTCCATCTTTTTGTCAAATCCTCCGATCCTGAAAAGCGGGAGACCCTCCTCAAGGTACGAGCCGATATTGTCTCCTTGGAGGCGTGGAAGAGGGCTTACCCCCGCGCCTTTTATCTCCCCAGGGAGGTGGTAAATTTACCCTTGCGTATGGAGAGCGTGGGGAGCGACCCGATAACCAAAGTCCGCAGGGCTCTTGGCCCTGACGGGCATATAAAGAATGCCTACTTGGGCCGATACGAAAAAAACAAAAAGGAAGTGCACGTGTTGGTCTCAGAACATACGGACGCAGAAAAGACCGCCGCAATTTTCTCCGACATGCTCGAAAAGATGGCGACGAAGCCCGGGGCCGCCAATCACCATACGAAGATGGACGTTGGGGGTTATCCGATCTATGCATCGAAGAATACCTCAAATGAATATTTCTACTTCCAGAGTGGAAATAAGATTGTCTGGATCTTTCCGGAAAGCTCTGTGGCCCAGCAATCTGTAGAAGAGATGATGAAACATATACAGATTCAAGAAAAATGACCACAACGTGATAAAGCATCCTTTACGACAAATCATTTGATGGAGCAGATAATGCTTAGGGTTTGCGAAAAAATAACTTCACATTTCAGCATCTTCGCTTTAGCCCATCTTTGGCCGATGCCTCACTCGCAAAATCCTCGAAATAGCTCGCTATTGTTGTGGTTTTGCTCTTTCGGATCAGCCAAATCCGAACCCAATCTAAGCGCCAATTCGGCTAAGTTATTTTTGCACGAACCCTTAGCAAAAATAGAAAATACAAAAACATAGGCAGTGTGATGATGAATAAACTGAATTTTATTGGTTGGATGTTTCTTTTAATTACCATGTTGATCAATATTTCGGAAGTATTTAGTGCACCTCAAGCTTCGAAATATGCTGAAAACAAAGAATTCAAACAGATCGTTGTAGAAGAAGGCGATTCTGTGACGGTGCAGTATTCCAGTAAGGACCCAAGTGGTGGGGTGTTCGAAAGTGAGTCCATCAGATTTCGGGTGGGAATGGGCACGGCGTATAGAGGGATTGAGAAGGCTGTGCTTGGGATGAAAAAAGGTGAAACAAAAACAATTGAAGTATCATCATCAGATGGGTATGGAGAGACTGACACCCGGAAGATCGTGAAAATACCTCGATTTCGAATCATGCCCCGACAAAAAAGGATCTCTTTGGAGACGTTCAAACGAAGTGTCAAAGAAGGACCGATCGAAGGAAAAAGATATGCCTTGCGTGGTGTTCTGTGGCCAGTCAAGGCCTTGAAAGTGGAAGAAGGGAAGATCCTATTGGACTTTGCTCCCGAAAAAGAGAGCCGGATACCGGGCACCATAGGCTATACCCTTGTCACCTATGACGAAAAGAGTGTCAAGGCAACTCTTGTCACTGAGGCCAGGGT
>SDBV01005642.1_pt1 | contig 17603 bp, 15 predicted proteins | sample 2277081 | NCBI WGS metagenome assembly SDBV01 (sample SAMN10402039, study PRJNA504765) | marine sediment metagenome | isolation source: marine sediment core GS10_PC15, 223 cmbsf | place: Arctic Ocean: Southern Knipovich Ridge | collected 2010 | reverse complement strand
AATATTATGGCGAATAAAGAACGAGGGGTCAGAATATCGACATCGGGGTCTATTGTTAATAAACAGCAATGTGACCAACCTGACGGAAGATAGCCACACGTGATCTTGGTTTACTAACGTGGATTTTGACATTACAGCCAAGAAGGGCTAAGTAATGGAAAAGGGTATCAGTACTAAAAGCTGACAATTTTCCATTAACAAGCATGGAAACTTTTGGCTGGCTGATTCCAAGTTTTTCAGCTACTTCTTTTTGAGAAAGCTGGCTGGCTTTGATAAGTGCGCCAACTTCATGCATGAGTTTAGCACGAGCCAACAGTTCCTCGGATTGCTCCAAACCAAGATCAGCAAAGATGTTATCGGTTGTTATCTCATAATCATCATTTCTTTTCATGGGATTAACCTCCATTAGTTATCCATAATTTATAGATCTCTTCTGCTCGTTTAAGTCGCTCTTTAATGAGATCTATTTCTTTTTTTGGGGTAGCAATTCCTTTTTTACTTTTCTTTTGAAACGCGTGAAGAACAACAATCGCTTTTGGAAATTTTACGGTGTACACAACCCGAAAAGTATCACTTTTGTAATCGGCTACAAGCTCCAATACTTCGCTACCCCGAAACCCTTTTAAGGGCTTTGCAATGTTTGGATGTTCTCCAAGCTGAGCTTGATAGAGGGCATACCCAAAATCAGTGATAACCATTTCAGGCATTTTCACTAAATCGCGTTTCGAGGAACTTACCCACAGAACAGGTTTCATTTTAAACACTCATTCTTCTATACCCTAATTATATCATTATTGGTATATTTTATCCAGAGAAAAATTTGGGCCTGATATTCTAACATTTTTATCCCTTAAAGAGAGCGATACTTCTTCTGCAGCTTCTTGAGTTCTTTATTGAATTCGTCGCTTCTAGCGACCCTAGTAAATTTAGCCTTCATCCTGAGATCTTCTTACACTGTATTGCGCAGTTCGATAAAAAACAGTTTCGTAATCAATAATGCCTTGATCCTCAGTTACCAACCATGGCACATCTCCGTGTGAGTACTCACTAATTTGCGTTGCATTCTTATCTGCAAGTCTGTCGATTACTTCGTCTATGAGCTTTACTTCTCTTGCAGATAACTCCTCCAATCGAGCCTCTCTGTGAGGAAGATATTTTTTTTGTTCCTTCTTAAAATACTTGCTCTTAACTTGCTCAATTTCGCCTGCATCTATCATTTCATTGACGATTGATCTAAACTCGACTGGAGTTGGCCCGTAGGTATTTTTCATGTATGTTGCACCAATAAGCTGCTCCTCATACTTCTCGTAAAAGTCAAAATCCACAAAATAGATCAGCTTATAGAGAACCGTCTCTCCAATACTCGGCCTCGCTCCTACCTTATTTAGTATGTACAATAAGACCTCACGAAATTTTTCTACATTTTTTGCAGGTACACTAATTCTCATACCGCCCGCTTGAGAGTGCTCCTGTTTGGGCTTCTCAAGATCGACTTTAGGAAGTGGACAGCGCCCTAAAAGCTGATCAGCACTTACGTCCAGAAAGTCGGCAAGTAGGCTTAACTCCTCTGCCTTTACCTGACGGCGATTGTTCTCGATACCAGACAGCGCCTCTCGACCCAAGCCAATTTTTTCGGCCAAATCTTCTTGGAGCCAGCCCTTAGACTCACGCAGAAACCTGATTCTGTTACCAATGGTTTGACTCATATATTATCTCTTTCTTATATACTTTTATTATATCACATGTGTGATTTTCACACAATACAAAGTGTTAAAATCGCACATTTTCTCGACTGACCCCTCGAACTTAATTCTCTAGATCTTGACACTATTTATGTACATAAGGTATAATATGTACATAAGGATAAAAGGTATATATTATGGAGTCCATATCAACAAAAAAAGCAAGAGATCACCTTTCCGAAGTGATCAATAAGGTTGCCTACGCAGGTGAAAGATACACGCTCACACGTCATGGGCGCGGAGTCGCGGTTCTAATCTCTTTAGATGAATGGAACGCGATTGCAGTATTGCTTCAAAAGCTGGAAGATGAAGAGGATATCAAAGATGCCGATGCCGCATACATCAATTATTTGAAGGAGGGCGGCGTTCCATTCTCAAGAGTGAAAAAAGATCTGGGTCTGGAATAAATGTACGAGATCATACTCACCAAAGTAGCGGAAAAACAACTCAAGAAATTGCCGAAGAAAGATCAATCGAAAATAGCCGATAAACTGACATTACGAGCAAGAGTTATGCAGATATGCAAGAACCGTCCCCATCCGTCACGAATATGCTGAATACTCCTCTCCCAACAGCGAGGCGGCAATCTTGAGTTTAAGGATTTCATCTGTACCCTCATAAATTCTACACACCCTTGTGTCAACCAAATGCCTACCGGGTCTGTAGAGAAACGACCATCCCCTTCCACCAAAAACCTGAACAGCGCGATCAGCAGCATCCCATGCTGCATTAGAGGCAAAGAGCTTTGCTTCCGTGATGGCAGTGTCGGTGGCGTGTAGCAATTCCTTACTAGGTTTTGCTTCATACTGATCTTTGAACGATGCCGCTTTTTCCACCATCAACTTTGTAGATTCCAGATGTATCTTGATGGATGACAGGTGTTCTTGGACGAGCTGATGCCTTGCAATTACTTTTCCATGCTGAAACCTCTCCTTGGCAAACTGAGCGGATTCCTGCAGACAATCCTGGATAACGCCGATACACCCAGCTGCAACGCTTAGCCGTCCATTCATCAGGGAATGCTTTGCAATGTTCCAACCATCATCTTTTTTGCCGATGAGATTTTGTTTTGGAACAACAACGTTGCACAACTCAAACATTCCTGTATTCGTCGTGGGCATACCCATTTTGGCAGCAAGATCCTCTCTTGCTATGCCGTCACTGTCAGCATCCACAACAAAAGCGCTAATTTTTTTATTTGGACCGCGCGCAAAAACAATGATGGCGTGAGCAATACCGCTGTTTGAAATAAGGTACTTTACGCCATTAAGAATGTACGTATTCCCCTTCTCTTTATATGTTGTTTCAAGGGCAAGGGGATTACTTCCAGCTTCGGGTTCCGTTAATGCAAAGGCAAACAGCTTGCCTCCATTCGTAGAAGGTCGAAGGTATTTTTCTTTAAGCGCCTTACTACCAAATTCTTGGATCGTTTTTTGCCCCAAAGATGTGTGACCCGAGAAAAATGTCCTTATGCCGGCGCCTTCTCGTGCAATGAGGGCAAGGGCATTTGCATACTCTCGGTTGTTTAATCCCAAACCGCCATATTGCTTATGGACAGGCATTCCGAGCAGCTTGTGCCGTTTTGCCAAGGGAATAAGTTGGTCGTTATAGGTATGCTCAATATAGCATAAGTCCTCTATGGGTCTCAGCTCAGCACAGAAATCAGCAATCCTGCTAAACACCTTCCTTTTTTGTTGCATGGTCTCACCAGGGGTAGGATATAATGGGTAAACACCTTTCTGTAACATAAAAATTATTTCAATATCAACTGTTCTAAAAATCGGACTTCATAAATAATGAATATGACTCGTTAAACACAATTGGTTTTTTTGATTATGCTTATAGAACGTGAATTCACCATTGACGCCCCCCTTTCTGTTGTTTGGAATTTTATCAAGGATAAAGAAAAATTTGCAAAATGCGTCCCTAATCTCGAGCAGATGAAAATAGTGAATGATCAAAGGTTTATCCTCATTCTCAAACCAAAACTTACCTTTCTTAGAGGACGGATTGAGATGGACTGCACAATAAAAAAAATGGAAGATAATACTGGAATCTTGTTGGTGAAGGGGAAAAGTATTGGCAGTTCTTTTGATGCAATTTCAGAGATCATACTCGCAGATAAAAAAAACAAAACCACACTTCATTGGAACGTTGAGATTACTCTCCAGGGATTGCTAAAACATGTTCCCGAATCAGTGATACGTGCAACAGTTTACTTTATCGCCGACAGGATGATAAAAAATCTATCCGGCTTAACGTAAACCCAAGATTGCGATCGGGGTGTTACCCCTGACACCAACACTTTAAATCTGCCGCCCCTCTGGGACGGGTTACTATCTCTATCCAATACCCCGCCCAACGTGTCTCGGTCGCAAGCTCCCTCGCACTCGGACGGGGCTATCTCGCTTAGTCCCCTAACGGGAACCCTTCCTGACTTCATCACATTTTTGACTTAAGTGTCTGAAAAATATCAAAATGTCAGGCCTGAAACACTTTCCTTCTTAGACAATATTTGCTGCTTCTCTTATTATTGCTCTTATCTTATCGGAATACCCCCATAAAAGGCGTACCAAATTGCTTCGATCATCTTGTCTTGCAAATCTTTGTCGATCAAGTTCTTTCCATTTTCTGGAGTTAACGTCATATTTTGAACTTTCGGACAATAGTTCTCTGCATAGGTTATCAATCCCAGTTATTTGATGATTTAGCTGCTCATAGTTGGCAAGTAAGTTATCTATTTCCCCTTTATTACTTTTATTCAATGCTTTTGTAACAATTGGGTTTTTTAAAAGGTTCTCTATACTGCTGTTTTCTAATGCACCTTTAACGTTTTGTTTCTCTTGGGCAGACAGTGCAGTAGCGGTTTCGTAACCGTGGTGGTTGTTGACGTAGCTGGTATCTTGTACAGCCGGTTGTAACGAATTCATTTTTATTCTCCTTAAGTTAAGATTATTATGATTATAATATCTTTATAGTGTACACCATACGATATGCAAAAGGCAAGGCTCAATTTTTCTGGCACATTTGGTGCATTTTTGGTACACCGAACCACATCAAATGACAAGTTTGTGTCCAAAATCATCTCAACATAATCCAGTCTCAAATAAACTAAATATCGGTGTCTGTGTCAGGTCTCCCAAAAGTTACCGCCAAAAATTGGGTTGAGGAATTTCTCTCCAAGGCAAATTCCGATGACAGCACATCCTAAAAGAGTGGGCATAAAATCTTTGGAGTGCGCAGAGCAATCTGCGCTTTTCGATGTGGGGTGGCCTTTTCTGCAAACAATCTTGCAACAAAACCCTCTACCCAAAAAAGCCTCTTAGAAAGCATTCTCAGACCAAAAGCACGGAGCTAAAAGTGATCTTTCCACATCAAAAAGCGCGGATTGCTCCGCGCACTCCAAAGGCTTCGCGCTATCCTAAAAAACTCTCGAGACAGTGTCCGTTGGTTTCGCAAATGGAACCTTCAACCGTTGTGCAACAAGGTTGGCGCTCTCCTCGGGAGTAAGCTTGCTCGAGTCAATAAAGAGGTCGTGTTTTTGCGTTGGTGCAATCTTAACCTGTTCCTTGGAGAGTAAGTTAAACTTTTTAAGGGTATTCCAAACAGCTTTCTTAAAAGGAAGGTACACCAACTCTTTTTCCGGAACATCATACCTGTCGAAAATATCCTTACGATGAACGATGCCTATGAAGTCCTCTGCGTCATCCTTCACGGGGGAGTATAATGCCGAAAATGCCCCTAATATCGCCTTCTTTGATCGTTGTCGTGTGAGTGTGTCTCTAGGTAATTTGATAGCTCGTTGTTGTTCCCGTTCAGCGATAACTGATAGCGGCGCATAGACTAAAACTGTCAACACATTACATTCATCTGGGGGATCAAAGCTCTCAAGATCTTTGACGGTTACATCAAAGATCACATTTTTTCCATATTTTAACTTCCGTTTGATCTTCTCCATCGTCACTTGGAAGGCTTCCTTCTCAATCATTTGTTCCAACTCTCGCGATATTGATAGCGAGTGCCACCACACATTCATATCATGGTAATCATATGGGGTTTTCCCGGTAATGTTTTGGATCAATTGAACTTTTTTCTCTTTTACATAGGATGTCTTCTTAACGATGACAAAATCTCCTGGGAATTCCTCAACTAACTTTGCTGCGAGCGTCGACTTTCCCGCACAAGAGGTTCCATTCAAGAGTATGAACGTCCCTCCAGAATCTCCAAAAACAGTACAGAAATGAAAAAAAACGAACAGAAGCAGTGAACAATATTGCAGTCGTCTTAAATTTATCTTTTTCATGTTAGGGAAAGTGTTGTTTTTTCTTTAGCGATTTCGAATGTTTTCTCTGCTTCGTTTAGCAGCATAGAGACGTCGTTTCTCCATTCAGGACGCTGAAGCCTAAACGCTGATCCCGCTGAAGTAAAAAGAGACGCCGCCTCAAATAGCCGAATATTCCGAACATTTTGTGGGGCGACTTTCAGGTAGGTTTCCAAGAAAAGCTCACGCATAGCTCCCAACCCTTCAAAACTACCAAAAGCTCTAAGAGAGGGAATACGTAATGAAGAGAGAAATCGCCCGATATCCAAGCAAGGATCACCCCAGGCAATATCATCCAAATCGATGAGACGAACTTCTGTACCTTCTACTAAAAGATTCGTATGATGAAAATCGGCGTGGATCGGAGCACTAATGTTAACTCTTCTTTCCAATTCTGGAATCAAGCTTGTTTGCAACGACTCGATCCGCTGTTTTAATTCAGGGAGAAGGTGAACAAGAAGAGCGCACCATCGGTTCAGTGTACGGATTTCATGTTCTAGCTTTCTGGTATTACTCAAAGATACCTGCAAAGAGTGAAAATTTCCGATCAATGTAGCAGTCTTCTTGATGATCTCATCAAATGACTCCGAATCCACCATGGCGCCGAGCCTTGTCCCTTGGATTTTCTCCTGAAAGGTCACTCGAGGATGGGAGAGGAAGCCCATAGGTCGGGGCATGGGAATCTTTCCATTGCTTTCCTGCCAAAGAGTCCAATAGTTTGCAAAAACTTTCTCCGGGTTTTTAAAGGCGTTTGTTTTTGCTATCCATTCCTGCTTCTCTACTTCATTATCTCCCGAAGTGATCTCATACAGAAATGTTGCTCGCATCTGTGGCTTGTAGGCGAGCAGAGAAATATCAACTTGCCGTACGTTTAATTCCTGAAAAAGATCGCTGCGCTGCATTTGTTCTTTGATAACATCTCCGGAATACGCTTCTGGAAGCAGGGTGAGAACGGGATCATAAGGAAAAGGATAAAGAACGATCTTTGGTTCTTGCAAAAACAAGGTTTTTTGCGAGGTTGCGTCAGGAGTCTCTTTCTGTTTTAGAAGAAATCCTGAAAAGAGTTGTTTCCATCTTTTCCTCGTAGACGCATCTCGAAGTTTAACAACATAGAGGAAAATGCATCGTGCTTCAGGCTCGTATTTTACATCCGCAATCTCACAAGAGGTGACCTCCAAATGTTTGTTTTCATTCTGGAGAGCCTCCTCTATTAATCTTTTCATTGCAGGCACGTCAAAGGCCGTAGAAAAACCTGGAAAGGTGTGATTTACATCAACATTTTTCATGGTTTCACTCCCAACATATCTAACTGCCCTTCTTGGACTATGTTTCCATTATGAAGCTCAATGACGCGGTCGACATCGCGAATGGTTTCCTGTTGGTGGCTAATAATAATCACCGTCTTACCTGTTACGAGCTCTTTTAGAGCATTCATGACCAGCATCGCCGAAAACATGTCAAGACCGGAGGTTGGCTCATCGAGAATGATGATCGGAGCATTTTTTATCAACGAACGCGCAATAGCTACACATTGCCTTTGCCCGCCACTTAATGTTCCTCCCCTTTCTCCTATGACTGTCTCATACCCCTCTGGTAGCGCCTCAATAATTTGGTGGATATGTGCTCTTTCTGCAGCTTGTTTGATCTCTTCAAGAGTGGCGTCGGGCTTACCGTAGGCAATATTTTCTGCAATCGTTGTTGCGAAGAGTACCGGCTCTTGAAAAACGATACTAATTTGTTTTCGTAGAGAATTCAGGGTACAGTCGCGAACATCCATGTTATCGATGAGAACACGTCCGGAAGAGGCTTCATAAAATCGTGACAACAGGCTGACAATTGTCGATTTTCCTGAGCCGGTAGGACCGACAATGGCTACCCGTTCCCCAGCTTCTATGGTAAGATTTAGATCTTTTAAGACCGGCTTGCCATTTTTGTAATTAAACCACACATTTTCATAGCGAATTTCTCCACGAAAACAAGGAGCTTCAATCGCGTGGGGAAGATCTTCAATTCCAGGCTCGATCTGCATTAGATCCAATATCCTCTCTCCCGAAGCTGTACCCCGTGCCAGCTGCTCTGTAATTTTTGACACTCTTCGCAGCGGTCGGTTGAAGGTTTTTAGATAAAAAACAAAAACAAGCAAATCACCAGGGGAAAGAGCTCCTGTGAGAACTCTCCTTCCTGCAACTCCTAGGATAATTGCTGTAACGATTGCTACAGTTAGTTCCGACGCCCATTTCAGTTTGGCTTCTAAACGCGTAGCCTTTAAACCAGATTTCAAGCTATTCGTGTTCTGCGCACTAAAACGCTTCACCTCTTTTGGCTCCTGATGAAACCCCTGAACGACTTTGATGGCTCCAAGCACTTCGGAAGCAATACTTGTTAAGTGTCCTTCTCGTTCCCGTTGTTTACGCATCTCATTTTTCATGGGATGGCGATACTTTTTCATCAATAGGATCAGCACTGGTACAGCCATCAGCGCCATAAGTGTCAGCTGCCAATCCATGACAGCCATAACCGATAGCATTGCAACCATAAGAAGCAGCTCGCTTGTAATTGTCAGGGGCAATGAGATGAGAATATCTCGTAAGATACGAATATCTGTCGTCAGACGTGCAAGCATATCTCCGGTGCGGCGGCGATCGTGAAAACTAAAGGAAAGACGCTGGAGGTGGCTATAGAGATCCACGCGGACCCCCGATACGATCTGTTGTCCCGCCCGAGAGGTTAGCAGCTGCTGAAAGTAATAGAAAATCCCCCGGAATGTAGCGACCACAATAACATAGACAATAAGAACATTCAACAGGACAAGCTTGTCACTTTTAAACGGAACGACGAACGGAGCCAACAGCCTTGGGGTTGCTTTATTGTAGAACACATTGTCGAAGATCAACTTCAAAGGCCAAGGCTCTAACATGCTAACAATCGTAAAGAATACCCCTGCAATCAATGAAAGAAATAGCAGTCTCGACTGCTTTTTCACATGGGGAAGAAAACAGCTTGCCATATGGAAAAAAGCGCGCCACTTATCTATGTGAGACTGCACCTTTCGAGAAATAAAATTAAACGGGCTCGGAAATCTCCCTCTGCCCCTGATAAACTTCATCAATATTACCTATTAAAACTGATTGACTCGACGCCAAGAATTCTTCTGCAATTCCGGTAAACGCTTCAGCTCGTTTTTTCCATGTGTGGCACGTTTGCACCTCCTCGAAAGCACAACTCCCTATAGCTTGACGTAACTGAGGATTACCTTCTAAATATTGAACTGCTCCAACTAACTTCTGTACATCGCTGGGAGGGACTAATAATCCATTTTCACCGTGTCGAATCACCTCGCCCAACTGTCCAATCTCTGTAGCGACGATCGCTTTACCCATGGCCATATACTCATAGACCTTTAATGGAGAAAAATAAAAGAGATCTAGATCGGGATAGGGAGCCAAAGCGATATCCATTACGCGAATGTATTTTGGCACCTCCTCTTGAGAGATAGCTCCTGTTACTGTCACTCGTCCGGGCAATTCCTCAGCAAGAGCATTTATCACTTTCCTCATCGGTCCATCACCGACAACGATCAGATGATAGACAGGGTCCTTGGCCAATTCCCGAAAACTTTTGGCAAGGATCTCAATATCATGCCAAGGCTTGAGGCTTCCGACAAACCCGAGAACAACTTTCCCCTCAAACCGATCACGCAGGGAAGGTCCCTCCGGAGAAAACACCTTTTCATCGACCCCACAAGGGCGAACACAAATCTTGTCTGGAGAAATTCCTATATCTATTAACCAATCTCGAAGTTGATGCGTTAGGGTGACAATGAATTGTGTTTGCGAAAATGCTGTCTTTTCTAAAAGCTCGCTAGCATCTTGGAGTGCCTGTTTTCGGTAACGCTTCCCCTGGTCGGCAAGGGGAGCGTTTACCTCTAGCATGTGTGGAATACCGTTTTGCCGCGCGAAAATGCTTCCTGCGACGCTAAAAGGGCTGTAACGCTCATAAATCAGATCAGGCTTTTCTCTAACAACAACCTCTTTTAGGAGCTTTTCGATTTCGCTGTTGTATAAAAGATGCCTTAACGCTCGAAAGGTTCGGGGGTGGACCTCCTTGTCAAGGCCATCAACCAGTGCAGGCTGTGGTATGACGGTAATAGGAACTTTTAGCGTTCCTTCTTTTACAGGGGAGGAGGTGATGATAGACACTTCATGACCTAAAGTTGTTAATGCTCCAACGAATCCCCGAATGTGTGAAGAAGCCCCCTTATGACCGTCAACAGTGATTCCTAGATCGGGACAAAGATAACATATTTTCAATGTGCGCCCCCCATAAATAATTTTACCAAAGACCCTGTTGTTTGACCAAGGTCAAATTTATCCAGAACGGAAGGGCGGCAATTACTTTGCAACTTTGGGTACAGGTTGTCTTCACACATCATCGACCTCATAGCCATAGCAGTAGCATTGGCATCGTTAAAAGGAACAAGAAGACCATTATGGCCATGCTTAACAACTTCGGGATTTCCTGTCATGGGGGTAGTAATTACCGGCAGCCCACAAGCTAAAGCTTCCACAATAGCCACAGGGAGCCCATCGCGATTGCCATCCGATCCTATTTGACAGGGAAGAACATACGCATGTGATTGATGATACCTTGAGAGAACCTCCTCATGCGTGTGAGGACCTAAAACTTGCACATAGTCTTGAAGTTGTTTTTCTTGGATGATGGTTTCGATCTTCTTCTGCAATTTCCCCTTACCTACTAATAAGCACTGAAATTGCAACCCCTCTTCTCGCAATCGTCCACACGCATCAAGTAAAACCTTGTGACCTTTCTTCTCAACAAAACGTGCCACACAAAGAAATGTAAAAGGGGATTGTGTGTTGGCCCCGTTAGATTGAAACTTCTCGAGGTCGATGCCATTATGAATTTTATAGATTTTATGGGAGGATTTTTGAGAGAGATCGCTGAGATAGTTTTTGTTATATTCACTGACAGTGACCACAAATTTGGCATGCTCCATTTTTTTCTGAAGCGCTTTCTGTGAAAGTGTCTGTTTAAAAATATCAACGGCATGCGCTGTGAAACTGTAGGGTATTTCGGAAATCATAGAGGCAAAAAAAGCAGCACTTGTTGATCGCGTCGCAAAATGGGAATGGAAATGCGCAATTGAAAGTTTCTTTGCAGCATTTGCAATATAACAACCCTGTAAAAAGCGAAGAGCCAAGCTAGGATTGAAATGTCTAAACGCATACCATAAAGCCTGTCGATACCCCTTGCCAAAATTTCGTGAAGCACTTTTCCGATGTTTCCATAAAGATTTTAACTTCAAAAGATCGGGAACATAGGTAACATGGGCTTTGAGCTTATGGAGATTTTCATGAAAACGAGGATCATTCGGTCGTTCTAAGGAGAAGATGTGCAGCTCAGCACCTAGAGCCTCCAACTCCAGAAGTTCATTCAAAATGAACGTTTCCGACAGCACCGGGTATTTTCTCAGAATATACCCAAAAGACTTCCTAGATTTTACAGATTCCATCACTCCCCCAGCGTAACCGTTCATCTCCATCTGTTAACCGCGAAGAACGTGAAGAAAACAAAGGACACGCGAAGATTTTTTTATGAAATAGTTAAATTCTTCGCGGTTATTAAGCAGGGGTTTGAACGCTTACCCCTCAACCATTCACGAGATTGTTTCACGAATATGCCGAACTGCATTCTGCAAACCCTCAACATTTATCTTTGTAACATTGGGAACAGGTAGCGAACCGGAAAGAGTTTCCGAAATTTTTTCGGCAAGTTTCTCCGGTGTTAACTCATCAGGCTTAAGAAACTTAACTAATCCATACTTTGCCAAAATCTCAGCTCTCATGATCTGCTCTTTATCTTCCCAAGTTTGTTTTCGCTTCGAGTGCTCACCAAACCGCCAAGTACGTGGAACAACAATAGCCTTAGCACCATTGTGGATGATCTCCGCCGCAATATTATAGCCACACATCGTCACTACAGCATCAGCCGCCAACATGTAGGGTCGCAAATCCTTGACGAACTCCTCAATCTTTATGTTGGGGTTTCCACTAGCCTGACTGATCAACTCCTGCCGATCTGCCTCTCCCATTAAAGGGCCGGTAAAAATCAAAGTCGACCCCTCCTTGACATAAGAAACAGCTTCGATCAAGGTACTCAAAAGGGGAAATGCATCACCACCACCACCACCAGTGGCAAGAATGAGTGGACCTTCCACCCCATACTCTTCTTTAATCGTTTCCGGACTTCTAGCGATGGGTTCGTTTGTCGTTAGATACCCACAAAAACACACTTTCTTTGCTACCTTGTGTGGTATCGCATACTCTTTCACAGCATCAAAAATATTTTGTACTCCATAGATGAGAATCTTGTCATAGTATCGATCCAAAACATCATACACACCCTGACGTTTCCACCCCGCCCTCACAACCTCGGGCCCATCTAAGATATCCCTCAAGCCCAAAATCGTCTTTGTATGGAGAGGTTTGAGGTCCTTCAACAAGGGAAAAAGCTCCGATTGTGCTCCCAGCGGAAAATTATCGACCATAAAAACGTCCGGCTGATAAGCCAAAATTGTTTCCCGAATAATTCGACTGCGCAGAAGGGCGATCTCCGGAAGACCTAAAGGGATATGGGAAGGCAGTGATCCTTTTGCACCTGTTTTTACAATGGTCGGAATCTTTACAATGTCAACATTAGAAGGAAGATCCTTTAAGTACTGTAACGCTGGAGAACCCGTAACAAGTAATATCGCTGCGTGGGGCATCTCCCTTGACAGCTGATGGATGATATTTAAGCAACGTCGAATGTGTCCTAATCCAAAAGTGTCATGAGTATAAACGGCAATTCGGGGGCTTAGAGTTTTTTCTGAGAACGCTTGCTCTTCTGCATTTGTTTGTTGGAAAGTAGACAAATTGATTTTTCTCCTTATTTCTTACTTAAGCTGTTATCACAGCCACATCAGGATTCGGCACAAAATGCAGTGATGGGTGAATAAGCTCTGATAGCTGGTGGACAGCATTGCTCAAACCATTCATATTTAACAAAAATTGCGAGGGTTTATGCGACAACGTCTTCAGCATAGCTTTTGCCAATGTTGGAGGTGTGATCGAAGGTGAATCAACAGTCTTAATTAAACCTAGTTCCGAAAAAATTCGCGCCCGAATTTTTTGCTCCGCACTTGGTCCCTCTCGAGGGATGACTAATGTCGGCCTGCGAAGCCTTACCGCTTCCATCATCGTATTGTAACTTCCCATCGTTATCAGCAGATCCGCAGCATTCATATAGTTGAGAAGACCATCCGTAGAAGTATAAACTTTTACTGGCAACCCCTCCGCTTGCACCTCAAGAGCTTGCCTCTCCTCAAGTATCATGAATGGACCCGCAATGAAGATTGCTTCCACAGAAACTTCTTTTTGAAGAATCTTTAGCGCCTCCATACAAGAACGCATCATTTCATAGGCATCCCCTCCTCCACCCGCAGTGATGACGACGAGATGATCATGCTGCAGTCTAAGTTCTTGACGTACGCGCTCCCGAGACTTAAATGGCTCTTCTGAACAGAGATACCCGCAATAGGAGATTTTTTCTTCGAGATCACCCGTTAACCCATAATGATAGGCAGTATCATAAATCTCTGGGGATCCATATATGAATATTTTGTCATAATATTGGCGGATCACATCATAGGTGTGTCCTTTCTCCCACCGTTGCCTTGTGGTCGCTGGGTCATCAATGACATCGCGCAAACCTAAGACTATCTTAGTTTTAGGATTACTCTCCTTGAGAAATTGCAAAGTGGGAACCAACTCTCCCCACACCCCTTTAGGTACGTAATCAACAACGAAAATATCAGGTCGGAAATGTTCCGCCACATTTTTGATCAAAGAAGCCCGCAATTCCTTAAACTTGCCAGACTCCATAGGTAAAGACCTTGGCTGCCAGCTCTCATGATTCATCTTGATAATAGAAGGCAATTTAACGAAGTCGATCCCATAGGGGATAGGATGAAAGGGAATAGAAGTATGCCCCATAATCAGGAGAGCCTTACTTCCAGGAATCTCTTGAACGGTCTGTTTTGCGATATTAAAGTTTCTTTTCAGATGGCCTAAACCAAAACCATCATGAGAATACATCAAAATGGAAGGAGAACTAGACCCATGCTCTGTGAAATGCTGATTATTCTTCATTTGTGGATACACGACTCATTAGGATTAGAATTTACGTATTATGACTCAAACTAGCGATAAGGACCGCTGGTTTCCCAAATAAATCAATAAAACCTACGCCCAAACCTACAAAATTTAGGTACTAATATGACACAAATTTCATTTTTTGTAAATTGATTCTCTTCATCTACAACTTCTTCCAAAATAAATTATTTTAATTGAATATATCATTAGACGGCCCAGCCCAGCACCACACCCACAGCTTTAAATTATTTATTGATTTTATAAACATTACGTGTTATAATCGATTCATTAAGTTTTTTAAGGTTAATTATTATGTACTCACCAGATAAGATCAGAAACATCGCTATTATTGCCCATATCGATCACGGGAAAACCACATTATTAGATGGTCTTCTCAAGCAATCGAATGTTTTTCGAGAAAATCAAATCGTCCCCGAAAGGGTGATGGACTCCTATGATCAAGAACGGGAACGAGGCATTACCATTTTCGCAAAACACACCTCCATCCAACATGGAGACTATAAGATCAATATCATCGACACTCCAGGCCACGCTGATTTTTCAGGGGAAGTAGAACGAGTTCTTGGAATGGTCAACTCCGTACTGCTCATTGTCGATGCGCAGGAAGGACCCATGCCACAGACCCGCTTTGTGCTTTCAAAATCTTTGAAGATGGGATTGTGCCCCATAGTCATTCTAAACAAAATTGACCGCCCTCATGCCGATCCCGACCGTGTATTAAATGAAACGTTTGATCTGTTTGTGGAGCTAGGAGCCAATGATGAGCAACTCGACTTTAAATATTGCTACGCTTCCGGTTTACGGGAGTACGCCTACCTTGACCTCAACGACCCCCACGAAAATTTTCTCCCCTTGCTGGACTTAATCATCTCTGCCACACCACCTCCGACCGGCAGCACAGAAAACCCCTTCTTAATGCAATCTGCAACAGTCGCCTATGATGACTATCTAGGAAGGCAAGCCTGTGGAAGAATTCTAGAGGGCAAAGTTGTCAAAGGACAGCAAGTCCTTCACATTGATAAAGAGGGGCAGCAGGCTAAGTTTGCGATCACCCGCATTGAAGGACATTCAGGTTTAGAAAAAATCGAAATGGAAGAAGCTGGAGTAGGTGATATTGTATGTCTCTCAGGAATTCCCGAAATCACCATTGGCGACACACTATGCGATCCCGAAAAGATTATTGTTCTCCCCCCCATCAAGTTAGATGAACCTACAGTTTCTGTGGATATATTGGTCAACAATGGCCCCTTTGTTGGGAAGAGCGGCAAACATGTCACCATGAACAAAATCCGTGAACGCCTCGAACGGGAAAAACGAGCCAACATCTCGTACCATATTATTGAGTCTGCTGCTGATCAGAGAAAAATTACCGTTGCAGGACGTGGTGAACTCCATCTAGCTGTTCTTTTAGAAGCAATGCGGCGTGAAGGTTTTGAATTCTGCATCTCCAAACCTCGGGTAATCATAAAAAATATCGATGGAATCAAACATGAACCAATAGATAGGGTATATATAGAAGTGCCCGAAGGGTCTTCTGGAGGGGTGATCGAACAATTGTCACGAAGACGGGGCGAAATGCAGCACCTGCATACCGACGCCCAGGGGATTACTCATATCGAATTTTTGATCCCTACCCGAGGATTGATGGGATATCGTAATGAGTTTCTCACATCGACAAGAGGCCTTGGCATTCTCACCTCAATTTTTGAATCCTATGAGCCCTGGAAAGGAGAAATTATCGGCCGCCCCCGTGGTGTCCTCGTTTCCATATGTGCCGGAAAAACAAACAGCTACGCTTGTTTTAATCTGGAAAGTCGTGGGGAATTGTTTACAAATCCTGGTGATGAAGTCTATGAGGGAATGATTATTGGAGAGCATAGTCGCGAGAATGACCTGATCGTCAACATCACCAAAGGGAAACAATTAACAAACGTAAGGGCCTCAGGAACTGATGAGAGCATCATTCTGACACCCTCAAGAAAATTTACTCTGGAGCAAGCTATCAGCTACATCGAAGATGATGAGCTGATCGAAGCTACTCCAGACGTTCTACGCCTACGAAAAGTTCATCTTACAGAAAACGAACGGAAAAGAGAATCCCGGAAGAAATAGTTTTCTTTTCGTGGAACTCAGATAAGGATTGGGGTCAAATCTTTCGGGAATTACCAAGAGTAAAAACAGTCTGTTTTTGATCTATTCGTTTCACCCCAGGTCAGGCATGACACTATGATACTTTGAGAAGCGCTACCTCTCCTCGAAGTGTCACAGTGTCATGCCTGACCCCAATTTATGACCCGATCTCTAAAATGTCACCATTCAAGTTGGTGGAAATAATCTTGTCAATAATTTCCAGCACCCACTTCGTGGGTGCGATCCTTATAACTATCTGTTACCCCGACCTACGCGTCTCAGTCGCAAGCTCCCTCGCACTTGGTCGGGGCTACTATCTCAAACCCACTTCGTGGGTAGAAAAACAAGTTGCAATTTCTGATTAATTTTAAGTAGTAGGCCTGGGATGGCACAGATCGACCTAAAAACCCTACAGCTTCTTTACTTAACATTCCGGTCAATTTCTGTCCCATGGTAGAAGGAAAGGAGAGGCAGTATCGCACTATCCAGTTCGTTTATCGGCGATTTATTGACACTATTCATAGGTGTCTTCATAGGTGTCAGGCCTGCAAGTCTGTCAGTCATAGGTGTCAGGCCTGCAAGTCTGTAAGTTGAACTTACAGACTTGCAGGCCCGACACCTCGTGTTGACACTTACGTGGGCTTAAATGGAACTTAAAAGGTCTATTTTAGTGATTTAATCACCTTATTTGGAACTTAAAACAATTTATTTGGAACTTAAAGATTTGATATGACACAATAAAATCAATGGATCTCCTAGAAGATGAAGCGAGCCAGCAGCTCAACGTCGCTTCGATTGCCAATCACATTAACGTGGCCGAATCGACTCTGCATCGCTGGATTAAGGTCTTGCGCCAGTTCTACTACTGCTACCTGGTTAAACCTTGGTGTAAAAATGTCAGACAGGCCATCCGCAAAACACCCAAAGTCTACCTGTGGGATTGGTCTATGATTAAGGATTCGGGTAGCCGCGCGGAGAATTTTGTAGCCTCTCACCTGTTAAAGGCCGTGCATTACTGGACTGACATTGGCCTCGGAGAGTACGAGCTCTTTTATGTGCGAGACAAACTGAAAAGGGAAGTGGACATTCTGGTTAGCAAAAACAAACGACCCTGGTTTTTGGTCGAAGTCAAGGAAACGCGCAACAAAGGAATCAGCAAAGCACTGCACTACTACC
>SDBV01005641.1_pt1 | contig 17606 bp, 15 predicted proteins | sample 2277081 | NCBI WGS metagenome assembly SDBV01 (sample SAMN10402039, study PRJNA504765) | marine sediment metagenome | isolation source: marine sediment core GS10_PC15, 223 cmbsf | place: Arctic Ocean: Southern Knipovich Ridge | collected 2010 | reverse complement strand
GCTTCGGTCACCATCATAAGTCGTTATTTTGCAATCATTAATCGTTTATTCACAAGTACTTACAAAAGCTAACAACGGACTGAAAATCCGTGTGTCGGCGGTTCAAATCCGCCCCTGCCCATTCGATAAGTATTTCGCTGACAAGCTGTTATGGCTGTCAGCCTTTTTTATGGTGGGCTAAAAATGTGGTGCGTGCCAAATGTGTTCCAAATTTTTGTCAACGCTTTGATCGGCAGCTACCTTTGCACAATCAACCAAATCTTTTATTGCTCTAAAATAAGATTGGCGCCGCTGTTGGTTATATTGGCGCGAAACTTTGGCCAGGGTGAATTGGCAAGTCCTTTACTTTCAGTTCGCAGGGCGTAGAGTGTGCCATCATCGGAGCCGACTAATAGTAATCCATCTGAGCAAATGGCTGGTGAAGAGAATACAAACTTTTGGGTTTTGAACTTCCATAACACATCTCCGGTATTTTGAAATACATATAGATAATGATTGTATGATCCGACATATATCGTTCCATCAGCACCGATACAGGCCGAAGATATCACCCAGTCTCGTGTGTTAAATTTCCATCTTTGTTGGCCTTGAGGTGATATGGCATAAAAATTTCGACTCATCGAGCCGATATAAATAGTTCCATCAGGACCAAGCGATGGTGATGCAAATATACTTGCTTCTGTATTGAATCGCCATTTTTCCACGCCTTTGGAAGTGAGGGCGTATAGATTACCATCATTTGAACCGAAGTATATTGTCCCATCGCTATCGAGTGCTGGTGACGACAATATCTTATCGCCGGCTTTGAATTTCCATCGCAAGCTGCCATCCGGGTTTATCGCATAGAGATGATAATCGCCAGAGCCTACATAGATACAACCATCGGGACCAATGGCAGGTGAAGAAGCAACTTTGCCCTGGGTCTGAAATTTCCATCGCAAATTGCCATTATTCAAATCTAAAGCGTAAATATAACTGTCATCAGAGGAGACATAAAGCGTACTGTCAGGTCCGATCGCTGGAGACGATTCGATTTTATCTGTAGTTTTAAATCTCCATAGCTCTTGGCCGATCGAATTTAAGGCGTAAACATTTCCATCGAATGATCCGAAATAGATGTTGCCATTGTTATCCAAGGCAGAGCTTCCGTGAACGAAATCACCGGTTTTGAAACGCCAATTCATTTTGCCGTCTTTGTTGATAGAATAGAGGTAATGATCATGAGAGCCGATATAGATAGTTCCGTCAGGAGCGATAGTTGGGCAGGTTGGCACTACATCACCGGTTTTGAAACTCCAGAGCAGATGTTCATCACCGGAACGCTTTGAACAGCTACCGAGCAAAACGGTAAGCAACAAAATAAAGTGAAGAATAATCCTTTTCATGAATAAGAATTCTCCATTGGGTTTTGCCCTGCTGATTCAATAATAAGGCCGTCATCCATTTTAAATATTCGATTGGCGTAATTAGCCAGTTGCTGATTGTGTGTTACCATCATAATTGTTGTTCCACTTTTCCAGAGATTTGAAAAGAGGCTCATAATCTCTGACTCTGTTTCAGAGTCAAGATCGCCAGTAGGCTCATCAGCTAACAATAATGCAGGGTTGTTCATCAAAGCACTGGCTATTGCGACACGACGTTTCTCACCGCCTGAGAGTTGGTCAGGGTAAGCATGAGTTCTGCCGGCAAGTCCTACTGATTCGATAAGATTCATTGCATGCGAAGTATCGGGTATAATTGGTTTTGGCAGAAAACTCTGTGGCAAAACAACATTTTCAAGAACCGTCAGAGAGCTGATAACAGAAGCATTTTGAAAAACAAAGCCAATTTTTTGAGCACGAATTTGGGCTCTCAATTGTTCATCAAGATTCCATATGGATTGGCCATCGAGAAAAACTTCTCCGCTGGAAGGCTTTAGTAATCCACCGGTTACACCAAGAAGCGTTGATTTGCCAGTTCCAGAGCGACCAATTACAGCAACAAAATCTCCCTTTCTAACCTTAAAGCTAACATCGCCAAGGGCCGTGATAGTTCCATCTTGTCCAGTATAAGCTTTTGTAATATTAATTGCAGAGATCATGTTGCTGCCCCCTGTTTTATAGCTTCGTACGGTTCTGTTCTCAAGATAGGTATAACAGGTATTATTGCAGTAATTACAGCAGTGGCTGTGCCCAAAATACTAAATACAGCAACAAAGAGGCCTGTAGTGACAGCAGCTGGCAGGACATCAGATGTACCAAGAGCATTGGAGAGTAATTCTCTAAAAGAAATAACGATCAATAAGCCTATAAAACATCCAGACAGACACGAAGTCGCTGCTATCATAATAGACTCTTTGGTGAGCATACCGAAAATAAAGCATTTGTTTGCGCCTTTGGCTATAAGGAGTCCTATCTGGCTTCGACGTTCTCTTACCGCCATAGAGAAAATCACACCACTCAAGATCAGTGCCATTACCCATAGACCGGCAACGACACAACCAAGCACGCAGGCTATTGAGAACAACTGCTGCCTGGCAAGTTTGGCAACTGTAGAAGATAGTATCACCTGTATCTCAGGGGCGGTTTGCTCTATTTTTTCGGCAAGGTCGATAAGATCGACACCTGATTGGGCTTTGACTAATATGGTCGAAACATTCCCCGGACGAATTCTCAATGGCATTTCAGCTTTTGTTCCGGAGTCGGTTACCATTTTTCGCAACGACTTCTCGGGAATATAAATCGTCCAATCCATTCCTGTGCCGGTAGGCTCTAAAACGCCGGCTACGGTGAAAGATGTTCCATAAAATTGAGCAACATTGCCTTTGCGAAGGAGTATTCTATCTCCAACTATCATCCAGTTTTGAATTTTGGAAATAGATAGCGGGACATCGTTTTTAAGCCATGGCTTTACCGTAAAATCCGTGTCAGGATCAAAGGCAACGATAAAGAATTTTCCTGCACAGCATCGCGCATTTGTAAGCGTTTCAACGAAAGTCTGGTTAGAGGTGTGGTCAACTCCAGGTACTTTGGAAACTTTTTCGATAGTTGAAGGCTCGAGATAGAATGTAGCAGGTTTGCCGGTTATTAAAGCTTCATTGAACTGTCTTGCGATCTTTTCACCTCTTGGCATAACCATTACGTCTGCGCCCAATCGTTTTACGGTGTTTGTTATACCTTCATTGACACCGGCCATCAGCAGAGCTACCGCAGTCATAACCGCTGCGGCAATGACAATACCAGTTGCCATCAGCCCTGAGCGTAAGGGATTGCGTTTGATTTGACTTAATGCGAGGTACCAGCCGTTCATTTTACTTTATATTTCTTCATATTTGATATTGTCAGGACCAACCCTGAGATAATTATGATTATACCGATGATTCGCTCGGCAGGTTTGGTACCGATTTGGCAGAGTGAACCTTTGTGTCCACATGTGCTGCCAATGACCGTATTTAAAGAAACCGCTACAATAACCAGACCTAAGCCGATAAGTAAAGCACCAATTGCAAAACGACTATCAGGTGTCGGTCTAAAGAAAAGAATCAAACCGGAAAGAATAACTAATCCGCCCAGAAATAATTCTATTCGTCCAAACCAGAAACATCGCATGACAGGTTGATAAGAACTGAATAATCTGAGATTGTAGGACTCGCATATTGGAAATATATATTTAGGAATGAACGCAACAGTTAGGCCGAGAACCACAATAACAGCGGTAAAAACTCTCGACAAGCTAATTTTCATTTAGCAGTTACCTCCAATATTCCTCTCATCTGAAGATGAAATTCGCTGCACCATGTTGTGCAGTAAAAGTCATACTTACCAGGCTTTTTGGGTGTGAATTCCAAAATCTTACTGTGTCCTGCCTTCAATTCGCCGGCATCAACACCTAACGCAGGGATTGCAAAACCATGCATAACGGTATCAACATTTCTGATCCTCAGTGTAACCTTCTGACCAAGCGAAACTTTGACAAGCCGTGGCGAAAAATTACCTTTCTCTGGTGTGCGGGCAACGATATCAGCCGTAAAGCCGCTGGTTCGATAAGATTCATACGCCAGCGTTGCGATAACAGGCCCGATCGTGCAGACCAAAAGCAAAATTGCAGAAATACCTGGTTTAATTATACTCATTGATTTTTAACCTCCGTAAAGCCATCCGAATGCAATTGTAACAAGTGTTAACAATACAAGCAGAGGAATAAATCCACGTTTAGCTACAGCGGTATCTACATACGTCTGTAAACACAACTTATAACCAAAATCTACTGATATAAGATATCCTCCCAGAAGCGTAATAAATTGTAGCGGTACAAGCCAACCTGTCGCTACTGGAGTCCACGGGATATTAGCCGTTCCAACTAAATCCCAGCCGAGAGCAAAGGGGTCTGAAAGAATATGCAAAATATAAGAGCCGTTTGGCAACAGGAAACCAAAACTAAAAGCTATCCAGGCAGCCAACCCCATAGGAATAAGGCAATAGGAAAGATTGATAAAAACAGTTTTTAGGCTGATTTTTTTGTCGCCACTGAAGAGTTTTGACAGCCAAGAGAAAATAAAGAATATACCTGGAATTGCCACAAGACCAAAAAAGGTATGTATAGTTATGAACTTCAGCCATCCTGACAAAGTGTCACCACGTACCCAGTCCTTTAGTTGCCCCCACGGCCCCATCATAGCAACGTAGAACATGACGGCAATTGCAAGCATAATGAAGTTTTTCCATGCTTCGTCAAAACCTCGTTTATCGTCTACGAGCAGGTCGGTACCAGGCGGCCTGATGTTAAAAGCCATGTTATCAAAGGGGCAGGTCTTGAAGCACTCAAGACACATTCCGCAGTAAGTGTTTCGCTTGAAACTGTGCGGCTGCAAAAGCCAGGGACAGCCATACCCATTCTTGTTGCCGGTCTCACAAGTTTTCTTCTTGTGTTTGGCACATATGTTCGGATCTTTAACTCTTATCTCCGTCATCGCCATATTCGAGTACAATCCCTGGAAACCGCTGACAGGACATACGTATAAACAAAACGACCTTTTCTCAAAAATCATTGAAAGGAGTATTCCAAGAACGATGATTCCACCCAGCAAAAAAAATGTAGCTAATGGTTTGACGGTGAAAAAACCGCTGAAAAATGTTGTAATAAGAAAAAGAATATTCATTATCCACATGTTGCTTAGCTTTTTAGGCCACTTGAGATTCAATCCGCCGAGTTTATTATTTACGCCGAAAATTTTCATTCGCTGGAGCCATTCCCCGAATGACGGCAGCGGGCAGATCATACACCATGTTCTGCTTAAGACCGGTACAAGCAGCATCATCAGCACCACCCACCAAAGTATCCAGACGAACATTATACCAAAGCTGTAATTACCGGAAGAAAAGCCTCCTATAACACCGCTCATGAGTATCACCATAAACAGAAACATATTTGCGAGGATGATAATCATAGGAAACCATCGCTGCTTGAGTATCCAGCGTATAATCGGTATTGACGCCAGATCAAAGCGCCAGTTTAAAGGAATGATGCCAAACAGTTTTTGATTATTGTCATTTTTATTATTATTCTGTTCCGACATTTGTTTCGACTCCATTTTTCTGCTTGCTTCTGCATAAGACCAAACCCAAAATTAATACAAATGCGATACCCATAGACCCAAGAAATAAGTTGAAGCGACTATTTGGAGTAACCTCAAGAAACCCTATCATATAAGGATGAAATTCTCCGCAGGTCTCTGAACACCTGAATGTGAATCGTCCCGTCTTATCGACTACGAATGTCGCCTTGCCGATAAGACCTGGCCTGGCTTTGATATTTATTCCGTAACCATCAAGATATAATCCGTGAGTTACATCAAGTGATTCCATCCGGAATGTAACAAGTTCTCCTTTTTTAAGAGATATTCGATTGGGCGTATACTCAAAACGTTTGGCCACAATATCTATAACCCTCGGCTTTTGTGCGGCACGGGCAGGCTCATTTTCCTCAGTTACACCATATGCCTTACTTACCAATGAAAATGAGCAAAGCTTCTCTAACCATGATGTTTTATAAATCTCGATATTGCTGGTATTACCTAAAGCTTGTTCGTCTGCCGATTTTTTAGATGAAGGCGATTGGATCTGTAAATTGACCCACTCGCTTATCGATTTGCGAGACCCTCTCTCATTCTGGTCGCCATCCCAGACAGCGAATGATACTGACAGCTTCGGCCCTGAGAATTGGCAGTCTTGCTGTTGGTCATTAGTCGTTAGCGACCTCTTAAAAACCACATTCCAACTTCCATCACGCCAGAGGCCCCGTCCCTGAACCATCTGATCGTCCTTGCGGGTAAGAGAGCCTGCTCTTTGGGCCACCAGATCCGTTACAGCGCTTTTAAGTTCCGGAACACTTACAGAGAAAATCTCCTCGTCCTCGAAGGGATAAACAAAATCAACATCAACATCCTCAATACCTGTTTTGCCCTGCCAATATTGCATGTCCTTGTTTGCCTGCCACTGCCAGATATTAATCGGGCTGGAAAAACCCATCATGATAGAACGAATGGGAGCATCGGCATCTATCGGAACAGCCACAGCACAGCCATCGACAAATGTATCTACTGATGCGACAGTGTCGGGGTGGTCATCTTCCCATGTCATCTTAAAATATATATCTTTTCCATTATGGAATGCCTGTACGCCAACAACAGGAGTCAAACCTTTAGGCCAAGGTCTTTCAGTTGTTTGGTGGCTTAACACAATTTTTAAGATAGGTATATTTTGCCAAATCTGAGCAAAGACGTCTGTTTCCTTTAGAGTCAAATCTTCGGCGTAATAGCCGACAGTAAGCACCTCTGGGGCAATTACCTCGTAGGTGTCAGGCGAACCATAGCGATTTTGCCATCCGTAGTTAATCAACCATGCAAAAATGCCCAATGTGAGCATGATAATAATTGCAATAGTAATCTTATTATTCATTTATGATTCCCTCTTTTTTACTATTGTTTTATATCTGTAACAGCTGTCATACCAAAATGTTCTCTCTCAGATACCAAAAACTCAAGCATATCTTTAGCGATATTCACATAAAAACAATTTTCTGATTGAGATATTATTTTCTCAGCTATCAATACAGCCGCAGGTTCCAGATGCTGTATGAAGAATTTCTTTTCCGCATCAAGACAAACATCTATTTTTTCTTTGGCTTGGTTGTCGGCTGGTAGCTGATTGGCACGGGCCCTTTTAAGAATAAGACCGTACATGAATTCGGCCTCACAGGTTATCGAGTCAGGCCTTTCCTTATCCGGTTCCATGCCAAAAGCTGTATAAAAGCCCATGATATCAGAAAGGAGGTTGGCTCTTTGGAATTCGTTTTTGACCAGATACTCGGCACCGTAAAGCCAAACAATTCCAGCTCGAAAAAGCCTGTCATATTCAGCCATCAGATTTTGCTTGTCATCGGTCAAATCGGGAAAATAAGCAAAAAATGAATCATCGGGATAACCAAACGCCGCCGCTAATGTTTTGTATTGGCGCATCCGCTGATCATTATTTTTTGTATCAATACCCAAGCCTGACAACTCCGAATTATCAGCTAATGCTGATTCTGTTGACATTTCTTTCCTTGTCATGTTTTTCTCTAATGACTATAGGTTCTTTTATGGGAACCTTTATAATTTCATGGCCTTTGTCGTCATAGCCGATACAGTGACCTGTCTCTATATCACCATGGACATCGAAGGAATGAACAATTTTGCCGGTACAGCCAAAAAGCATCAACAGGGCGACAAGTGATTTATCGTCAATTGCGTTTTTATACATCTCAACCGCCTTAGCGGCACCTGGACCGAATAGCTGTTTATTAAATGATTCAGGAGTGTTAATCGGCGGGATATAGTAAACATTAGGCTCGGTCCCAAACTGAGGATACAGCGGAAGAGCGATTTTCTTTACATGGACAAGATAATCTATAGGATTTTTCGGGTCAATGTTGTTCGGCTGATTTTTGAAACCGAACAGTCTGATCTTTCCGATGCAGTTCTGGACGCATTGGGTTTGTTCACCTTTTTCAGTGGCGGGATAACAGGCGATACATTTTTCCGATTTGCCTGTAAGCGTGCGAAACATACTCTTTTTATATGGACAGGCCCGAACACATTCTCTATACCCGCGACATCTTTTCTGGTCGATAAGAACCGTTCCTTCATCTCTCTTGTAGACAGCCTTACGCGGGCACCCACCGAGGCATCCAGGATAGGTGCAGTGATTGCAAATTCTCGCCAGATAGAACATCCATGGTTGATGGGGGATTTTTATATATTGTCCTTGTTTGACTAATTCACTTACTTCATCTTCACCTAAGTTGGGATGATCAAAATCCTCCTCATCCGGTACATATCCTGTGATCTTCTCACCGAATTCAGCAACTTCGAAAATAGTTTTACCCTTGTATTTATCCCCATCCCAGTTTTGGGCGCCGAGTTTTTCAAGTAGCTTAACATCCCAGCCTAAAGGATAAAATCCCCAGGGTTTGGTTTCGACATTGTTCCACCACATGTATTCTTGGCCTTTGCCGGATGTCCATGCGTTTTTACAGGCCATTGTGCAGGTTTGGCAGGCGATACACTTATTTGTATCAAAAACCCATGCAACTTGTTTGTCTGGCCTGCTTTGAGGATAGATATAATCCATCTCACGATTTAACTGCCAGTTATGTACTTTATGACTCATGTGACATAGTCTCCATCAATAAATTTCTTCATGGCATCACTTTCGTACGAGGGTCTATAGCCCAATTTAGCAGGCCTCCAGAGCTTATTGCCTCCAGTTCCACCATCTTCAGCTTTAGTAAATTTAACAAAACTTTCTCTCGGTGCGCCATTTGGACAGTTAACATCGGCGGCAAATCCCTTACCGATCACAGGACCGATAGTATCCTTTCTCACTAAGCTATCCGTCATCAGCGTTGGCCTTAGCCAGCCCCGTGTAGCGCTTTGATGTGAACCAAATCTGAACATCGATTGATACCCGGTCCTCGGATTTTGCGCTCTGCCATCCTTGTTGTTCAAATGCCCTTCAACAGATCCATACGTCGAGCCGTACATATTGAACCATGAACGTGTTACAGTTTGCGGAACACCACGATAGTATCTTGCTCGCAGCATTAGTCTCGATAGACGGTATTCTTCACTTCCCTCTTTCTTTTCGCCATGATATGGCCGGTCTTCCGGATCGGCATCGACCCAGACATAATCGCCGTCCTCAATCCCCAATTTCTTTGCATCAAGAGGATTGATGTCGACGAACCCTTCACCGACCCATGGCATACGTTTGTCTCTACGATGAGGATCGCCAAAAGGCCCAAACCATACAGCGATAATATCTGTATCGACAGGCATTGTATGAGAACCGTGTCTGTATTTGGGAGTCAGGTAAATATATTCGTACCCCTCGTTTAATTCACGAAGGGGATGCTTTGATTTAAGAAGCTCAGCTGGCGAGAAAACAACATTTCTGACCTGCCGCGTCTCTCCAGAACGATCATCCATAGCTATTCCGTATTTCTCAGGACCAAAAGGCCTTATCGCTGGATGAGGATTCGCGACAATAGCGTTAGGCTCATAGAAAGTCGCGTCAACCGCTTCGCGGTGAACAGGCAGGTTTTCGCCATACTCTATAAACTCATCTTCATCACGATAAAATTCCATTCTGCCTGTCTTGTTGTACCATTGCTTGCTCTCAACTGCCTGTTCATAGCCTATTATTTTCGGATATGTTCGACTCATCAAAAGTGCGGGAACGCCATTCTTGGCATCTTCTTCGAGCTTATTTACATCGTACCCCTTGGCCATAGACGTCGCATCCATGATCCTCTGTAGATAAACATCAACTCTACCCTCGTGTACATACTTCCAGTAATCTACAAATCGTTTGTCATTATGAAGTTTGCCGAGAGCTTTCGATATACCTGCATGAACTTCGATATCACTGCGGGTATCATGAATTCGTTTCATACCTGACCGCGGGAACATCTGAAGGAATGGATTTGTTACCGATGCCGTCGCGTCAGGGAACTGGAATTCGCCCCATGAATCAACTCCCCAAACGATGTCAGCATACTCGCACGAGGTTGACCACCACCAGTCAGCTACAGAGATGTACTCAATATTGGGCAGAGTATTAATAACAGCCTCATAATGGCCCTTGAGATTGCCAAGGATAGAGTTGGCGTTGCAGAAGGTTAAAGCTTTTGTTGGGGTGGGCATGTGAGTTTTGCCTGTAAAGTTCTTATTACCCACTCTCAGAGGCTTGTCATTGTGGTTATAGTAATGAGCAGACTCGAATTTGAAGTATTTTTTGAGTTTCAGTTTCCCTTTCTCCTCGAGTTGTATATTAAAGGGATCCTCTGCGATGTATTGGCCCATTCCGTCGAAATAGGCTGCCCTGTAATTCCCTGCATAACTTCCTACGTTGCCGCTGTGAGTTCCAATATTTTTAGTCAAAGCACATAAAAGCAGAATGCCTCTGTCCTTTAGATCGCCGTTGAAAAACTGATTCGGTCCCATGCCGACAGCGATAAGCGTATTGCCTGCATTTTCGGCTACCTGACGGGCCAGACTCTCGACCGCTTCTTTGGGAGCCCATGTCAACTTCGATACGGATTCGAGGTCAAAACTATCGTTGAGATACTGGCGTATCAAACTAAAGACAGTTCTAACCTTGACCTTTTTGCCATCAAGCTCGACTTCGTATTCGCCATCCAACTCAGGGTCGATCCCGGTGACTTTTAAGTAGTCGCCAACATCATCACGGGTAATAGCGGCGAAACCTTTTGAGTTTTTATCCCAGACAACAAAACTACCCCATTCATCCAGCAACTCATCAGAAATAACCTGATCACCACCGTTTGATATGGGAGAACCGGCTTTTTGCCCCTTCTTGAGGACTTTAGTATCTCTTCTTTCCTTTGGAGGCTCAAAACCGGAAATTGCATCTTCTGCCCGCACAAGTTTAAGGTTATCCATTCTCACCAGTAACGGCAGGTCAGTTCTACTCTTAACATACTCAGCGTCATATAGCTTTTCCTTAATAATTACGTTGGCCATTCCAAGAGCAAGCACCGTATCTGTCGCAGGACGAATTATAAGGACTTCATCGGATTTGGAGGCAACAGAGGAATATTCAACCGTTATGCTTATTACCTTGGTACCTTTTAAACGAGCTTCAGTCAGCCAGTGAGAATCCGGCATCTTTGTCGATATCCAGTTAATCCCCCAAGCCAAAAGCAGCTTTGAGTTTTCAACTGAAAACAGGTCCCAATCAATTGTCTGCTGACCTGTTACCATAGTATGGCCTGGCGGAAGATCGGTATGGAACGTATAGTTGTCAAAACCCCTTGCACCAACCGCTGTTTTTTCATCGGTTCCACGAACGTGTGAATCCAACAATGCCATCGAATTTGCCAGCCGATACATGCCAAAAACACGTGTTATACCTAATAGGGGCATACCACCTCGAAATTTCATCACCTGCGTCCCGGCATTGCCCATCGTCTCGATTGAATCGGAGTCATAAATATCCTGGCTTTGCAATAACGCTTTGCCCTCTTGGCCGCTGTAAGTTGTAGCGATGTTCGTGTACACCTTAGCCGCTATCTCAAATGCATCATCCCACGAAAGCCGAAAAAATGGCTCTTTACCACGGTTTAGATATTTAGCAGGCGGTTTGCCATTAGCTTCTCTGGGAAAACCGGCATCGACCCACTTCTTGAAGCCTTCCCGTATCATCGGGTATTTGATTCTTCGCGGGCCTTGTATTCTGCGAATCAGCGCCAATCCCTTTTGGCACAACCGAGGCTCCCAACGCGATGAGGCCTGATTGCCATAGAGGTCTTTGGCTTTTCCGTATCCATAGCTCGGACCTATTCTTGTGATTACATTATTTTTCACATAAGCTTTGAGCAAGCAGTTATGAGTATCATTAGGTGCACACAGAAAATGATAGGTCGAATCATGCTTGAACTGATTGCGGTATATCTTTTCCCAATCTCTGGCAGGATAGAAGTCCAGAGGGTTATCCACGTCTTCAACAAACTTAAGGGCTGCGAAAATAGGTTGAGCTGTTGTTAAAGCCAATCCACCTGCAGCCATCTGAAGAAAATCACGACGTGTAAAACCTCTCCGACTTTTCTGTTCTGATTCTTTTTTACGCTTTTTCTTCATAGCCATTTGTTCCTTTGAATTGCCGTCTGAAAAATACTACTAAGCTAAATATCAACTTCTTTTCTTGCTAACAGTACTGACCAAGAACACTCAAATAGCAGCAAGACCAAATAAGTCTTACAAAAATAACGTATTCTGCGACAACTGTCAAGAATATATTCATCTTTCCCTGATTAAATACTACTCGTGACACTAGTCTAAGGTTCTTACAAGGCACACAAAAAAGCAGCATAAGGCTACGCCGTCAAAGTAGCTCTACAATATAAATAGCCGCCTAATAAATAGCCGCTTAACGCTGATATATGTTAACTAAATAAAACTTGGATCTGTATTTGCTCTCCCTTTTTTAACCATTCAACACCTTCCGGTATTTTGATAAGCGCATTTGCCTCCGCCTGAGACTTAAGACGGCTTTTTATTTTCAAAGATTCAACGAACAACTGCCCGTTTTTTTCCACCGATCCGGTGTAAAAAAATTGCGTCCAGTCTTTATCCCCTTTCACTGTTTCAGCTAAGATTGCTGTTTTGTACTCAAAAGGAATTGGCTCCCTGCCAGCTAACTGTAGCAGTGCAGGCAGTACGATTTGCAAAAAAGCTATTTCGTTGGATGGCGGACCGCCGGGAAGACAAAATACAGCTTTTTCATTCAACAAAATCAAACCTACTGCCTTACCAGGCCCCATCCTGACATGATGAAAAACAATATCTCCACCCATCTCTTTAAGTGTTTGCATGGTCAAGTCCCGGTCGCTCTTCCAGGCTCCTCCACTGGTAATGATCACATCAACATCTTTTAGCATACTCTCTATAGTTATACGAAGTTGTTCGGTTTGATCCGGTACAATAGCAATGCGGGCATCCATACGAAAATGTCTTAGCCAGCCAAGCAGCGTTACAAGGTTGCTTGCATAAAGTTGACCTTCTTTTAATATCTTACCAGGACGAATTACCTCATCGCCTATAGCAACGATACCTATTTGAGGCAGCCTGTGGACACGAACAGAAGATATCCCGCCTGCAGCTAATAAACCGGTCTTGGCAGGGGTCAAAATCTCGCCGCGATGAGCGATCAGGCTGTCTTTTTGTACATCGTGTCCTTTCTTAAGAATATTTCTTCCATACCCGGCATCGCGATAGCACAATATGCTGTCATCTTTTTCCTCTGTAAACTCACTTGAAATTACGGCATCTGCGCCTTGAGGAATTTTGGCTCCGGTCATGATTTTAACCGCTGTGCCTGAGGCTACAGACTGCTCTGTTTGACTTCCAGCAAACACACTACCAATGACTTTAAGTGTAACTGGGCTGTCCTTTGAAGTGTTTTCCAGGTCTTGTGAAATTACAGCATATCCATCTTTCATAGACACCGAAGCCGATGGACAATCGACTGTTGCGATACAATTTTCGGCAACAGCTAACCCTACCGCCTTATCTATTTCAATATCTATTGGAGACAACGGAGTCAATCGCTCAAATGTTCTGGACAGTGCCTCCTCAAGGCCAATGTCATATTTCATATTAGCGCCTCAAAACAACATTAATTCATAACATTCTCGCACTTGCTTTTGCGAAGACGACACTACAAGTGGTTCACTTTGAACTCGATAGCTTTTACAACTTCAGGTTTGTCAGATTCGTTGCTCTATAACAGTCGATCCAACGTGATATCACTTAAAGAGGTCGTAAGATATTCCTGCAATCCTGCCAGCTTTTTGCTAACTGGACAGTTGTACTGTCGTGTACATGCAGACACATCCACCAAACATCTATTAAGGCTCACCGGGCCTTGAATAGTCTCGATTATCTCCAGCAGATTTATCATCGAAGGAGCTTTATTCAGTTTAAACCCGCCTTTAGGTCCCATGCTGCTTTCAACTAAACTGGCTTTGTGTAGCCTTTGCATCAGTTTGCACGCAAGATGATATGGGATGTCCATGTTGCTCGACACCGCTTTTGTTGATATTAGCCCTTCTTCCAGGCGCATCGCCAGATCAACCATAATACGTAATGCATAATCCGTATTTCGCCTCAAAATATCCATTTCAAATCAAACCTTAATCAACTCTCTGTATAAAGTGGCCCTAATATCCAGGCTACTTGTTAAAATCGGGCTTGGTGGTATCACCACCTGCTCCTTTAACCTTAAATATTTTTGATGCCTTTTTACTTTGCAGTAACTGCTCGGCCTGTTCTTCTATAATCATACATCTTTTTTTAAGTTCATAAAATCCGTGCCACCAGGTATAGTCAGGTGCCATCATCGCTGCGCCAAACCTCGCTCGGCGACCCTCATGATGCCACAATTCATAAAAATCTATTTCGAGTCGCTCATCGAACGGTTTTTCTTTGCTGAGCAACTTTTGTTCATAAAGCTGATCCATTATCTTTTTCATTGGCTTATAATAAACTTCGTTATAATTTGTAACTACAGCATCAAAATTGTCAAAATGGGCGTCTGTCCACCGCGATGAATGGCAGGCTAGGCATATCTTTTTCATTTTTGCACGTTCCTTCTTCCAATCGGTTTGGGCAGGCATAGGTTTGAATTGACTTGGCCTGATCGTCAGCGGGGCTTGAGTTTCCCACGCCAGACGTTCCGTAACATCATGGGTCGCAGGTACATCCAGAACTCCGGACATATGACAAACCGAGCAGGTAGGAGTGCGATAATCGACGCCAGGGGACCAGGTGCCAGGTGCCGCATCCCAATTCCAGCTGTCACCTTCGGCCTGGTAAATCGATCCGTGCTTGCTTTCATTATAAATTTCCACTTGTGGGTGGTCGGGGCCAAGGTGACACTGCCCGCAAGCTTCAGGCTTTCTCGCTTCAGCAAGCGAAAATTTGTGTCGTGTGTGGCAGCTGGAACAACTCCCTTTACTGCCGTCAGGATTTATCCGTCCCACCCCTACATTTGGCCATGTCATGGGGTCAAGGCCTCCGTCTATGACTTTCACTACGCTGCCGTGACAATGATAACAACCGGTTTGTCTTTCAATTGCATTGTTCATACCTTCTCGCATCCATGGGTCGATCTTCCAGATTATTTCGAGAGTATTTGCATGTTTGCTTTTGGCATACTGGGCAGCCTCATTCGGGTGACAGCGAGAACAATCCTTTGGTGATACAATAGGAGAAATTCTTGTCTTAGTATGTTCGAGATGCCCTATGGATACATCTGTATCAGCGGGGCCGGCGGCATGACAGTCAAAGCATGTGATATTTGCATGTGCGTGTCTGCTCTTTGCCCAATCGGCAACAATGCCAGGCTTGAATCGCGAGTGACAATCGATACATTTCTGTGCCTCCTTGGAAATACTTCTTTCAATGCGATATTCTTTCAAGCTGGGTAGTACAAGACTCTCCATATTAGTCTCAGCCAGCGCAGCTTCTATAAGTAGCGGAACCAAAGCGCTAAATACAATTAAATTCTTAGTCACATCTATCATCTTTTTCATGATATGTATCTCCTTGATCAGGTCAAGAGTCTGTTACACAATGATTTCCGAATCCAACCGCTGGTTCCGATAGCTGTTTGAGTGAGACTGCTCAATTTTCTCTTTCTCGTGCAACAACTATTAAATTCCTCCTATCGTAATCATATTTTGCCGGCTGAACAACTAAAATTGTGATTCAATTCGCCTAAAAACAGCCTTTTTCTCAATTCCAGCAGGCCTTTCCGCTTCACTACAATTTCAGATGGTTATGCGTGCACAAATCAGCGTCATTTACTACGGCGGGACTACAAGCCTCATCGAATAAATCTGTCAAAGCCGCGAACATCTTTAATCGCTCTGAACATTCGTAGTAGGCATAAACTCATCTGGTTGTAAATTCAAACCTTGGAAAAAGTTCACATTCGAATTCATGCGATATTTCGACCGGGATTTCACTCCAAAACAAGGATCTTCGCAATTGAGCTTAACCTTTTCAAATAGGAAGCATAAGTATAGAATCGTTCAAGCACAAGTTGGGTTGATACGAGTCCTGAATTTGCAACAACGGACTGAAAATCCGTGCCTCGGCGGTTCAAATCCGCCCCTGCCCATTAGATAAGCTATTAGCTGTCAAGCAGTTATGTTTGACAGCTTTTTTTTATGGTGGGCGAAAAATGGGGTGCGTGCCAAATGTGTGCCAAATTCTTGTCAACGCTTTGCTCGGCAGCTACCCTTGCACGATCAACCAAATCATCTGCTACGGCAAGATAGAATTCATGCGTGGTCGAAAAACTTGAGTGCCAGGCCAAGGTCATTACATCGTGTTCGCGCTTGCTCACCTGAAATTACTGACTGTATTATTAAGACCAATCATTATGGTATTTATGCTTATAATTCATCATCGCCTACAATCACAGGCTGTACTGTGAGTGATAATCAAAACCTTGGTTTGTATGTCTACAGTAATTCATCAGCAATTATTTCAGATCGTACGATTAATAGTAATGGGACTTCCGGTATATATTTTAGAAACTATTCTGATGGGACATTAACCAATTGTATTATTGCGAAAAACACGACTTACGGTGTACGAACAAATGATAACTCATCACCAAGTATTATCAATTGTACTCTCACTTTAATTGGTACAGTTTTTGGGGGGCATTCCACAGTGATACGGTCATAAACAGAGTTGAGATTTTTCCAGCCAAGCTGTTACGAGAGCGTTAAGTTCTTCATCCTGATAATTGAATTTGGCAATTATTTTCCTTTCTTTCTCTGATAATCTCATGTAACCCCAAAACCACCTTTTTTCTGTTTCCTTTTTACCATTCCGGCTGAAGTATTCAGAAAGATTGACATGGAAAAACGAGATGCCGTCGGCACCCCTTAATATGTTTACACGCCTGGAACCTCCAGTTTCATGAAGGCGTATCAGGCCAAAGACATCATCAGTCAATTCTGTACTTACGTTACACTCTTTCATTATTTCTGCTGAGATATTAGCGCTATTTAAGGCATGAGCATTCTTGAACTCATCGTAATCTTTATAATTTTTCCGCTTCACTTTACGTTTCTCGATAGCTCTTTCTATATCATGGGCTAAAGCGGCGATCTGTAAGGCTTCATCAGCATCAGGCTTTAATTTCAGCAGCCACTCCAAGGTGTTTTTTGAGTGTATCGGGTCTTCAGTAACCAGGGAGTTTTTGATAGTCTTTTCAATCTTCTTTTTTACACATTCGTTTTTTTTCATCTTTACCCAGAATCAATACTCTCCTGACATTTTCCACATTTGTCACTACCCCAATTATGAGAAGGATTAAGAATATTTGATTTATTAAGACTCCAAAAAAAATAATGAATATTCTAATATCACGTCCCATCCTGAAACGTGTTCTCACCCCGAGTTTTCTCATCAGACCATCATATTTGTCAGCAGTGTAACTGTTCATAAATGTGCCTGTAAGCGCCAAAAAACCGACGATGATATACAG
>SDBV01005640.1_pt1 | contig 17606 bp, 16 predicted proteins | sample 2277081 | NCBI WGS metagenome assembly SDBV01 (sample SAMN10402039, study PRJNA504765) | marine sediment metagenome | isolation source: marine sediment core GS10_PC15, 223 cmbsf | place: Arctic Ocean: Southern Knipovich Ridge | collected 2010 | reverse complement strand
CGGTTTATAATTACGGATTTTTGAGACCGCTGTAGTAACAGAAGCGTTCCAAAAGCTCTTCCGGTTTAACTTTGTGCAAATGACTATAGATTATCCGGTCCACTGAAGCGATTAATTCTCCATCTACATAGATCCGTGCCCTGCCGAGAGAGTCTCTCCTGGATGTAGAAATAATCTCTGCATGTATATCAGCTTTAAAGCCCGGCCTTAAATTAGATGAAATTTTTACATCTTCAATCAGGGCCATAATAGCGGAGAGTTTGAAATCATAAGAGTAAATGATCAACCATCCAAGAAGTTGAGCCATAGCCTCTATGAGAACCACTCCGGGGATGAGGGCGATTTTACTGAAATGTCCCCTTAGGAATTCTTCCGAGAGAGCAAAGGTCTTAACCCCTGCTATTGATTTACCCTTTTTTATCTCTGTTATCTTATCGTAAAACAGAAATCGCATTTAAGCCCTGAACCGGTTTAATTCGCTAATCATTAAGGTTATACACTCTTCTTTATAATTCGTGCAATCAATCATCATTCTTCATACCTGCCGATACACAGACACGCATTCTGTCCTCCAAAACCAAAGGAATTAGAGAGAGCGACGTTATGTTTTTTTGTCCTTGCCTCATTAGGCACATAATCAAGGTTGCACTTTGGGTCAGGATGTTCGTAGTTAATTGTGGGCAGAATTACTGAACGGTTAATCCCTTCAATGGTTAAGCCGCACTCTATTGCTCCTGCTGCTGCTATAGTGTGTCCGAGCATTGATTTATTTGAACTGATTGAGATATCTTTTGTCTTTTCTCCAAATACATCTTTTATGGCACGCGTTTCTACCAGATCATTTTGCACGGTTGATGTCCCGTGAGCATTAATGTAATCAATATCTTCCGGTGTTAGCGAGGCATCTTCAAGGGCAGCCCTCATCGCCAGTTTAGCCCCCTCTCCTTTAGGGTGAGTATCAGTGATTCTATAAGCGTCTGCTGAATTCCCGTATCCCAGGAGTTCTCCTAATATTGGCACGCCTCTTGAGCGGGCATGTTCTAATTCTTCGAGGATTATGGCTCCAGCTCCCTCAGACATTACAAAACCGTTTCTTTTACGGTCAAACGGCCTGGAAGCCTTTTGAGGCGAGGTATATTTTTCAGAGAACGCTTTTATCAGAATAAAACCTACAAAACCTGAGAAATTCAGGGTAGCTTCACAGCCTCCGGCGATAATTACATCACATTTCCCCTGCTCTATTATTCTAAAAGCCTCTCCAATGGCCTGAGCGCCTGCTGCACAGGCTGATACTATAGAGAGGCTAGTGCCTTTACAGTTAAAGAGAACTGAAAGAACTGACATTGCTACGTCCGGCTTTCTCTTAAAAAAATTGAGGTACGAATATCCACCTGTGCGCATGAGATTTTTCATATCCCAGTGCCCCTCACCATCATAGAATTTGTGAATGAACATCATATCTTCAACAGACAGGTTATCCCCGTGAGAGCCAAGTGAGACCCCGATACTCTCACGGTTTGATATTTCGTGGAGCCTTGCCTGCCGGGCCGCTTCAGTTGTTGCAATACTCATTAATCTGAGACTGCGCGATGAAAATTTGTCAAACCTTTGAACGCTATCCCCTTCAAATTCCTGAAGCCATTTATCATTAACCTGCCCGGCAATCTGACAGGGTAGTCCCCTGGTATCAAATGAGGTTATATAATCAATGCCTGAGATTCCATTACTGGCATTTTCAAAGGTTTCTTTTGTATTTTTTCCAAGTGGCGTAATCATTCCGCATCCAGTAATCACCACGCGGCGTTTAGAAAATTTTCCAATCATTTTTTTATAGAGTTAAAAAATCTTTTTTTCTTCCTGGGTTTTAGTCAGCCACTCTTTTGTCAGGTCATCGCCGTTTGTAAATACGGCGTGGTCTTTGCATGAGCCGCACCTGATTCGGTTTCCGTCACTCAATTCCCATGATGAATTTCCGCAGTTCGTACATTTCTCCGGAAGGGTATCAAGGATATCCAGGATACCGCTTGATATTGATTGTACAGTGATTAAGGTTGGTACTTCATCCATGTCCATGCCTATGCTTAAATCAGGCATGTTGTCTCCAAATCTAATCTTCAATAGCTCAATAGCCTTGTCTGTCAATTTGCCGTTTTCGTCAATAGCAGAGCCTTCGTCAAATATCTCTTCAATGTGTTCAAGGACAAAATGGCGTGCCATTTTGATTCCAAAGGTTTGTTCCAGCCTGTAATTAATATCAAGAAAATCAAGGGATTCGGCGCCTAAGTCCTTAATTAAAGAGCTTTCTGCTCTTATAGAGCCTTCATCAACTCTAAGTGTTTCTAAAATAGCCTTTTTCATCTCATCAAAGACCTTCTGTTCTGTAATAAAATTTTGCCCCACAATACCTCCTTCAAATACTTTATTTTATGTTCAACTGAAAATTATTTTTTCCGGGGTAATCGATAAAGTCTGTTGCTGAGCCCTTTGTCAACAACAATAGTCTGGCCGGACATTGCCCTGCTTGCTGTACTGCATAAGAACAAAACTACATCTGCTATTTCGTCTGGTTCTACAAGCAGTTCATCAGGTATCAGCTCAATTTCCTCCCAGTGCTGCCTTAAAACTTTCAGGGAGTCAGTTTTAACAATGCCGCCGCACACTCCGTTAACAGAAATTTTCTTTTCACTCAAGCTTTCTGCGCAGTCTCTAACAATAGATTCCATTGCCGCTTTCATGCTTCCAAGCGGATACGAGGGATTATAGAAACGGCTCCCAAGACTTGAGATAAATATTATCTTGCCCATGCTTTGCTCCAATAGCGGAATTGCCTTCTGGATACAGAATATGTTGCCCAGATAATTAGTCTCCACCAGCTGTCTTAATTCCCGCTCAAGAAGCCTCTCTATGGGTTTAAATGGAGCCCTGGCTGCATTTAGAACAAGGAAATCCAATCGTCCAAATTTTTCATTAGTCTCCTCAAATAAATTCTTTACTGACTCTTTTTGGGAGATATCCGCCTGAATTAAAAAGACGCGGCGTCCCATTCCCTTAATTTCTTCGCTCAGTTTTTCCGCCTGTTCCTGTGATGAGCCGCCTGCCTTTCTATAGTTTATAACTACATCAGATCCTGAAAGCGCAAATTTTCGGGCAATTGCACTGCCTATCCCACGGGAACTGCCAGTTATTAAAGCTAATTTATTATGAAATGAAAAATGAGGCACGATTGTACATTTTATTAAAAAATTGAATTTAAGTAAACCCCGTTAGAAAACCATACGGAGTTTTTTTCTGCAATGTATTTATGTCTTAATCTCCTCATCCCTGTGGACATCGCGGAGCTTTTCGTACCTTAAGCCAAATTTCTCTTTCAGCAGCGGGTCAAAGCGGCTGACAATCTTCATAACGTATATATCATGCTTTACATAATCCTCGGCCATCAAAACAAGACCCTCATTCATGCTCCATACCGCCTCTGTTTTGCTGCTTTCAATTTTGCCCATAAGGACTTCCTTTGAGTCGGCTACAAGTGTCACGCCTCTGGTGCCTCCATTGGCATAAATTGTGTCCTCTACAGGGTGTCTGTAAATCCGTCCGAATTTAATGTTGGTTGTTCCGTAGTGAATAATTGCAATTTTTACTCCCCTGGTTTCTGCGTCACTGATAGATTTTATAAGTGTCTTAATTTCTTCAGGCCATATAGATAAAAGAATTGTATCTCTGGACGTATCGAGCATCCTTTTTGCTTTGAGAATAAGACCCTCATAATCATTAATGTGCCACGTATAACTGGTGGTTATTCCAGACTTGAAACCTTTCAGTTCATTTTTAACAGCATAAAGACTGTCCTCCATAGCTGTCCGGAAACTCTCTATAAGTTCTTCAGGAGATACCGGGATAAACATCCTTGCGCGTTCTCCCTGAATTGACTGAACCATATGTTTGGATTCAAGCCTTTTGATGACTTCATAAATCTTGGAGGTTGGTATGCCGGAGTTTTTTGCTATTTCATAGCTACTTAGAGGTTTTTCCTTTAAGAGGGTTATGTATGCCTTTGCCTCATATTCTGAAATCCCGAGTTGTAATAGCTTGGAAATAACTGGTTTCATCACTTATTAACTACCATAGTAGTTAATAAGTGTCAAGATAAAAATAAACCTTCTCACAGGGAAGGCTTATTTTTATACTAAACAAGTGTCATTCCCGCAAGCCCCGGTCAAGCCGGGACAGGCTTAGCCGGAATGACAGACTAAGAATCGCTCAATTTGGGTATTATATAATCCATAGGTGTCATTTGATTATATTATCAGCATCTCAAGGAGTGCCTTTTGTGTATGCAGTCTGTTTTCTGCCTGGTCAAAAACAACGCTTTGCCGGGAGTCAAGCACATCATCAGTTATCTCTTCTCCCCTGTGTGCAGGCAGGCAGTGCATTACTATTGCATCGGGCCTGGCAAGTGAAACAAGCTTCTTATTTATCTGATAACCCTGGAATTCTTTTCTTTTTTTCAGCAGATCTTTTTCCTGCCCCATGCTGATCCAGACATCGGTATAAAGCACATCAGCGTCTTCAACAGCCTTTTCAGGGTCAGTCATGATGTTTACTCTGGCATTTGCCAAGCGTGCCTTTTCATAGACCTTTTTGTCAGGCTCATAGCCTTTGGGGCTGGAAACAGTAAGGTTTATTCCTGTTAGTGCAGCTGCTTCCATAAGTGAATTGGCAACGTTGTTGCCGTCACCTATGTATGTCAGGCGAATGTCTTTTAACGAGCCTTTTTTTTCTTTTATGGTCAGAAGGTCTGCAAGTACCTGACAGGGATGGTGCAGGTCTGTAAGCCCGTTAATTACAGGTATAGTTGAATTTTGGGCAAAGGTTTCAACTGTTTTATGGGCAAATGTTCTTATTACAGTACCATGTAAATATCTTGAAATTACCCTTGCAGTATCCTCAATGGTCTCACCTCTGTTGAGCTGTAAATCATTGGGGTTGATATAGATCGCCTGTGCCCCAAGCTGGTATATACCGGCCTGAAAAGAAATCCTTGTCCTTGTTGAGGCCTTCTCAAAGAAAAGCCCGATACTTTTCCCAAGGAGAGGACAGGCAGATGCATCTTTTCCAGATTTAAGCTCGCCTGCCCTGTTCAGAAGAGCGCTCATTTCTTCTGCTGTAAGGGCGCTTAATGTCAGAAAATCTTTTTTCATTTCTTGTCTGCTAACGGTTAGTCTATTTTAATTAACCACCGTGAAAGAAGGAGTTTTTTTATTCGCTATATGATAATCGTCATTCTTAGTGTAATGTCTCATAAATAAATTTACACAATTCTGTCATGCTCCCTATGCTTCGGAATCCGGCATCCTTCTTTTAAAAGGGGAAAGATTCCGGACAAGCCGGAATGACACAGCAAAAAATGTACAGAACTGTTAGGGGCAGCACAGTAGTAATAACTAATAAGGGTTTTTCGATTATGCGATTTTTCCAAAAACATCCTCAAGTACACTGATAAGGAGATTAACCTCTTTCTCGGTAACTATTAACGGGGGCGTAAAACGAAGGACGTTTCCGGCTGTGCAATTTACCAGAACCCCCTGGCTTATACATAAATTAACTATATCATCACAGGTTGTTGTGATTTCCATACCAAGCATAAGACCTAATCCTCTTATTTCCACTATAATGGATGGAAAATCTTTTTTAAGCCTCTGAAGTTCTTTCATTAAGTATTTTCCTGTACGCCTGCAGTTATCCAGAATAAAGCCGTCTTCAAGCATGGTTTCTAAAGTGGCTATGCCCGCCGCGCATGCCAGAGGGTTTCCACCAAAGGTTGCGGCATGGGTGCCTGGTTGAAAAGATTCAGCTACCCGGTCTTTTGCAAGTGTTGCACCTATGGCAACTCCTCCTCCAAGTCCTTTAGCAAGACTTATAATATCAGGCTCTGCTTTGAAATGTTCATATGCAAATAATTTTCCTGTTCTTCCCATGCCGGTCTGAACCTCATCAAATATAAGCAGTAGCCCGTGCTTATCACAGATTTGGCGAACTTTTTCCAAATAACCTTCAGCAGGCATCCTTATCCCGGCTTCTCCCTGTATCGGTTCCAGCATCACAGCACAGGTATGCTTTGTGATGGCCTTCTTAAGGGCATCAATGTCATTAAATGGAACATATTTAAACCCGGGGACCAGGGGTTCAAAGCCTTTATGTAATTTTTTCTGGGCAGTAGCACTTAATGCGCCAAATGTTCTGCCATGAAAGGAGCCGTAGGCACTTATAATCTCATATTTATCAGGTTCAGTATGGTCTTTTGCGTATTTTCTCGCGAGTTTTATTGCAGCTTCATTGGCCTCTGTCCCTGAATTGCAGAAAAATACCTTATCAGCACAGGAATGCTCAATCAGCATTTTTGCAAATTTTATCTGCGGCTCTATATGATACAGGTTTGAAACGTGCAGAAGTCTCTGTGCCTGTTTCTGTAACGCAATTACTACCTTTGAATGGCAGTGTCCCAGGCAATTTACCGCAATGCCACCGACAAAATCCAGGTATTCCTTACCATCAGAGTCCCAGACTTTTGTGCCACGGCCTTTTCTAAGGGTGATGGGAAAACGGCTGTAAGTATTCATTAAATACTTTTTAGAGTCGTCCATAAGTCTTTTATCCATAAGAGATATTAACATAAACCGATGATTAAACTCTAAATCAAATGAGAAAGGCGTATTAGGATTTCAGGAAAAATAAATTTCAAAATTATCATTGTCCGCCCCGGCGGATCCGCCTGAGGCTGGACAAAGTTAGTTATCATTTAACAATTATAGAAAAATAAATTTGAAATGTTAATTGTTAATTTTTCATTTTGCAATTTCTTGGGTCTTATCCCCTTTGAATCCAATAATCCTTAAACTAACAAAGGTTTTTCTGATAAAATAGATTTCATAATGAAAGTGCTGGTTGCCATGAGCGGCGGGGTTGACTCATCTGTAGCTGCTTATTTACTTAAAGAACAGGGATACAAAGTGACAGGCCTTAGCTTTGAGCTATGGGATCAAAGGGACAGACACAATCCAAATGTATGCTGTTCAGTTGAAACTATAAATATTGCAAAAGATGCAGCAAGAAAGATAGGCATAGAGCATTACACAATAGATGTCAGGGATGCATTTTATAGGTATGTGATAGAAAATTTCTGTAACTCCTATATTTCAGGGACAACACCAAATCCCTGTATCCTCTGTAATAAATTCATTAAATTTAAATCGTTACTTGAAAAAGCACAAGAGATAGGAGCTGATGCAATAGCAACGGGACATTATGCGAGAGTCAAACACGGTAACAAGTTATCAGTAACGGGTAACGAGTTAAATAATGCTGTTTCCAACAACTCGTCACTCATTACTTGTCACCCTGTACCATATGGTACAGGGCGTCACTTATTACTGAAAGGGGTTGATTCTAAAAAGGATCAGTCTTATTTCCTGTATGTAATGACTCAGAAAGAACTTTCAAAGATAATCTTTCCTCTTGGAGGATTAAAAAAGGATGAAACAAGGGGCATTGCCAGGAGACTTGGACTTGCAAGCGCCACAAGACCGGAAAGTCAGGAGATATGCTTTATTGCGAATGGGAATTATGTTGATTTTATTAAGGGTTTTGCTCCAGAGGCATTACAACCAGGCCCCATTGTTAATATAGATGGAAAACTAATCGGTGAACACAAAGGGATTGCATCTTATACCATTGGACAGAGAAAACGGCTCGGGATACAAACAACAAAACCTTTTTATGTTGCTGATATTGACGGGCAGAACAATACAGTTATAATTGGTTCAAAGGAGGATGCCATAAAAAAAACCTTTAACGTCAAAAAATTAAACTGGATTTCCGTAAATTCTCTTTTAAATCCAATCAGGGCTGAGGTTAAAGTTCGTTCTACAGCAAAAGAGAAGCCTGCAATTATAATTCCCGTGGAAAATCAGATGGTTACAGTTAAATTTGATGAGATGCAGTGGGCACTGGCTGGTGGTCAGAGCGCGGTTTTTTATGATGGTGATCTGGTTATAGGCGGGGGAATTATTGAATGAAAGCAGGGAATTCAAATTTTAGAATAACTTTATGAAAATACAGAATACCTCATTCTGTGAACTGGGATGAAATGACATCCTTTCAGGTCCCCTCTCCCCTTGCGGTCGAAAACTCGCCGGGGAAAGGAGGGGGTTAGGGTGAGGTGGAGATTTGGAGTTGTAAATTCAGAAAAATTACTTTGCAATTTAAATTTTTTGTTTTTCAGTGTATAATTACCCATGCCTAAATACAGGATTGGATGCAGCGGGTTTTTATATGATTCATGGCGGAGTAATTTTTACAATAAGTTTCTGTCGCAAAGAAAGTGGCTGTCCTTTTATGTAGAGAAGTTTAATACTGTTGAGCTTAATGTAACTTTTTACCGGTTGCTCAAGAAAGAGGCATTTGAGAGGTGGTATAAGGAAACACCGCCGCAATTCTCTTTCAGTCTTAAAGGAAGCCGTTTTATTTCGCATATAAAAAAGTTCAAGGATGTTGCTCTGCCCCTTGTGACATTTTTCAATACCACTGCGCCTCTTCTGGAAAAGCTGGAGGTTGTACTGTGGCAGTTACCGCCGAATTTCAAGGTTAATCTGAAAAATCTACAGGATTTTATTGAAACTATCAAACCGTATCCTGTACGCCATGTATTTGAGTTCAGACATAAAAGCTGGATTAGTAAGAGGGTTTTTAAACTGCTTTCAGACTCAAATATAGCTGTGTGTATGGCTGACTGGCCTGATTTTATAGATGATCTGCCTTTGACGGCAGACTTTGTATATATGCGCAGGCATGGCGAATATGGGAGCTACGCAACAAATTACTCAACCGAGCAGCTTAAAAATGATGCAAAGAGAATAAAGGCTTACCTTAAACTTGATAAGGATGTTTATATATATTTTAATAACGATGCTATGGGCTATGCGCCGAAAAATGCAATGGAACTTAGTGCAATACTGGAAAAGTCTCTCCCAAAGGCTTTGAAGAAAACACTCCTGCCCGTAGGGGCTAAACCAGAGAAGAAAAAGCCTAAAAAGGTAAAGCCGGCCAAAAAAATCAAAAAGAAGATCAAAAAGAAAATTAAAAAGAAGGAACCCGTTAAAAAAACAAGACTTAAAAAGGTTAAAGCTAAAAAGCCTTTAAAGAAAAAAGTTTTAAAGAAGAAAGTGAAGAAAAGACCCGCTGAAAAATCAGTCAAAAGAAAGCCTGCAAAAAAACCCCGACTCAAAAAGAAAACAAAGGGAAAGAGACGTTGAGATACTGATTCTTGAGGATTTTTCTAAACGTGTGCAGGCTGATTTTGTTTTTACAATCAGTGCGGTACCAGCCCTTTCCGATAAAAAGCTTGTGTAAAAACACAAATATATATTCTTTGCCGGATTTCAATTTTAAGGACTGTCCTGCATTTATCAATGAACCTAAATATAAGACAGGACAGTCCTTAAATAAAGTGTTGTAATAAATTAATTATTAATCTGTCTTTTGTACCCCGGTAGAAAAATTTTTCCGACGGGTGAAGACGCATCCCTTTAGAGATAAATCTCTAACAGGATTCAAAACCCTTCCCCTGCTTTCTAATGGGGTTTACTTTAAATGTTTGCTGACCAGTTTGGTCATTTCAAACATTGAAACTGTTTTCTTACCTCCGAATACGGCCTTCAGATTTGCGTCAGCATTGATATTCCTTCTGTTCTTTTTATCCTGAAGTTTATGTTTCTTGATATACTGCCATAATTTCTTTACTACTTCGGTTCTGGGGATTGACTTGCCACCCACGACAGTTGCAAGTGTACTACTAATCTTCATGGGTTTCATGAATGCAGGATTTGGCTTTCTTTTTTTCTTTACGACCTTTTTCTTTGCAACCTTCTTTTTTACAGTTTTCTTTGCGACTTTTTTCTTTACAGCCTTCTTCTTTGCCATGTCTTCCTCCTTTTAAATAAGTTAAAAGTTACTCCCGACTGCTCGGGATAAAATTAAACCCCCTGACAAATATTAGGCCAGTTTAAATTTAAGAAGAGTTTAGCAAATTTTTTATTTAATGGCAATCAAAAAATGCACAGCAAATTTCAAGCCAAATTAATTATGTTTCATTGCCAATCGTTATTTGTCCGGTTAAGAGAAAAGCCTCCCCTATGGTGTCCCTCCATCTCTGAGACTCCCTGCGACACAGAGTTTTTTTACAGGAGCAGTTTCTTTGAGCCCTTTAAATATATCCTCGGCCAGAGGTAAAACACTGCCAATTGGATATCGGATTGTGCGCCTTTTAAGCATTGTAATGCCTTTAAGGATATTTTCCCGGGTTTTTGCCTGTATACCGGGAAGACCCTTTAGTCATTCATTATCCGTCTTGAATTCTTTTACTTATTTTGGTAAGGTGTAGCAGAAGGAGCTGTTTTCTTGCCCAAAAATGCTTTTTAAAACCTCAAAACATGCCGCTGTTCTTTTTTTAACTCTCACCGTTCTATTTTTTATCGTTTCCTGTGCTACCTCTCCAAGTGTTGAAGATGTCAACATGGCTGATACTCACTACAAAATAGGCGTATCCTATTTGGCCAAAAAGCAGATCAACGAGGCATTTGTAGAGTTCCAGAAGGCTATTAAATTAAACCCCGAGGATAAGAATTCCCTGAATGCCCTTGGTTTAATAAGTACAGAATTTAAAGAATATGGAAATGCGGTTACCTATTATAAAAGGGCGATATCAATAGCCCCTGATTACTCTGAGGCTATGAATAATCTTGGAGTGACTTACGTAAAAATGAAAGAATGGGATGAGGCGATTAAATATTTTCAGATGGCGCTGGAAAACCCCTTATACCCGGCGCCTCAGAGGGCGTATTCAAATTTGGGTTATACATTTTACACGAAAGGTGATTATCATAATGCAATGCAGACACTTAAAGTAGCCATTATACGATATCCTGACTTTCCGAGGCCTATTTATTTTCTGGGTCTTGTTTATATAAAACTTGGTAAGATTGAAACTGCGATTGAAGAGTTTAAAAAGGCAGTGGATCTCGCGCCGGAATATATTGACGCCCATTGGGAACTTGCTGATGCGTATCTTAGGATAGGGGATGAGGGAAAGGCATTTAAGCATTTTAAGGTGATTGCGGAAAGCAGTGCTGATAATGATAAAGGGAAAGAGGCCTTAAAATATCTGGAACTCCTTAAAAAATAGAGCATAACCTGATTTTCCGCAGGTGCACACATATCATAATAAATCAGCAGGGAAAATAAATCTTTATGCTCGCTTTCCCTAGTGTAGTGCGTCATAAATAAATTCATATAATTCTGTCATTCCCGCTTGTCGGGAATCCATATTTTAAAAGGAGAAAGATTCCGGCCAAGCCGGAATGACAACTGCGTTGAGGCAATAACATAAAAGGACATTTCTAAATTGGCTTGACATGACATAATAAAACTGTTGACAATTGTATCTCATGTTGGTATCTTTCTGATATCTTCCAGTCAGATATTTTTTATAAAAAAATAAAAATTTTACTTTAAGAAAAGGAGAGGTCGCATGACAAAGGCTGAACTAGTTGATGCGGTTGCCAGCGGTGCTGCAATATCAAAGGCTGCTTCTGCAAAGGCTGTTGATTCTTTTATCAAGGGAGTCGTTAAGGCACTTAAAAAGGAGGAGAGAGTGACTCTTGTAGGTTTTGGAACTTTTTCCGTTGCCAGGAGAAAGGCGAGGAGAGGCCGTAATCCGAAAACAGGAGAAGAAATAAAAATCCCTGCTACAAAGATTCCCAGGTTTACAGCGGGTAAAGCCCTTAAGTCTGCAGTAAAGTGAATCAGAGAGCCATGAAAAACTGCTCTCTTTGATTTCACAGAATAGCGAAGATAAAACATGCAAGATTTTCCCGGATTCTCATTCAGAAGTATCTGCGATTAACTGTGTGTTGCTAGTGCAGTGTGTCATAAATAAATTTATATAATTCTGTCATTCCCGCGTGCCGGCTGGCCGGCTTGTCCCGGTTTATCGGGGAATGACACTTCAAAAAGAGTAAAGAAGTGTTAGACATACTACACTAGGAAAATTTTACTTGCAACCGCTGGATGTTAGTTGCATGTCCTGCTATTGAGTCCAAATCTAACACAACAGCCGAGAGCACCGGAATCCCTTTAGCTGTTTCAAAACGGGCAGGCATTTGCGTGAGGAATTTCTCTATTATTTGCTCTTTGTTTATTCCTATGATTGAGTTTAGCGGTCCGGTCATTCCAACGTCAGTTATGAATGCGGTGCCCTTTGGCAGTATAGTTTCATCTGCAGTCTGTACATGAGTATGAGTGCCTATGACAGCGCTTACCTCGCCGTCAAGGAACCATCCAAATGCAGATTTCTCTGATGTTGCCTCGGCATGAAAATCCACGATGATTATATTTGTATGCTCTTTGAGTTTTGGGAGTTCTCTTTTTACTGCCCTGAACGGACAGTCTGCCTTATTCATGAACACCCTTCCGGAGATATTCAGAACGGCAATTTTTTCTCCTGAGGCTGTACTGCCAATGATACTTCCGCGGCCCGGGATGCCTTCCGGATAATTAGCAGGCCGTAACAGCCTGTTCTCTTCTGCAATATATGATACTGTTTCTTTTTTGTCCCATATGTGGTTGCCGGAGGTAAGTATGTCAACACCAAAGGAGAATATCTCTTCTGCGACAGCCCTGGTTATTCCAAACCCGCCAGCCGCATTTTCTGCATTGGCTATAACAAAATCTATCTTCAGGCGATTAACCAGCTTATGAATTCCTTCTTTCACGGCTTTTCTGCCAGCCCCTCCTACAATGTCACCTATAAATAAAACTTTCATAATTCAAGATTCATGTTTGAAACTCAGGTTAAGGTCAACCTGCCTGCCGGTAGGCAGGGATGCCGGTTTGGTTAATGGGTCAAATAGTTGGTGTTAACTTTACCCTGACCCAACTACTCTATAAGTCGTAGACGAGTCATTGACCATACCGGCTTCCTTACCCTTACCTTTACCGTTTTTTGTCTGTATTTTATATCGATCCTTTACCTCGCATATTTAACATATCTGGATTCCCTGATCACGGTAACTTTTATCTGTCCGGGATAGGTAAGTTCTTCTTCTATCTTTTTAGCCAGATTTCTTGAAATCTGCGCTGAAAGCTCGTCGTTTACCTCATCAGGTTTCACAATGATTCTTATCTCTCTGCCTGCCTGAATTGCATAGCACTTGTTTACCCCGTTAAAGGACGTTGCAATCTCTTCTAATTTTTCAAGGCGTTTAAGATAACTTTCCAGAGTTTCCTTCCTTGCGCCCGGTCTGGCAGCGGAAAGTGCGTCAGCAGCTGCCACAAGCGCCCCTTCAACAGTTATTGAGTCTCCTTCTCCGTGATGGACCTCGATAGCATTGACAATTTTAGCGTTTTCTCCGTATTTTCTGGCCATGTTTGCGCCGATAGCCTGGTGAGAGCCTTCAATCTCATGGTCAATCGCTTTGCCTATATCATGGAGAATACCGGCCCTCTTTGCAAGTTTTACATCTACCTTAAGTTCTCCGGCCATCATACCGGCGAGATATGCCACTTCTTTTGAGTGTTGAAGCACATTTTGCGCATAAGATGTCCTGTATTTAAGCCTTCCGATAAGTTTAATAAGTTCCGGATGTATACCGTGCAGCCCCAGATCAAAAACTGTTTTTTCGCTTTCTTCCTTAATGGCGGTTTCAGTTTCCTTTTTAATCTTTTCAACAATCTCTTCAATCCTTGCTGGATGAATTCTTCCATCAGCTATAAGGCGCTCCAGTGAAATTCTTGCTATTTCCCTTCTGACCGGATCAAAGCTGGACAGCAATACGGTCTCAGGGGTATCGTCTATGATAAGTTCGATTCCGGTAGCAGCCTCAAGCGCCCTTATGTTCCGGCCTTCCCTTCCTATAATTCTGCCTTTCATCTCGTCGTTTGGCAGGCTGACCGCAGAGATGGTGTTGTCGCTGACATAGTCGCTTGCATAACGCTGGATAGCAAAACTAATGATTTCTTTAGCCTTTCTGCTGGATGACTCAACGGCTTCCTCTTCAACTCTTTTTGCTATTTTTGCAGCTTCAAACCTGGATTCTTCCTCAACACTCTTTAAAAGCTCTTTCCTGGCCTCCTCTGAGCTCAGACTGGATATACGCTCGAGCAGTTCCCTCTGCTCTTTGAGAAGTTTTTCGTAATTAAGCTCTTTTTCGTTCAGATTCTTTTCTTTGTTACTGAATTCTTTTTCTCTCCTGCTAAAATTATGTTCCCTTCTGTCGAACTGATCAAGTTTTCTGTCAAGCATCTCTTCCCTGTGCCGAAGCCTTTTTTCAAGCTGGTTAAGCTCCATGCGCCGTTCTTTTAATTCCTTTTCAGCCTCAACCTTTGCTTGAAAAATTTTATCTTTAGCAGCAAGGTCAGCCTCCTTTTTAATTGTTGATGCATCACTCTTGGCATCATGTAAGAGTCTCTGGGCTTTGTATTCAGCATCTTTCAGCCTTTTGCCTGAAGTTCCCTTAAAGTATAATGCTGTCAGAATAAAACTAATGACAAACCCGGCTGCCGCAGCAAGAAAGATATACATATTTATAGTCATTAAATAATCCTCCTTTTATGTAATCTCTTTCTGAATATTTTTTCATAACCTTCCCCTGACGGATAAAAAAAAGTCTTTTTACCCGGCAGGTATTCCTGAACTAAAGAATGATCTTTATAATTATGTGGATATTTATACCCGATTCCTTCCCCAAGGCGTGAAGCGCCGCTGTAGCCGGCGTTTTTCAGATGTGAGGGCACCTGCAGTGTCCGTTCCTCCCTGATGTTTATCAGTGCGTTTTCTATGCCAGTGTAAGATGCGTTGCTCTTTGGAGCCATGGTGATGTAGATAGCTGCCTGCGATAGTGGTATGCGCGCCTCTGGCATTCCAACTGCTTCCACTGCCTTCATTGCGGCAACTGCTATCTGTAGCGCATTTGGATCTGCATTGCCCACATCTTCTGATGCGCATATGACAATTCTCCGAGCTATATATAAAGGCTCTTCCCCTGCTTCTATCATCTTTGCCATCCAGTAAAGAACAGCATCAGGGTCTCCTCCTCTCATACTTTTTATAAAAGCTGAAATGGTGTTATAATGTTCATCCTCGCTGTAATACAAAGATTTTTTCTGTAAAACCTCTTTTGCAAGCTCCATGTCGTAACTGACACGGCCCGTGCTTTTAATAATAAAACTGCCGAGTTCAAGGGCATTCAGCGCCCTCCTTGCATCACCTTCAGAAACTTTAGCAATAAAATCCATAGCATCCGGTGTTACATTTAAGTTATATTTTCCAATGCCTCTTTCTTTATCTTTCAGGGCATTCTCCATCAAGATTTTAATCTCGGCTTCTTTTAAAGGATAAAACTGAAAAATCATTGACCTTGAAGATAACGGGGGAATTATTGAAAAAAACGGATTTTGAGTGGAAGCGCCTATAAGCGTAACATTGCCTGTTTCAACGCCGGGCAGCAGGGCATCCTGCTGGAGCTTATTAAACCTGTGAATCTCGTCTATAAAAAGGATGGTTCTTTGGCCCTTGCCGGCCTCTTTCAGCGCCTCTTTTATGTCGCCTACACCGGAAATTACAGCGTTTAGAGATATAAATAATGCCCTGGTCTTGTGTGCGATTATATGGGCGAGAGCTGTCTTACCTGTCCCCGGGGGGCCATACAATATAAGAGAAACAAAAGAGTCTTTTTCTATGGCTTCTCTTAGAGGTTTTCCATGCCCGAGAATATGGGACTGCCCGATGAATTCCTTAAGGGTTCGGGGCTGCATCCTCCAAGCAAGAGGGGCTGTCCTGTGTGATTCAAAGAGTTCCATTTTGTCACGGGGATTTCTCCCGGCCTTCTCGGTCGCAACGACCTTAAATGGCCTTTGACAGATGGATATTATTCGGAAGGAAAGAACAATGTATGTAAATTTCCTAAGTCTTTATGGTAAACCCCGTTTAACTCCCCCCTTATTGGGGGGAGTTTTAAAAAGATGCAATAACTTAAATTTTTATTTACCCTGTTAGAAAGGAGGTCCTCCCCGAGCTCTCCAACCGGGTTTTCGGGGCTATAAAGCCTGCTTATCATGTTTATTGTTATCCTTTTCCGAATCCCGTTAGAAAAGAATTTTCTGACGGGGTGAACTGTCAAGACCAAAAAAATTGAGATAATCCCGCTAAAGCGGGATAATAAGACCCACCTTGCCGTGACGAGAAAAATCTTGAATCCCTATTAGAATAGGTGGGTGCCTTGAAAGCAAGATTAGGCTCTTCCTGAAGATTCAGGGTGCTCACACTTGCCCTACGCTGGCTCCCTAAAAAATCAAATTAACGGTTCAAGTCTTCCTCTAACACGAGCAAGGCAGGAAAACTGCCTTTTCTATATATTAGCAGAAAGATACTCATTATTCAAGCAACAGGGGCAATTGTTTGTAACTGCAGCCTTTGGGTTGCATTATTTTATGCAGGTTTTAGACTGAGGCTGCTGCAACAGATTTATTCTGACAAAACCCCTTGATTAATAAGTATTTTTTTTAATTTTTCTTTATTTGCATCGCTCATGGCACAAAGGGGAAGCCTAAACTCTTCCTGTATTTTTCCCATCATACTAAGAGCGGTTTTTGCCGGCAAGGGGTTTGTTTCTATGAACATTGCCCGGTTTAAAGGTTCGAGTTTGAAATGTAATCTCCTTGCCTCTTCAATATTGCCTTTCTTCCATGCCCGGAACATATCAGAGGCATCTCGCGGGGCAACATTGGCTGACACAGAGATTGCGCCTTGTCCTCCGAGCGCCAATAGAGTTAAAGTTGTAAAATCATCTCCTGAGATTACTGTTATTTTATCACCGCAAAGATGTATGATTTCGCTTACCTGTTTCATATCTCCTGTGGCTTCTTTAATGCCAACTATATTTTTTATCTCTGCGAGCCTTGCCACTGTTTGAGGGAGCAGATTTATCCCTGTCCGGCCGGGGACGTTGTAAAGGACGATGGGAATATCTACCTCCTCTGCAACCTTTTTGTAATGTCTGTAAAGGCCTTCCTGCGTAGGTTTGTTGTAGTAGGGTGTGACGAGCAGTGCGCCGTCAGCACCCAGTTTTTTTGCCTTTTCTGTCATCATTACGGTCTCATCAGTAGAATTAGCTCCTGTGCCGGCAATTACAGGTGCTCTGCCTTTAACAACATTTACTGTTATTTCTATCACCCTGTAATGTTCATCATAATCCAGGGTGGATGATTCTCCTGTAGTGCCGCATGGCACTATGGCATCTGTTCCTTCAGACATATGCCACTCGATTAAATCATTTAGGGCTTTTTCATCGACCCTGCCGTTTTTGAATGGTGTAACTATTGCAACAATTGAACCTTCAAACATGATCCCCTCCTGATATAATTTCTATGTATTGTCAAGACTTAACCACAGAGAACTAATCATTGCAAATTGCAAATTTAACATTTAGCATTTCAAATTTAAAATGATAATTTTGCATTGATAATTTTTAAATGAGTTCTTCTCTGAGTCTTCTGTG
>SDBV01005639.1_pt1 | contig 17612 bp, 15 predicted proteins | sample 2277081 | NCBI WGS metagenome assembly SDBV01 (sample SAMN10402039, study PRJNA504765) | marine sediment metagenome | isolation source: marine sediment core GS10_PC15, 223 cmbsf | place: Arctic Ocean: Southern Knipovich Ridge | collected 2010 | reverse complement strand
AAGATACGGGATCTCCTCCGCGGATTTACCTCGTCCTTTCGGTTCGCTCACGCAACTCCCTCGACTTGGTGTAGAACTCGTCCGGGCTCATCTGCTTGAGAAAAACCATGCCCCTGGTTGCCCGGATAAGAGCACTGGGATGCTCATGAAAGTAGCCTCTGCCGAGGCAGGTCTTCAGCATCCGATACTGGCCGACCTGAATCTTTTGTGCCAGCTCCGAAAAGGGACCGTCGTGCTCATAACTGGGGAACGAGGCGTCTTTTTGGGAGACAAAGGTATGCATGAAGGCGCTGTGCTGCAGGGAAAACATCATTAAAGATACGGGCACAAAGAGGTCTGCCTCGCTGGGATGAAAGCGATACCAGACATTTCTGTAACCCAGGATTTCGATGTCGTGACGCCCGGTTTTCTGCTCGTGTATCTTCAAAGCTTCGCTGATAACCTGCATCACCTTGTAGTGGGTATCCGGACCGCTCGCTTCGGGATCCAGGGCTACGGTCACCACATCGGGATTCACAGTCCGGAGAAGATCCAGGACCGGCGCCACATCCCGTTCCCGGGTCGGCTCCTCGGTAAAAACATCCCCAGTGTAGAATCCCAGTCTCAGGTGGTGCACGGAGTCTGCGTTCCAGCCGAAATAACCCCACAGACAGTCCGATTCCCACTCCCGGCACATTCCTTTGAGCCGCTGAATGTGAGGCAAGTCCTTTCTCCCGGGATACTGGGTTTCGAAGTAGTTGATGAGCTCGTTCGTTCTGTCCTCGAGATTGCGTTCATTGATCTCGTCGAACACCTCGATAAGATCTCGGGAAAGGCGTCTCATCTCCCCCTCCTCACTGAGTGTCTTTGAGTGGGCGCCCACTCCGTCAAGATACTGCCAGACATCCCTGTTCTTGGCCCTGGCGTTCTGAGGATCGAAGTAACCCTCCCCTGCCAGGGTACGAAAATTTTCTCCCTGCAAAAAATCCTTCAACCGTCGGAGCTTATTCAACATATACAGGTTGGTGACAGCGGTGAAACCGCTGGTGAGAGTCACAAAATGATGGACGTTGCTCCAGTCTCGTATATGCCGTACGACAAAGGGAAGGTAGCCAAGAGCCGTGTCGTCGTGGTGGGGCTCGGTATGAAGAAAGGTCCTGTTGCCCCTTGCTACCATTCCGGCTTCGATTCCGGACACGAGCCGGTCATAGACTTTCTGTCTCAGATCCATCACAGCATTTCCCACCCTCGTGCGAAGCAGCCGGCCAAAGGGGGTTGTGTCAAAGTCCCTTTGGGTGAGATCCAGGAGGGGTTTGCCCAGCTGCAGCGCAAGATCGATCACAATTCTCTCCTGCTCCTCGTCGCTGATGCTCTCCCGCGTTGCCATGACCGAGCAGTTTCTGGAGTGCAGATCCTTTGCCGCACCCTCGGTTATGTAAAACCGGGCAGCCGGCAGGGACTGAAGAACGGATGCGGGATAGCGCACGTGTTTGGCGCTGCTGATAGACTCGGCTACGATCCTCTTCTTCGCCTCCCCCGCTGCCATGACAAGGGCAACGCAATCGGGATTCTGTGTGATGGTATCCAGGCCGATGGTTATCACCAGCCTCTTTTTTGCGACCTCGATGCCGCCAAGATCCTGTGCCGCAGATGCCTGGGTCTCATAATTGATGGATGCCAACCGCGTCGTGGAGTTGAGATCGGATCCCCTTATGTTGAATCCAATATGCCCGTCCGGTCCGATACCGCCAAGAAAAAACTGTATTCCTCCACGCTGCCTGATGCGATCCTCGTACTCGGTGCACCACTGGTCGATACTCTCTATGACTTTCTTCTGGAGCCTCTCCTGGGCGTTGCGAGCCGAACGGTAGCGCAACGTGAGATCCACCTCATCGTCGCACCAAACCTCCTCCAGGCTCATGGCTCTTGGGAGACCTATCTGGCTGCAATCGATCAGAAGAGCACGAGCCGGATCCAATCCGAATCCCTTTATATAGAACTCGCTTACATAGTAGTAAAAGCTGTTATGGTGGAGGGGATTGATGGGATAGAACTCATCGATCTGAACGAAATAAAGTCCCCGAAGATCGGGTTTGCGATTGGGCGTCCCGGTCGGCGTAGCTCCTCCAGCCATTCCCACCCGTTCGAGCTCCTGCTGCACCCCCCTCTTCTTCCAACCTGAAATCAGCCGCTTCACCTCCCTGATGAAGTACTCGGGGGTCTTTCCGGTTGGAAGAGAAACGACTCCTTCCGGGTTGTCTCTTGCCCATTCGAGAAAACGAAGGGCCGCCAGCCTACCCAGCTCGGGAAAGGTCCTCACCACAACGGCGCCAATTTTCTCATCGGGTTGGTAAAGGAGATCCTGCCCGGACTCGGCAAGAAAAAACTCTTCCACCCCCGATCCTGTGGGTAACGCTTTTGATGGTTTCACAGGTAACAGATTACGAAGTTTTAGCTTCTCTTTCAACGCATATGCGGCTGAGGCGTGAGCGGCGCGACCTTGACCGCTGAACGGTCACTCGGTAAGGTGAGGGCAAGTCATTCTGGCCTGGAGGAGTCTTATGAGTTGGACGTTGGTATATCTTATTCTGGGTATCGTGGTCGCCGTGCTGGGAATCTGGAATCTCGCACGGCGTACGAATCTATTTCTGTCCCTATTAGGAATTTTCTGGTTTCTCGTGGTTCTTCTCAGATTTTACGTCACCCAGATCAATGTGAGAATTCTGCCACAAATGAGGTTGGCAGGTCTTCTGGAGTATCTTGCCCTGCCCATCGTGCTCATTCTTGCCTTTTTCACGTACAAGAGCAGACGCTAAGGACCACAGGTCCTTGGCTTAGCAGCCCCTGGCTATTGGCAGGACTTAGCTTCCGTAGAGAAGAGTCGTTGGGTAAAAGGCGTACCACACAAACCAGAAATCCCGCTCCTTGACGATGACTCTGCCACTGTCACGGTTTGTGACCGTCACAGTGCCGGCTGCATCCCTCTCCAACAGGACCCGTACTCCACTCACCGTATCTTCTATCCTGCCCCGTTTGATGAGATCTGACTCTCTGTAGGCCTTGTAGACTCCCTGCACCTCGATGCCGAAAACAACAGTTTTGGGGTGAATCTCGTCACTGTAATTCTCTACGGGAAAGAAAAGCCCGCGGTCTGTGTAGTAGTTACCGTAGGGGTCCCTGCCGTAATCCCGCGTAAAGCCGGTGTCGCGGCTGAGAACCTCTGAATCAGGATACCGTTTCTTCCAGTCTCGCCACACCACGACATCAATGGACACAGGCGTCAGCCGTCTTCCCGTCAGCTCGCCGTAAACAGCCTCACCACCGATCTGGGTCCAGAGGGTCTCCGATTTACGGTCGTACATGACGAGGTTGGAGTTGTAGAGTTTTCCGGAAGTTCCAAACTCCACGGCCTCTCCGTCTATCTGACGCTGGTAAGCAATTCCCGAGCCACAGAGGGGACACCACGTTATGAGAATCGGATCCCCTGCAACTGTATCGTTGACGATCTCGTGCCAGACCATGACCTGGATCGGATAAACCCGCCTGACGCCCTTGTAAACGAGCGCCATAACCAGCTCGCTGTCTGCGATCCACCCGTTGGCCTCGTTCACCGAAACGAACCGGGGTTCGTCAATGGGAGGAATGCCGTCCGGCGGGGGACCCCCGCTGCGAATCTTCGAAGGATGAACCAGATATTTCACACCTTCCGATGTCTCTCTGATAGCAGGATTGTCTTTCTCTGAGTGAGAATCTGCAGCTACCCGAGAACTCTGCCTGGCACATCCGGAGAAAAGGAGCAGGAAAAGTGAAAAAATCAATATATTTCTGATAAAATTACTCATATATACCCCTGGTTCAATGTACTGAGGGGCTATAACACAGTCCAGTTTCTACAGGTATCAGTATTTCTCCCTCTCTTCCCAGAACCCGTCTTTTAATTTGAGGGAATGTTTTTCCCACTGCAAAACCCCCTCGCTCTTCATTCGAAGGATCAGGCGGGAGAGAGTTTCAGGCGTGGTAGCGATTGCGGAGGCGATATCCTTCTTCGATAGTGCGAATCTGTACTCCAGGCTCTTTCCTCCCTGCTCCTGCAGAAAGCCAAGAAACCGCTCTTCCACATCGTGAAGGCTCAGATAGAGAATACGTTCTGTAAGGTACCGCTGCTTCTTCATAAGCATGGTGATGAAATCGTTGCGGAATTCTTTGCTCTCCAGCAGGCACGAAATCTGCATTTTGGGAAGGGCGAGGACGAGGCCGTCGGACAGGGCCTTAGCGTTGACCGGAAATTCTCTCTCTTCAAAAAGGATGACCTCTCCGAAGATCTCTCCGGGACGAACAACCTTGATAACGATTTCCCTTCCGTCGGAGCTGTTTTTGAAAAGCTGCACGCTCCCACTTACCAGAAGATACATCGAGCTTGCCTCCTGGCCTTCCAGAAAGAGGGTCTCGCGTTTTTTAATTCTTTTGGGAACGCAGATTTCCGCTAGTGAGCGCAGGCTCTTTTGAGCGATGCCCTTAAAAAACTCACTCCGATTGAGGTAGGCAGCAACGTCCATGTACTAGATCGTTACTCCCAGGGATTGGGCGACGATGTGCTTCAGGAAAGCGAGGATATCGGGTATATCGATGCTCGATTTTCCGGTCTTGGCAAGGTTCGCAGTATTGAGGATGCCCAAAAACACCACAACAATTGAGGTCTGCAACATTCTCCGGGAAAGGTTTTTTGTGGCCTCCTTTGCCCCGGGTATCTCTCGAATGATAGAAAAGATAATGTCAGTGATCTTTTCCATTTTCTCATCCATTTTCGTAAACTCGATGGCCTCTGTGAGCAGAATATTGATGAAGTCGATATTCGTAAGGATTTCGGGTAAGACTTCATCGATAATGAGTTTTAGCTTCTCTTGACCGGTCCTTTGAGATTTTGTCAAATCTTCCAGGGTGCTCTTAACCTCGTCCCAGCCGACATCGATGATCGTCCTTATGATATCTTCTTTTCTCTCAAAATAGGTGTAGATAGTGCCAACGGGCATCCCCGTTTCCTGGACGATGTGAGAAATCGATGTGTTTGAGTATCCATGTTGAGAGAAGAGAACCCTCGCTGTCTGCAGGATCTTCTCCCTCTTCTGTTCATCCCTTACCCGCGCCACGCATCCACCAACCCGACTCAGATTGCCGACCGCCGCCCGTGATCCCTCTCTTCAGCCGTAAATCTTCAGTTTAGATTTATCCAGGGTCTCTTTTAATTTCTGCGAGAATTTTTTCTCCGCCTCCGCCAAGGAGAGATCCTCGACGACTTCCTTGACGAAGCACTTATCATAACAGATGCGAGCCAAAGAAGAAAGAACCATAAGGTAATGGATGTGTTTGTTTGGAGGACTTGCAATTACGAAAAGCAGGTGAACCGGTGTGCTATCGGGAGTGCTGAACCTGATACCCTTTTTTGAAATGCCGAGCACGATCGCTATATCGCTAATCTGCTCGGTCTTGCCATGCGCGAAGGCAATACCGTGACCGCAGGCCGTTGACTGGAGATTCTCCCTCGCGATTACCGCCTTTTCCAGTTTGGCGATATTGGTTAGGCCTGTGAAAGCCGGTGCCTTGCGAATAAGCTCTTTGATGGCTTCGTTTTTGCTCTCGCTCTCTAAGCTGAGAACTGCACCGCCTCTGAAATGGCTCTGCTTACTCATCTGGTAGACAAATAGAACAAAATTCCCTAGAAAGATCAAGTAAAAGGTGAAAAAAATTGTACACATAACTTGGGGACAAACTCTAACTTTGCATACAAAACACTCCAAAACACTCGTTGCACGGCCTGCGCGGCCCGGTCTGTCGCCATACTCTCCGCCGTTGTATAAGTTGTATAATCTACCGGCAGTCTCTTGCCATACCTTCTGCCGTTGTATAATCTGCCAAAAGGATGCGGGCTGAAATCTTCTACTCCCCAAGGTTCTCCGACGGTCGTGCCACACGGCTCCGCGAATCGCTGAACTCAGCGTTGAATCTCGAGATACGCTCCCTCAGCATAGTCGATGTTTACATCATCGAAGGTGTTGAACTCCAGAGAGAGGAAATCGAAGAAATTTTCGCCGATCCGGTATCCCAGGAGAGCAGGATCGATCAGTTGGTCTGCGAGAAGGGCCCTCTCACCGGATGGAATCTTCTTGTCGAGATCGCTTACAGACCCGGCGTTACAGATCCTGTCGCCCTCACAGCCCGTGACGCCATGAAGGATCGGCTGTCACTGCAAGCCAGCGAAACACCGTACACTATTCGAACGGCCAGACAGTATCTGTTCACGATGCCGGCTACAACTGAATCTGTGATGCAGTCCATCGCCGGCGCCCTCCATAACCCTCTCATTGAGATAGCAACGGTTATTGATCGATTGGGTTGGCAGGAGGGTCATCGGCCTCCCCCCACCTATTCCTCTGTGAAACCAGGCGAACCTGCGACCACTGAAGCTTTCGATCTGAGCAGTATGAGCGATCAACAACTGCTCATGCTTTCCAGGGAAAGACTGCTCGCGCTGTCCCTCGATGAGATGAAGGCGATACAGAAAGAGTTCGGCAGAGAGGGATTCAGATTCAAAGAGCGGCGGTTAGAGATGGGGCTTACAGGGGCGATTACGGACGTCGAGCTGGAGATGATCGCGCAGACATGGTCGGAGCACTGCAAGCACAAGATCTTCGCCGCCACTATCCGATACAGGGAAGGTGAAAGAGAGGAGATTATCGAATCGCTCTTCAACACCTACATAAAAAGCACGACCGAGGAGTTGACTCGTAAAAAGGACTATCTGAAATCGGTCTTCCACGACAACTCCGGAGTTATCGAGTTCGACCGGAAGAGCCTCGTCTGCTTTAAGGTTGAGACCCACAACTCTCCCTCGGCTCTCGATCCCTACGGCGGTGCCATTACCGGTATTGTGGGAGTCAACAGAGACATCATGGGCACGGGCAAGGGCGCAAAGCCAATCTTCAACACGAACGTTCTCTGCTTCGGACCTCCCACCGCTCTTCCAGAGGAAATCCCGGGCACACTTTTTCACCCCAGACGGGTGATGGAGGGAGTTCACCGGGGTATCGTCGACGGCGGCAATCAATCAGGAATCCCTGTTGTGGCAGGGGCCTTTCTCTTTGACGAGAGCTATATAGGAAAACCCCTCGTCTTCTGCGGGACCGGAGGAATGCTTCCCGCAACCGTTGGTGGAGAGCAAGCGTGGCGAAAACACGTAGATCCGGGAGACCTTGCCGTAATGGTGGGAGGACAAATCGGTAAAGACGGAATTCATGGAGCAACCTTTTCTTCACTGCCCCTGGACGAGAAATCCCCGACTTCGGCGGTTCAGATAGGAGATCCGATTACTCAAAAGAAAATGTCGGACTTTCTCCTCGAAGCCAGAGATCGGGAGTTATACAGGGGGATAACGGACAACGGTGCAGGCGGGCTGTCATCATCTTTAGGGGAGATGGCAATTCTAAGCGGAGGAGTCCGAATCGAGCTGGAGCGCTGTCCATTGAAATACACCGGTCTCGCGCCATGGGAGATACTTGTTTCCGAGTCCCAGGAACGAATGAGCCTGGCCGTTTCGCCGGATACCCTAGAGGAGCTGCGCGACCTCGCCTCGAGGAGGGATGTAGAAGCCACCGTTGTGGGCCAGTTCACCGATTCAGGATATGTCGAGATCACCTATGCAGCGAAGTGTGTGGGATTGCTCTCCTGCTCCTTTCTCCACGAGGGACTACCGGTCATGCAGCTTCGGGCCTGCTGGGAGGCACCTCGAAACAGAGGCACGCTACCGGAGCCCCTGGACAGAGCGGCGCTGGAAAAGAGCATCCTGGCGCTGCTGGCGGATCCGAATATCGCGTCAAAGGAGGAGCTGGTAAGGCAGTACGATCACGAGGTGCAGGCACGCAGTGTAACGGGTCCCTTTGTAGGGGCACGGGAAGACGGCCCGTCGGACGGGGCGGTACTCAGGCTCAGATCCGATAGCCACAGAGGAATCACCGTTACCCACGGCATCTGTCCCCGCTACGGGGATTACGACACCTACCACATGGCCCGGTGTGCCGTTGATGAGGCCTTTCGGGCTCATATAGCCTGCGGGGGCGACCCCGGGAGAGTTTCCGCCCTGGACAACTTCTGCTGGCCCGATCCTGTCGAATCTCCAGACAATCCCGACGGGCCCTTTAAGCTCGCTCAGCTAGTCAGAGCCTGCAAGGGATTGAGAGAGGCGTGTTTGGCCTACGAGCTGCCCCTTATCTCAGGAAAGGACTCCATGAAAAACGACGCGGTTGTGCACGGCAGGAAGATCTCGGTCAGGCCGACGCTGTTGATCTCCCTTATCGGAATCATAGACGACGTTCGTAAAGCCGTGACAACGGACTTCAAAGAGCCGGAAGACGAGATTTTCATGCTGGGGGAGACTCGAGGTGAGCTCGGGGGCACCTCGTACGAAAGGCAGCAAGTTACGGCCAACAGGCAGCGGGGTGCGGGGCGGTGCCCGGAGGTCAACCTCGAGCTGGCGTTTGCCTGCTACCGCGCTCTCGCAGAAGCCATGCACCGCGGGTGGGTCTCCTCCTGCCATGACCTCTCCGATGGAGGTCTCGTCATCGCCCTCTGCGAATCGGCGCTCGGCGGACGAAGGGGCGCCGCAATCAATCTGGATGGTCTTTCGGGCCCCGGCGTCGAAGGGATGGATACGGCCAGGTTGCTGTTCTGCGAAACTCCCTCCCGATTTCTCGTCTCCGCCTCTCGAGGCAACACGGGACAGCTTGCCTCTCTCTTTGAAAACCTGCCGTTCACCGCAATCGGAGGGGTTACACGAGATCCTACGGTCAGAATTGCACGGAGAGGCCGCGAGGTGGCTTGCCTCGAGTTGCAGGAAATAACAGAGGCCTGGAAGAGGCCTATCTGACGGTCCGAGGAGGAGCGGCTGAGTGGTAAAAACCTGTGTGATAACCGGTTTCGGGATCAACGCCGACGACGAGCTCAAAACCGCCTTCGAGCTCGCAGGCTCCAAGGCGGACAAGATGCACATCAACGACCTCATTCGGACTCCGGCCTCCCTGCAGAGGTACCAGATCCTTGCCTTTCCCGGCGGTTTTTCCTTTGGTGACCACCTCGGCTCTGGAAAGGTCTTTGCCGGTCTCTTTAAAAGAACCCTTCAGCGTCCTCTTGAAGAGTTTGTGACTTCCGGAAAGCTGGTCATCGGAATCTGCAACGGTTTTCAGGTTCTTGTCAAAATGGGAATCCTTCCCAACCTCGCCGCCGACTGGATTCCCGAGGTCTCCCTCATCCACAACGATTCGGGCAAATTCGAAGACCGCTGGGTGAAGATTCGTTTCAACCCCTCCTGCCCCTGCATCTGGACCCGGGGTCTCGACGAGATGGAGCTACCCGTAAGGCACGGAGAGGGCAAGCTCGTTACCGCATCTCGATGGATCCTCAAAACCCTGCTCTCAGAAAGCCTGAACGCTTTAAGCTACGTCCCTCGTAACATGAAAGCTGAGAGAACAGAGTACCCGGATAACCCGAATGGCTCGGAGAAAGATATCGCCGGAATCTGTGACCGGACAGGGAGGGTTTTAGGTCTCATGCCTCATCCCGAAGCCTTCATATATCCGGAAAACCACCCCCGATGGACGCGCGAGGCGATTACAGAAGGAGCAGGGCTCGGGATTTTTAAGAGGGGTGTCAGATTCGTCGAAAACAATCTGAGCGTGTAAAAAACCACCGCTTCGAAACTGCAGTGAAGCGTGATGCTACGTTACATGCTGGCGTTCCGCTTCGGCAGGCATGCAGCCTGGCTTATAAACCACCGTCCTGTCCTTACCCGTCTGTTTGGCCTCATAGAGGGCTATGTCCGCCCTGTTGATGAGCTCATCTATGGATTCCTCAGTCTCTTCCAGCTCTGCTACACCGATACTGACGGTAACTGTAAAGGGTTCTCCGTCTTGTGATTCGAACCCCGCAGCTTTTATCGCCTCCCGAAGCTTCTCTGCGGGTATCATGGCGTTCTGAGCGTTTGTCGCAGGCAGAATCACCACAAACTCCTCACCGCCGAACCTCCCGCAGACGTCTTCCTTTCGAAAGATCCCTTCGTCGGTGAAGAGCATGCCGATGCTCCGGAGCACCTCGTCGCCGACGATGTGACCGTACGTATCATTGACGATTTTGAAATTGTCGATATCGATCATCAGGCAGGAGAGATGCCCAAAGAAATCCACTATATCTCCCTCGGGCTCTGCTTCGATTTCGCCGGTGGTGGCATCATCTTTAAGGCTCTGAGCCTTGAGTCTCCACCTCTCACGGTTCGTTCTGCCCTTAGCCATGTGGAAGTACTCTATGATACCCTTTCGGTTGAGCAGTTGGGTCAACTCATCGATTCTGTTCTTGGTTTCCAGCTCCATATTGAGCTGCTCCATCTCTTCCTTGGATAGCTTTAACTCTTCCTTTTCGATAAAGCTGAGAAACTCCGTGCTGATCAACTCGATGAGCTTTCTATTCAGCCCGTAATCGAGCATTGCCTTGTCAACGCATCCTCTGAAGCAGTCGGCAGCCCTCCTCGACTGCAGCTCCCTCTTGCCCGAAGGAATCACATAGAAGAGATGGTTGTGTTGAATGATTTGATCGATCTCCTCCCAACTGAACTCCCTACCCGCTACAAGAAAGACGGGTTCCGCCTTTATGCCCGATCGTGTCAATACCTCGCCTACGGATTGCGGCAATCCCTTCTTCCCATAGGTACCCTTCGAAAGGACGATCACAATTGCGCCTTCCCCATCGGAATGACTCGAGGAGAGGTGTTTTCCGAGAACGGAGGTCAGATTCCTGGAGGTGGCGTGCAACAGAGTGTATGACACTTCGGGGAGCTTGTCTAAAAGAGGGGCGAGCTCCTCGATGTCTTTGAGCAACGTGATGACTACTTTTTCGCTCATATTTACCGGATAACCTTTCTTAGCTCTAACGACGGTATCGTTACGGCACAGTACTCCTAATAATAGTAAGAATTGGGCGTTATTTCAAATTTTCAGTTCCCTGTTGGTCATATCTTCAGTTCCCTGTTGAAATCCTTTACCGCCCTCTCCATAAAATCCTTCTTCTCACGGGCCAACTCGCGACTCTTTGGGAAAAAGAAATGATCCGCAAATGATAGCTCCCGTTCCACCATCTCTACGACCTCTTGAAGCGACTTGTAGTGGTACCAAAAAAAGGCCCCAATTGAAAGTCTGGCAAAGCCGATCGCTCCAATGCTATCCAACAGATTGGCATCGTGCAGCAATTTACCTTCCATCGATTGAGGTTTGTCCCCCGGCATATGAGACAGGATAGCCTGCACTACCTGCGAAACCTTTCCTGCTGGAAAACCCGTCTCTTCCAAGATGATTTTGGCTTTTTCTGCCGATCCTTTCGGATGATCCACCATCCTCTCGATGTCGTGCAGGAAACATGCGGCATGAAGAACATCATCATCGTACTCGATACTCTCCCCGATCTGCCTTGATAGATGATAGATACGGTAGGAGTGCTCGTAACCCGAGGCCAGCCGTCCTGCCGTTAGATCTTTGGCATACTGCTGCAGGACTTTCTTCATCTTTCGAGTTTAGGACACTCGATCCGTTATGACAAGCCCGCTCCGCGTGGGGCGCTCCGTGTGAGGCGGCCCTCGGAGGCGCACCCTCACCTGTCTTGACACGGGAGTGGAGTTTTGCCTAGTCTACACCTCATATGATTATCGTTCTCAAGCACGGAATCACCGAAGAAGAAAAGTTGTATATCAGAGAATTCCTCGAGGACAAAGGCTGTCATGTCAGAGAGATTGTTGGAGAAGAAGAGACCATCTTCGGCGCCGTGGGTTCCATCAATTTTGATATGCGCGAAGTGGAAATCCTTCCCGGTGTCGCAAGCGCGATCCCCATCTCCAAGCCCTACAAGCTGGCCTCCAGGGAACTGAAAAAGGAAGATACCATCGTGCCTGTCGGGCCGGTGAAGATCGGCGGCGCACGGATAGTTGCCATCGCAGGTCCCTGTGCCGTGGAATCCAGGGATCAGATCATGCAAATCGCTCAGACTGTGAGGGATTCGGGGGGGGTCATTCTCAGAGGCGGCGCCTATAAACCCCGAACCTCTCCCTACTCGTTTCAGGGTCTGGGAGAGAAAGGCCTCGAGTATCTAAAAGAGGCCGGTGAAAAGATGGGCATGCCCGTTGTGACCGAGATCGTTTCACCCCAGCATGCTCCTATGATGATGGAATATACGGATATTTTTCAGGTGGGTGCCCGGAATATGCAAAATTTCGAGCTCCTCAAAACAGTGGGAACCCTAGGAAAACCCATTCTGCTGAAACGGGGACTCGCCGCAACGATCGAAGATCTCCTCATGTCTGCCGAGTATCTTCTGGCACACGGAGCGGAGCATGTCATTCTCTGCGAGCGCGGGATTCGCACCTTCGAAACCTATACCCGCAACACCCTGGACCTCTCTGCCATTCCCATAGTAAAGAAACTCAGCCACCTTCCCATAATCGTCGATCCAAGCCATGGCACTGGTATCAGGGAAAAGGTGCCTCCCATGTCCCTGGCTGCAGTCGCAGCGGGAGCGGATGGCATCATCGTGGAGGTTCACACCGACCCGGATTCGGCGCTCTCCGACGGGCCCCAATCCCTCTACCCCGAACAGTTCGAAAAACTGATGAGGGACATCGAGGCCCTCGCTCCGGTTCTGGAAAAAGAGGTAACCCGCCTTCCCGCAAGACGGCCCCTCAGAGATCGAAAAGTTTCCGTGATTCAAACAGGCGCCCAGGAGGAGACCCGCGTCGCCTTTCAGGGAGAGCGAGGCGCCTTCAGCGAAAAAGCCATCAACCGCTACTTCGATGAGGGAGCCCGGCCGGTCGAGTGCCACACCTTTAGAGAGGTTTTCAATGCCGTTCTCGAAGGAGAGGTCGAATACGGAGCCGTGCCTCTGGAGAACTCCCTCTCCGGATCTATCCATGAGAACTACGATCTGTTGCTGCAGTTCCCGGACGTCGAAATCGTGGGCGAAAAGACGATCCGCATCATCCACAATCTGATAGCCCTGCCCGATACGTCGATCGCTGATATCAAGAGAGTGTACTCCCATCCCCAGGGATTGGCCCAATGCGTTCAGTTTCTCACAGGCTTTCCCGATTGGGAAAAGATTCCCTACTACGATACGGCCGGTTCGGTAGCGTTTGTTGCCAGGGAAGGCAAGAGAGAGAATGCCGCTATTGCCAGCACAGAAGCGGCACGGGTTTACCGAATGAGCATCCTCAAAGAGAGTATTGAGACCAACGCACATAACTACACGCGCTTTGTAATCATAGCCAGAGTAACGAACAACGTTGAGAGGGAGACTGATTTCAACAAGGCTTCTCTGGTTTTTTCGACTCTGGACAAACCCGGATCGCTCTTCCTGGCCCTGCAGGTTCTGGCCAAAAGACAACTCAACATGAAAAAACTGGAATCCCGACCCATTGAAGGAAAGCCCTGGGAGTACATGTTTTATGTGGATGTCGAGGTTCCCAACGATATCGCATTCTTCAACGACGCGGTAGAGGAGCTAAAAAAAACAACAGGCGACTTGCGTGTCCTGGGTATGTACAAAACATAGTCGGCATTACTCCTGCTTGACGCCGAGCTGTTTCATCTGATCCTGTTCTTCTTTTGAAGCCACATACTCGTGTTTGGCTTGATTCGCCTTGATGATACTGTTCTTCACGGCCGAGAGTTCAACTCTCAGGCCACGAAATTTGGCCCGGCTCTCCCCATCTTTCTGCATCTCGCTCTTGAAATAGTCGTTAAATCCCGTGAGCCTCCGATGCAGCGCCTGAAGAGAGCTGATATTTTTATTCAGAAATTCCAGTATCTTCTCTTCCGATGCGCCGCCGAGCTTTTGCGTGACAGCACTGCCCTGATGGGCGAGAGCCGTAAAGAGCTTGGCCTTCTTTCTCACATCTTGCATGAAGTCACCGTATTGGATCGATTCCGATTTGTTCGTCGAGGTCGTGACGTCTAGATACGAGATGTCGTAGATCTTGTTCTGCCGGCCCTTTCCGAACATTTTGCGGAAGAACCTTTTCAATCTTCCCGCCAAAGACAATCTTCGGCCTTCCAGCGTAAGATGATTATCTGTCATCTTGTTCATAACGTCTTCCAGCTGAAACCCGCTGGTCGCCATGATCCGAACGGCTTTCAGAAGGATTTCCTTGTGAGAGACCTTCTGCACCTTTCTCTTTGCCGCCGCCTGCCTGATAGTCAACTTCCGGATGACACTCTCCTTGAGCTCGTCCCCCTGCGGGGAAAAGTCCTCGTCGAGTATCTCCTGTACGAGCTCCGGATAGAAGGGGCTTCCCTCCATGTACTTCGACAAAGACTGTTTGACAGCTCCGGGCCCTGCGTCCTGGCTGAAAGATGCGGTATTGAGATGAGGTATGACGCTCTTGCGCACCTCCAACTTGTACGCCTCTCTGTGATAGGCGGTCATATCGCGCAGGATCGTTTTGATCTGCTTCGTAACCCGGTCAAGCTGGGTGAAGGACTCGTGCAAGAGCTGTGAGGACATGGAATCTGTACCGAGATTGATTCTAGCAACGAACTCATCAAGGGTTCTGGAAACAATATTCGTGTCAGGTCCGGAAAGGTGCACCCAGTTGATGTAACTGATAAAGGACAGAATTCTCCCGATTCGACCCAGATCCAGAAAATCAACGCTGAACTGGTAGTAGGTGTTGAGAAAATCCAGATTCGTGTGAAAGGAGGCAAGCCGCTGGTCCATCTGGATCTGTTTTGCCGACTCTAAAAAATCCTTCTCTGAAGGGGTCGTTACTTCGGAGATTTTCTCGTCATACTTGTAGGGATCCTCTTGGACCAGAGATTTTTTGAGAAATATGTTGTAGATGCCTTCATAGTAACTCTGAAAGAGAGAGAAGTTCTTTTTCATCGCAGGAAGATCCCGCGTTTCCAAAGACTCACGCTTTTCAAAGAGGGAGGTCTGAAGCCTGTCGACCCAGTTCAGGTTATCTTCCATTTACTATTATTATAGGCTAAAATCCACGGTGTTTGAAGTATGGGAATAAAAATGCCTTTCATAAAAGAAAAACTCATACTTGGCGTCCTGATTAGCAGAGAGAACATTCGGCAACAGCTACTGCTCAGACTCGAGCAAGAGTTTGGTGAGATCGATTTTCAGAGCGAAACTTTAAACTTTCCCTTTACCCACTACTATGACGCCGAAATGGGTGTTCCCATCAAAAGGTTCTTCCTTTCCTTCGAAGAGCCTCTGTCTCCTGACACCCTGGCCGATATCAAACTGCGTTCAAACCGGATGGAGGATGAGTTCAGAGAGGAGGGAAATCGGAGAGTGAATCTCGACCCGGGATTTCTCACTTTGAGCCGTCTCGTTTTAGCCACTACCAAGGAGGGGTCGCACCGGATCCCTCTACGGTCCGGTATCTTCGGTGAGGTGACCCTTTTATTCGAAAAAGGTGAATTTCGGCCTCTTCCTTGGACCTACCCCGATTTCAGAAGTGACACCTACAGGACAATCCTCAAGAATATCAGAGATATCTACAAGCTTCAGCGGAACAATTGGCCGGCTTCCACCGAATCGCCACACGAAAGCGTCACGGAGAATCCGCCCATTGAGTAGTGTGAAATGCAGGTCTCGTTACTCACCGTTGTGCCTGTGGTTGCTCTGCTTCTCATGCAACTCTCTTCCTGTGAATACTTTCGTGCAATCCGGGATCTAACAGTTGAATTACCCCGGTTACCCGAGTCCTGGAAGCAGTGTCTTCACCCCGAGGCGTTTCGTGTCTCCTTTATCGATTCGAACGGCAGTGTATGCACACGTACTGTGGAGGGAAGGCAAAAGCTGTTGGAGGTGGAAACACAAAAAGGATTCGTGATTCCCGTGGTGGCCGAGCCCCTGGTCAACGGCTTAAGGCTCCCCCCTTCCGGAGGTCTCTATCCCCTCGATTCAGGGAGTGACGGGAGGCTGGTTCTCAGGTGGGAGAACGGATTTGTGTGTGCGATCCTGCTGGAGTTGGCCGGTCGGGGAATCGCTCTGGATTCCATCAATACGGAGAGGCTCCGCAACGAGATTGAAACAAGATCCCACGGAGACCCCTTTAGCCTCGATAGGGTAAGAATCCTGGAGTCACTCGTCTCGGGAAGGTTCCGTGTAACAGATATAAAACCTCTTCCCTCAAGAACTGTCACTCTGATCCCAGGCGCCGGAACCTGGATCACCGAAAGTCCCTTTTCTCCACTCTATGAAACTCTCGAAGGAGAGATCCTGGACTTACCGCTCTCTTACGGATACCACCATCTGATGCATCGATCGACTCGGACCCGCTATGACATACAGGTAACCGAAGAGGAGACCGTGATTATGAAAGTATCGCAATAGCGGCTGCGCTGTCAGTCCTGACCGTGCTCATACTTAAAGGACAGGCTGAGCTTTGCGCGAAATGCCACGATCTTTTCGTTCTCGATCCTCATGTCCAGTTTATCTATCTCGGCGATCCTCAAGTTCTTCAGAGACTGACCTGCTGTTTCCACAGCATGCCTTGCCGCATCCTCCCAAGATTTCTCACTGGTTCCAACCAGCTGGATCACCTTGTAAACACTGTCTGGCATATCTCACCTCCATATAGCAAGGGTATGCTGATAGATTATTACGTAGGCAGAAGTAGTTCAATAGGCTTGGCCGGTGGTTGAGACTCCGCGACGGGAATGCTATTCCAGCGATGGGGTAATCTGTATACTTAAGGGCATGAACGAGCAAATCGTCATACAACCGGGCATCAGGGGAGAAGTTTGAAAATCATAGCCATCTCAGGGGCCCATAGTTCGACTGGGAAGACCACACTGGCAAGGCGGCTGAAAGCGATCCTGGACGCTCACGCTCATACAAGGATTCTCAAACTCGGTCACGGCAAAAAAAAGGACAAGGACGAGATACTCGTCCACAGCGTAAAAGAATTGGCCGATATCATAGGCACTTTCCAGGCCAGCTACCTCTTGATTGAAAGCAACCGGGTTCATGAGGTGATAACACCGGATTTGTCCATCTATATAGATGCGGTGGACAAACCGAAAAAGAAATCAGCAGATCTGGCCAAGGCACATGCGGACATCGTTATCGAAGAGGGCCTCGACTCAGGGCATATGTTGAATGTGCTCAATCAGAAGAGACTTTTCGAAAAAGAGACCATTCAACGTCTCTATGAGACGATAACAGAGTTCTATCATGACTTCCTCGAGAGAAAGGGGATCAAGAGTCATACAGGAATCATCCTCGCCGGCGGCAGGGGAAAAAGGCTGAATCACAGAGACAAGGCGCTGCTCGAGTTCCGAGGTCAAACGATTTTAGAGCGAAGAGTCATGCTTCTCGAGCCTCTCTGCAGCGAGATTATCGTCGTCTCAAACAGCGCCAAAACCTACAGCGGTGAGGGATTTCGGTTAGTGAGGGATGAAAGGGAAGGTGTCGGGCCAATCATGGGTCTCTACACGGGACTCATCAACAGCTACACTCAAAGATGCTTTGTAACAGCCTGCGATATGCCCTTCATGAATTCAGAGCTCTTTGGCTGCCTGGAGCATTACTCGGAA
>SDBV01005638.1_pt1 | contig 17613 bp, 25 predicted proteins | sample 2277081 | NCBI WGS metagenome assembly SDBV01 (sample SAMN10402039, study PRJNA504765) | marine sediment metagenome | isolation source: marine sediment core GS10_PC15, 223 cmbsf | place: Arctic Ocean: Southern Knipovich Ridge | collected 2010 | reverse complement strand
CTATTGGACCATTATTGATCGCCTTTGGTTCACTAATTCGCATCGTCGGATTCAGTGTACTCGGGTTGCGTACGCTCCGTACTGTCGTGTTATCAACCAAGGCTGCAATGCTAAGGCTAGTTAGTATCGGGGTTGTAGGCTTTTTCATAGCTCTTAGAGTCGCCACCGCCGGGCTGCGGAAGGAACTCGAAGGCGTCGTGAAGTCGAACGAGAAGTTGCTCAGGCTTCAAAGCAAGAGAATTCAGGTTATGGGTGGTATCGAGGATCCTGCCAAGAGAATCGCCGCTCTACGTCAAGAGCAAAAACGACTATTGTCGGTTGTTCAGGCAGCACAGCGCGAACTGAATTCGGCTCAGAAGCAACTAGATCCGATGCAGCAGCCGGCGGGTCTAAGCAGGATGGCTGCAAACTTTCAGAGACTTGGAACCGTGTTTGGTATTGATCCGACTGAGGGTGCTGAAGCAAACCTCGAAAGCGCTGAGCAATCACTTCGAGAGGCTAATGATGCGCTCGAAAGTGCCTTAGCAAGCAAGTCTAGAATTGAGAAAGAATCACTTGTGTCTACGAAGCAGGTACTAGATATGGAAGTAGCTGCAAGACGCAAAGCTGCCGAAGAATCAAAGCAGTTGATCAAGGACTTAGAAGACTCGCTCTTGAAAAGCAGATTCGCGGCAGCGGTAGGTCAGCAAGCACAAGAAGCATCCCGAGCTGAACAAATTCGCAGGCAATTTCTGCCTCCGAAGGAAGTGTTTCAGGAGAAGATCAAGGAGCTCGAACACTTGCTGGAAGTAGGAGCATTCGGTAAGGGATTCAAAGCCGAATTAACATTCGTCCGCGCGTTCAAGGGTGCGGAGAAAGCTCTTGCAGACGCCTTGAAACCTCTTGAAAAGAATCCAATAACCATCCCCATCAGGTTCCAGATTGTGACAGGGGTTGGGGTAGGTAGCGCAGAGGACATATCGCGGATGGCAGAGTTCCGCTTGGCTTCGAGGAGGGTAAACAGAAAGGCAGATAGGAGAACTCCGGTACTGGACGCCGCAGAACAACAATCTATGTGGGGCTGGACTAAGGACATGCCCGGGTTGAATGGCGAGGAAGCAAAGAAGCATACTGACCTGCTTGTGCAAATTCGAGACGCACTTGAGGATCGGGAGACAATTAAACTCGAAGCAGCCGAGCTAGAATAATGACAGCATCAGTAATCGGAAAACAGATAACCTGGAGCGCCAGTAGAGACGACGAAGGGTACCGTAATTATAAGATTACGCATCTTGTAAAATCGGATGTCTTAGACGGGCCGCAGGTGGTGATGGGTGCTTCTGGGCTCCCGACGACCGGTTCAGCATGGAACTTTGATAATGACTTGGATCCATGGGCGTTCTGTCTGCCTGCTCTAAGTGTCTCTATTCACAAAGAAAAGAAGGGAGATAAGAACAGGTATTGGCTGGTAGAAAACACGTTCAGCTCCAAACCACAAGATAGATGTCAGGATGAGACGATTGAAGACCCGTTGCTAGAACCTCAGAAGGTAAGCGGCAGTTTTGTCAAATACACGGAAGAAGCGGTAAAGAATCGGTTTGGGGAGCATATACAATCTTCTAGTCACGAGCAGATTCGCGGGCCGCAGGTAGAGTTTGATGCGAACCGCCCCGACGTACACATAGGTCAGAACGTGGCCAATTTGGAACTGGATGTGTTTTCAGAGATGGTGGACACAGTAAACGACGCACCTTTGTGGGGTCTTGGTATTCGCAGGATCAAGCTATCGAATGTAGCCTGGGAGCGAAAACTGTACGGTCTGTGTAACTTTTACTACACGCGCAGCCTTAGCTTTGATATCAACTTTGATACTTTCGATCGCATTATCAGAGATGAAGGAACCAAGGTATTGCCAGGGAAGTGGATCAATGTAAAGACCAATCCTACATGGGAAGCAGAAGCCGGTATGGATAAAGATAATCCAAGCATATTCGTACGGTTCAAAGACAGTCGCGGAGAGATTGCAAGGGTCATCCTAGATGGGGTAGGTAATCCAGCGACTTCCCTACTCCAAACAGGAACGGGTTCGCTTACGGACGCAGGAGAAATAGATGTTGAATACTATCCTGAGTCCAACTTCCTACTTCTCGGAATACCTATCTCACTATAGAGAATCACAGATTCTCAGCTTCACAAGGAAACGTTCTGATGGCTAACGAAATACAAGTACGCGCAAGTCTCCAAATCAAGAAGGACAATCTTGACTACTCTAGTAAGCCTACGTCATTCAAGGCTGATATGACTGGCAGCAAGGGCCCATCTCCTGGAGCTCTTACGGCTACAGTTGACGGAATTGACGTAGACTTTAGCGAGTTAACTACACCTGGGATGTGTCGAATTCAAAACCTAGATCCCGATAACTTCGTAGAGTACGGGATCTGGGACCCGGAAGGTTCTACTTTCTATCCATTAGGTGAATTGCTACCAGGTGAAAGCTATCCGCTACGGTTATCTCGTAACCTTCAGGAGGAGTTCATGACGGGTACGGGAACCACAGGGGCGGATACCAATCGACTTCGGATAAAGGCAGACACAGCTAGTTGCGACGTAGTAGTGGAGGCGTTTGAGGCGTAACAGACACAGACTAATTAGGAGCAAACCATGGGTGACCAAGATGAGCAAGAGCTGCACGTCATCCCTCTTCACAATCCCTTGAAAGACCGCCTCACGGTAGTCTCTAGAGCTTATCACCAACGTGTTGGGAAAGAGCCGAAGATGGTCAATTCTGCCTTCTCTCGCACCTTGGAATCACACCAACAACTCTACCAGCGAGAGTTAGAGGCGACTGAGGAGTGGGAATTGCTGGACTGCGGATGGGTAGAATCTGCTGGGATGTTGATTATACAGAACGTAGAAGGCCAGGGGCTTCAGAGAAACCCTACTGAAGAAGAGAAGGAAGCCAGCGCAAAGAAGGTACTACAGCTATCCTACGCTGTCATTGATGGAAGCTATTGGCTGATACCACCTGGAGAGTCGATACAAGCTTTCCCGAGCAAGGTAACCTTGCTTTACATCCGATCTCAGTCTGGCATCACTGAGTATACCCTGACGATCTTTCCTAGGTAGAAACCATGACTGCATCTGCTATTTTTCTAACAGAGAAAGACCGCGACCTGTTGCAAGGGTTACTAGATAAGGAGCGTAAGGGTAGAGTAAACACTCCTAGTCGGCCGCAGCAAGAGCGCTCTTACGCAGAGGCCCAGGATTATCTAGCGCCTGAAACCTATATAGCGTTACCTCCAGGTGGAGGTATTCCTGCCTTCAGTGTAGTAGACTTAACGGGGACGGGAACTATTGTTGCTGGTGAGATAGGTACCCCGGGATTTGCTGAGTGTGATGTATACAAAATCGTCGGTGGTGAGTTGGTGGCCGCTGGTTTCACGAAGGACGTATACAATCTTTCTCCTAGGGAAATCCCTCGGGAAGTAACGATAGAAAGGTCTCCTACAGTTACTCTTGTAACAAGTGTGTGCTTCAATGAGACTGACTGCGAACTGACGATATGTGATAGAGAAATATGCTTTCCTGTAGGAACCGTAATCGAACCTGAAGATTGCGGGGATGCCGCTACAGGTACAGGGCCTTGTGATGTAGAGACGGGAACAGGTACCGAGCCGCTAGACGATCTAGTATTGAACTTCATTATAATCCACCGTGAAAAGTTTGGTGTTTGGATTGTTAGTGTATCGCCTGTGCTCAGTTGTGAGTCGCCAATAACAGGGACGGGGACGTGAACGGGATAAGTTGAAATGGGAGCTACCTTTAATCTATCTTGCACTCCGTGTTGTAATGACTCAACACACTGTAGAGAGTGTCTTGAGCCACCGCCGAATGCCTGGATGGTTCGTGTTGGGGGAGTAACTGAAAAAGCAGGTTGTCCTGATGGAGAGGGTTCCTGTGCAGACTTCAACAGAGACTACATAGTATGCAGGCGACCTTTAGGTACTCCCCCTCAATACGATTACTGTCATTGGTGTACTGTTACTCCACAAGGACACAATTCACCTTTCATAGGTGATTGCTGGCCGGATGTTATAGACATTTGTAGAGAGGAACCTGGGAACAATGTCAGCGTCTGTATGAGTATAGGGCCCTCATGGATACCTTATAAAGTTGCTATAGGTGCAAGTGTTACTGAGAATAACATGCCTGCTGTACACTTCATAGAGCATATTACTTTCACTCCTGGACAGGGGTGGCCATTCGATAGGATAGATTGTCGTGAAGGTCTACTCATGGCTATTGGAAATCGGGTGCTAGTAGGGGGAGTTTTCTGTGATTTCTCAGAGGCTACCTTTGAGATAATTGAAATTATCACCGGTTGATTATGGGATACACGATTCATATTCGTGGGAGAGGCAAGCGGAACAAGCAAAATAGGGTGTTAAGAGAAAGAGTAGAGGGCGGCCCTGGAACGGAGCTAAAGAAGCTACTCGCAAAGTTTGGTATTCGCCCGCACGGAGACTGTAAGTGTAACCGCCGCGCAAGAATAATGGATCAACAAGGAGCAGAGTGGTGTACTCAAAACCTCGACAAGATAGTAGGTTGGCTGAAAGAAGAGGCAGACCTTCGCAGAATGCCTTTCGTCAACCGCCTTGGAATAATTCTCGTCAAGAGAGCCATACACAATAGTCGGAAGTAGACGGTGGGATATTCAATTTATCTACAAGGAGGCAATGGAATACAAGGACAGCAAGGTCGTCAAGGTAGGAGCGTATCTTCAAGACGACGTTCTCCGAGACGGAAGGTTATAGTGGCACGGAAAATGAATCCAGCACAGAAAGAGAAGAAAGAGAAGAAAGTAAGTTGGGCTTACGGAGTGACTACGGTTCCGCAACGAGTTGACGAATTGCTCCCGCGCACGCTCGCAAGCCTGGCTGCGGGCGGGTTTGACAGTCCTAGACTATTCGTAGATGGCGTTAAGGATGCAACAGACTATGACAAGTTTGGCTTTAACGTTACAACACGCAATCCGCAGATCAAAGTCTTCGGGAACTGGGTACTATCTATGTGGGAGCTATACCTCAGAGACCCTGATGCAGACAGGTATGCCCTTTTCCAGGACGACTTTGTTACGTGTAGAAACCTCCGACAATACTTAGAGGTGTGTAGTTATCCTGCTAAGGGTTACTGGAATCTGTACACGTTCCCTGAGAACGAGAAACTGGTAGAACCAGGTGGATCTACAGGCTGGTTCCTGTCTCGTCAGACCGGAAGAGGTGCAGTAGCCCTAGTCTTTAACAGGGAGGCAGTCGTCACTCTACTAGAACAACCGCATATCGTCAGGCGGTCCATCTCGGCAGGAAGAAGAAGGTATAGAGCAGTAGACGGGGCAATAGTTGAATCCTTCAGGAAAGTTGGTTGGTCAGAATACACTCATAACCCCAGCCTTGTTCAGCACACAGGAATGAAAAGCACCGTTAGAAAGGATGGAATTCCTGAGAAGTGGGAATCCAAGACGTTCCGCGGTGAAAACTTTGACGCTTTGGAGTTAATTACATGATAAAAGAAGGTGATGATACTTATTCCAGCTTAAAGGTGCTTCATCATCCGAAGAGACTAGATGCTCTGCGGCGTGGAGAGGCTATGCCACCTTTGAGAGTGCAACTAGTACCGACCAACAGATGCAACCAGCGATGTCAAAGTTGTGCTTATAGACTGAAAGACTACACGACATCTCAGACATTCAAATCTACAGAAGAGATACCCTACGAAAAATTGGTGCAGATAGTCAGTGATTGCAAATCCTTGGGAGTAAAAGCTATAGAAATTACAGGTGGTGGGGAACCAACAGTACATCCACACTTTCTTGATCTATGTCAATTGGTACTAAAAGCAGACATAGATTTAGGTGTTGTAACCAACGGCGTGAGGTGGTCTCCAAAGTATTCTCAGGTACTATCAGGAGCCTCATGGGTAAGATTTTCTTTAGACGCTGGGTGTTCCAAGACGTATGCAGAGTACCGAGAGTCATCAAGAATGACTTACGATCGGGTTAGGAAAAACTTACGAGACTTAGTAATGCACAGGGGAAATTCTGGTTTATTGGTTGGTGTGGGATTTGTTGTTACTGGACAGAACTGGAGTGAAGTAAGAGGAGCTGCTGCACGGGCTAGAGATGATGGGGCAGATAACATGAGGATCTCTGCCTTGTTTCAGAACGAAGGAGTAGAGTATTTCAAGAATTTCTATAGGGAGGCAAGAGAAATATGTATCGAGGCAGTTTCTCTAAGCACTGAGAACTTCCAAGTATTCAATCAGTTCGGGGATCGGCTTAGTGACTTGGAAGATGCTAGCCCAGACTATTCATTTTGTGGCTACTCAAAACTTACTACTTATATAGGTGCAGACTGCTGTGCTTATGCTTGTTGCAACACGGCGTACAATTCATTAGGACTGCTTGGGTCATTTAAGGATCGGACGTTTAGAGATTTCTGGTTATCCAGAGAAGCTACTACTATTCTCCATAACCTTGATGCTACGAAATGCCCTCGGTGTCTGTATAATAACAAAAACCGAGTTATCAATTATCTCCTGTCGACGAACCCCAAACACGTGAATTTTATTTGAGAGAAAGATGAAGTGTTCAATCTGTATAGCTACGCATAACAAATCACCTTGGTTGCAAAATACTTTGAAAAGTATCTTCAGGCAATCGCCTCTGTTTCATTGGGAAGTAATTGTTGTAGATGATGCCAGCACAGATGATACAGAGGGAGTGTGTAAAGAGTACGAAAGAGTAAAGTACCTCAAGATAGATCGTCCATCAGCAGAATATCGGAATCCTTCTATCGCTAGAAACATAGCATATCGTGCAGCTTGCGGGGATGTCTTAGTCTGTCAATCTGACGAAGTTCTTCACGTTGCACCGAACACTATAGAGAGGTTAGTGAATGAACTACAGCCCAAGACGTTTTCTATAGCTACTGTCTGGAATACGGACATGGATGGCAATCATAGAGGACTTGAGAAATACCCTAGAATAATACAACTGACGGGGATTGAGTTACAGCGTCCCTTCTTTTTCTTAGGGGCAATCCTTCGTTCTGATTTGTACAAAGCTGGTGGGAATGATGAACTATATACGTCTCCAGGAAGAGAAGATCAAGCGTTTGCCGACTCTCTTATACACGGATTAGGGTTATTACCTCAGTACGTAAATGTAGTTGGACATCATGTAGAGCACCCTAGACCCCAAAACTTACGGGAACTTACGCAGCCCAGCAATAAAAGATACAAAAACAGGAGACGACTCTGTTTACAGGGGCAGGAATCATGGTTGTCTCCTAGGGCTCCGTGGCAATTCTAATCATTGACGAATCTAGGTGTTCAATGCCGTTACCTCTGAGATTCTTGATACTCTCTGATCCTCGCTCGGGTACTATGATGTTGGCGGATGCAATAGATGAACACCCTTGCGTTAGACTATATAACCTCTACGCTTCAAATCCGGACAACCCTAGGATACACCACAAGAACTGGGAAAAATTTCAGCGGGAAATAGCTCCTGGGGTAACTCACAGAGGCACCACGATGCACCGCGTGGGTGATGGGTGGATAAAGAGCCTTAGCCCAATCTCATCGAAAGATTTCTGGGCAATGGTTGCTGATCACCATGATAAATATGTATGTCTTCACCGAGAGAACATATTACGGAGGTTCCTAAGCAAAAAAGTAGGTGTTATTCTTAGAGGTTATGGAGTTCACTCTCCGCGGGAGAAAGATCCAGGTCCTATCCGAATCTCAATACAAGAGTTAATGGAGTTCATTGAAGATACCAAGATGCTCTGGGAGAAGATCAATCATAACTTCCCAGATAGGTTGGTGGTTACGTACGAGAAGCTCTCAACAGATTGGAATAACAAACTTCGACAAATTCAGGCGTATCTTGGATTACCACAGACTGAGATTCAGCCGGTAACTTACCGTCAGGAGAACAGGCCGTTGGTTAATGCAATCGAGAATTATCAAGAGATATATTCTTACCTCTCAAATAGGGATTTAGGGTCCTGGTTAAACTAAAGGAAATCTTATGCCACCAACTTACGAAGAATGGAAACGAGATAACTGGAATAAGGCTCACAGAGAAAGCGATATAACTGCATTGACTGGGACAGGGCTCGCAGGGCATCTGACTACACTAGAAGTCAATTCTTTGCTGGTTCCTGATGCTTCTGTCTTATGTATTGGTGTTGGTATGGGTGTATGGATACAAGATATGGCTAAGCGGGGGTGTAATATCTGGGCATTAGACGTATCGCCTGTAGCTGGTGCAAGAATGCCGGCTAACAGCAACTTCACCACTAACCCAAGAGACTTACCCTCAGACTATTTTGATTTGGTTATGTCCCTTTGGGTAGCTCCACACATGAGTGACCATGATCTTCAGGAACAGTTTAATGGAGTTATCCGGTCTCTGAAACTCACAGGCACCTTCGCAATACACTATAAAGAGCCCCTAGACTCGAAAATGAAGGTAGACAATAGGGAAGGTGCTGATGATGAGTTCTTTCAAGCACGATCTGCTGGGATGCTTCGTAGGAGGAAGCACTTTGCGAACATGGTTTTTTGGGCGGGAGGTTACGTGAAGCAAACAACGAATAAACAGAGTTCCTATTTTTACCAGATAATTGAGGCAGTTGCCCATATTGGCAAATTGCAACCAGATTCTAAGGAGTGAGTATGAGAGTATCTATTGTCAACTGTGTATCTACGGCGGAACGTATGATGCGGTTCTCTGACTCGTCTTTGCTAAATCGCCCGGGGCACATAAACTTCGACTACATCATCGTTAAATGGCTGGCAACTCCAGGAGTTTCTGATTACCTAAAGAATCTCCCATCAATTATCAAAAACCGAGGTTATCCTGAAGCTATAACCGTTCACATTATTGAATACAAGACGAACAACAGTATAGGATTTGTTCCGAATCTACGCAGTATGATGAATATGGGTTTTGATTACGGTTTTCGTCTCAATGAATACGCCGGACTGATAAACACGGACTGTTACTTTGGGCCCAACTGGCTCGGTGGATTAGTCAAGTATGCCGCCCCGAACATCGTGATAAATAGCTTACATATCACCGCAGCTACGCCCCCGAACCCTGTAAGAGGGATTATCACAGAAAACCTTGGCGTTCCGGAACCTGAGAAGTTCAATGGTAATCGTTTTGTACGACTCTATGATCAACACTACAAAGACAACCTGGTATTTGCACGAAACTTGAAAACTCCAAATGGCTACAGAGAGTGTGCAACAATGCCTTACTTGTTTCACCGAAAGTATTGGAAGTCTTGCGGTCCGTGGGAACTAAGGTGTGTCAAAGGCTGTTCACCCGATGTGCGTTTCTTCGACAGGGTAGCTGCGGCGGGAGCACAATTTGCAATGACGGATAGCAGTATAGTATATCACCACGAAGCTGTAGAACGGCGTGGTAAGAGACCCAAAGGAGCTAGACATCTACCAGAAGAGACATGAACAATATCCACGAAAGTTCGGTGGTAGACGGTCAGATTGACGGCGTGAACCCCCAACTAGTCACTATTGGGAAATACTGCGTTGTCGGTTCACGGTCTGCTCTGTTGACTCACTGTCCTATTCGGGGAGCTAAGCCGGTTGTGTTAAGTAATTATGTCTGGATAGGTTATGGCGTGCTGATTTTGCCTGGGGTAACGATTGGAGAGTGTTGCGTAGTTGGGGCAGGGTCAGTAGTTACCAAGGATGTGCCAGGAGGTAGTGTAGTTGCGGGTAACCCAGCTAGGGTTCTCCGTCTTCTCACGAACGAGGAAAAAAGATTGTTAGTACACAACCTGAAAAACGGTTTACCTATGGGAAAATCCTAAAGTAACTGAGTCCTCAACAAAGGAGATAGATATGGATACCCCGAGAGTCTATGACATCTTGTGTAGTATCGGAGAACTGATAGACAAGTTATCTATCGAAAATATCAAGTGTTACGATGCGAATCAAAAAGTAATAGCCGAGAGAAAGCAATTATCTCCGCGTGCTGAATCTATAGCTTCTTGGGAGTGGCAAGCCAGAAGATCAGGAGAACAGCGGGTAGCCCTTAGAGACGAGATAAACCGAAGAATTAACGAGGCTATTAAGAGGGGGAGTATCACAGTTTCTAAGGAAGCACGTACCTACGATCTTGAGGAGATATCTTGATATGAAAAAACCCTTGTGTTCTGTTGTGCTGTCCACAAGAGACAAGGCGAAATGCCTGGACAGGACACTGGCTAGCATCCGAGACCAAGAGATACCATTCGACTACGAACTTATCGTAGTTGATGATGGATCTACAGACCACACACCTAAGATTTGTCAGAGGTATAGCGTGTATTACTATCACTTAAAGAATCCTACATACAGAAACCCCTCAGTGGCTAGAAACGTAGGCTACCGTGCAGCAAGAGGGAAAATCGTTATCGCCCAGAGTGATGACATCGTTCATATTACGCCAAATACGATTGAATACCTCGTCAAAAGCTTGAGGCCGCGTGAGTTCCTATTGGCTCAAGTGAAGAATTTCAAATATGTAGACGGTAAACCCCAACAATTCATACTTGACTACTGTAGTCCTCAGAGGCAAATGCCCTACTTTTTCCTAGGCTCTCTCTGGCGGTCTGATCTCTATGCTGTTGGCGGTAACGACGAGGAGTTTATTAACCCATGTTTTGACGATAATTGGTTCTCTGATTGCCTAATCAAGGGATTGGGATTAACTCCTAGGTATACTGATGCTGTTACAGGTTATCACCAAAGTCACGACCATCTGAAAACATCGCACAGAAACGAAGGGATTTCCAGGGAATTGTATAGAGCCAAAGTCGAAAAAGCAAAGAAGACAGGAATCTATATTAGTTCCGGAGGTGCTTGGGTCTATGTCTGATGAAAAAGTAGGAAAAACGACTACTTCACTCGCGGTTGAGAAGAGGATTATACCCAAGCGTATGAATTTCTTTTGGGCATCCCATAGTATATCTTGGATGCGATTGATGACTCTCAAAAGCTTTAGGTTTTATCACCCGGATTGGGAGATAATACTTCACCGATCGGAACCAATTGGTAAGAAGTCCTGGGTATCTTCTGAGAAGCAAGATTGGGAAATCTACAAAGGCCCAGATTATACGGATCAAGTCGACTTTTTGGGTATCAAGACGGTAGAGTGGAAATCCCCTATCTCTGGTTTAGCCCCTGCACACGCTAGTGATATTTGCGAGTGGCAATTGTTGAGTGGTGTTGGTGGATTCTATGCGGATATGGACATCCTTTTCGTTGGTGCTATTGATTATGGATTACTACAACACTTTGACGTTGTCTATTGCCTTACTGAGGGCTATGCTGCAATTGGGTTTTTTGGTAGCACCCCCGAGAATGAATTCTTTGGTGATGTTCTACGAACAGCAACACGAGATTATAAGTCAACGAGATACCAAAACACGGGGGCGGAAGCTATCTACAGAATGGCAGGGATGCCCGCACCAGGCTGGAGCAAACATCATAGGCCTGGTGATATTGCGTTTCGCAAGTTCCGCGAAGAGTATGTTGATCTGAAGTTCACTGGCTTACTAGATCAAACTTTTTACCCATATTTCTACCAGTGCGTTGACCAGATTTTCAAGTTCGACAGGCAACTACCAAAGGAGTGTATAGGCATACACTGGTTCGGTGGGAGTATCTTAGGGCAGGAGACTAACCTGATTTACACGGCGGACAACTACAGAGACTACCGATGTACCTACACCTCTTACGCAGCAAGAATTGAATGTAGTACCTAGATTACCCTCCCCTACCCCCTGCTAGTGGGTTTCTCAGCTCCTACCTGCTAGTGGGGGTGTGGGGGTTATAGCCAGGTGGGGGCAGGGGTTACGGCCAGGGGTAGGCTCTACCCGGGTAGCACCCTATCCTAGGCCCGCCACGGGGCCATATGGCCGTGCCAAGAGGGATAGGGTAGCCTAAGCCCCAAAACCCTAACCAGGCACGCAACAGCTAGCAATGGCCTACGCAACTACCTATAGCAAAACCCCCCACTAGCCCTATAGCCAGTGGGGGGTTACAGCTTAGCTAACAGCCTCAACTTTGATTCCATCGTAGCCAGACTGTCTGGCAAACGTACGGGCGGCTTGGAGGCTATGGCACGGTATCCACTTGCGGTTGTGCAACAGCTCGGTGCGGGGGCCGTCGGCTTTGGGGCGCCACAGGTGCTGCCGGACTCTTAGGAGTTTCAATTCATTTTCTTCAAGGTTGTTTTGCACGATAGGCACTCCTCCAGAAGTGTTGCGCTTAGACCGTTGCAGATGTTCTTGCGGATCATCTGGACGTTCGATTCGATAATGGTTGCTAGACCGCTATCATACTCCTCTTTACTGATGGATGCTCCGCCGTAAGCCAAGCAGCGCAACAGGACGGCAGCAGCCTCTTTGTTCAGCTCAATCTTGAACATCGCTTTTCTCCTTAACAGTGCAGTGGCCATTGATTTGTCCATTCTAATTGTAGACATCACACCTTTCTCTCCTTGAGTTTTTCTTACTTAGAACCTCGGATTGAAGTCTATGTTTATCAAAGCATAGACAAACAGCGCCAGAATTATTACACCGACTGTAGACAGAAAAGAGACGTGAAGGGATCGTACCCAGAATGGCATTCCACCCCACGAGCGCTCGTAGGCCGCGTGCTCGTAAGGCACTTGAGTAAGGCGTACCATTGCATAGACTGCAATGATTAACCCAATAAGTTGGATCATCGTTTTTCTCCTCTAGGGGTTTTAGGAAACGTAGATGAGCTCTTCAATAGCCCGCGTGATTGCAATATAGAGACAATTCCATTCTTGTTCGATTTGCCATTTTGATTTTGCCATTTTGTGTGGCATCTCAGCTCCCTTTGGTTGCAGGATAAAAACGCGCTTTGCTTCAAGGCCCTTAGCCTTGTGAACAGAGCTGAGCCTAATACCGGTACTGTCCTTGTCGTCTGTGAAGATTACTTCGATTGCAGCGATTACCTGTGATACCGTGGTATTGCCTTCGGTGAAGCACTCTATGCAATCGTGCTTGTCCTGGAGGGCGATCAGATGGGACTCACTAGGGTTGCGCTTGGCGTGTTCTTTCCGAGTTTCAAGGTGCAGCCAATTGCAAAGTCTATCAAGTAAGTCTACTATTTCAAAAGAACTATAGGCGTGACTTACTGGTGGAGATTGAGGGCCGCTACCTATAGCGGGTCCTGGCCCTTTCATTAACTTGCGGATCGTGCTGATGAGCCCCTGCCCTACGTCTCTACCCTGGATGTTCGCCTTACGGCCCTGACGGAGGAACTTGAAGCACTCACTGACGAGCGGGGCATTGCAACGGCAGAGGATCATGTCGCCGTCCTTTACATCCCTATGGTAACTGGTTTTTTCCTCAGATCCCTCGAATTGACGAAGTAATACTAGACCCTCGCAGCAACTCTCGTGAGCCTCGAAGTCGGGTACGATCTTCTGGGCCTCGCGGACGATTGCCTTACCGCAGCGCCGGGTGACGGTCAGGTGAAGGTACTCACATCCTTGATCAGTCAGGCTTAGTTGCTTCATCATACGTGGAATGCTGTCACTGTCGGCCCCTGTCCATCCGTAGATGGCCTGCCTGTCATCGCCACAGAGGATAAGTCTCCGCCCGGCTTTCAGTGCAAGTGCTTGCTGACAACGGTTCAGATCCTGCGCTTCATCGACTAGCAACAGGTCGTAGCAGAAGATGTTGAGGTCTAGCGCTATCGGAAGCCAGATCCTATCAGCAAAGTCAACACACCCGTCTTTAGTTACGTCCTTGCAACGCTCCAAGACACGGGGAACCAAATCGAAAATGCGATCCGTTTGTCCGTTCAGGTCCACATCGTAGTGAGCGGCTAGACGACTGAGTTGTTCATTAAATGTAGACAAACTATTTGTACTGCTCAATATTAGATTCATCTTGCAAAGCGACACCAACTTTTCCGTCGCCTTGAGTAGATCGGAGTCGCGGCGACGTATCTCGTGGATGCTACGGCCGAGCAGTTCCGCGATTATGTCTTGCACACGATACTGGTTGACGACGTTGTCGCCACTGAGATCGAAGTGCCGAGCTACTGCTTTGAACCCCATTGAGTGCATCGTCATTGCATTGCAACCGGGAGGAACTCGTCTTTGTAGCTCTATAGCAATAGGCTCGTTGAACGCTACACAGCAGATTGTATGCGCGATTCCCCGGCTCTTGGCGATTGAGTCCCAGATAGCTTGCTGTTGAGGAGAGGGTGTGACGGATACTGGTAGATCTTTGAGATACTTAATCCCTTCAATGTTTGTGGTAGTCTTGCCTGTGCCTGCCCGCGCAATGATAACCAGGTGAGGTACCGCTTTACGGTAGGCTGCTTGCTTAGTCCTACGCAGCCGACTAGCAAGATCGGTAGGTTTTCGCGTCATAGTTTCGCTCCTTCTCTCAAACTGGTTAGAGCTTGGGTTAGCAACGTATTCAGCCCAACCATCGCGTTAAATACGTCGCAGTCTTGTACCATGAAATGTTGGGTACGCTGTCGCTCCTGAAAATGGGCAGCCAATTCGCTGAACACGGTGTAGCTCGTGCTGAATGCATTAGCTTCCGAAATACTGTGGGCTTCTGCTGTTGAAGTTTTCATGATTACGCTCCTTGGATTGGGTGATTAGGGTCTTAAGAATCTTAGTAGGGCAACAGCCGCATAGGGGTCAATGTACACCCGATCGGTCGCTTCGCAGGGATCGTGGTGGTTGGCGGTCAGAATGTAGCCGCCGTCTCCGTCCTCTGAAATGTAGGCACCATCGCCCAGGTGCTCTACTCGCTTGCCGTCTATGATAGGCATCTTCTCACCTCTCGAGGTTAGGGTTTTTCGTACTCCCAAGACTGACCACGTGGCCAGCCGCCGTGCTTCTGTGGAGTGTCACGGTAGCGCTTGGCTTCTGCGACTGAGACAACGTAGTAGTAGCCTCCGGGCATCTTGCGCTTTATCGCCTTGATCTTACCCGTGCGAATCAAGACTCTGACTTGCGCTGGGCTACACCCAATCAGCGCTGCCGCTTCTGTTGCGGTCACTTGCTTCTCCTTTTCTGTCTAGCTATGGTTGTGCTCGTTGATACGGTTCAGCTCGTGTCGGATAGCGCTGATGGTACCGTCGAAGGAGAATACCCCTGCCAGATACATACGGAGCTCATCAGGTGTGATGTAATCTAGCTCGTCTTGACTAGGTGTGTGGCATTTGCCTAGACCCATGGCCGGCTTCTTGCCTTGCTTGCCGCAGATGGTAAAGAGTAACGTGAATGTAACCGTGCGGTAGAACCAGCCGGCGACCGTGTTGATCAGCGTGCTGCTGTCTAGTGGATCGCTGCATCGCTTGAGGCAGCACGCAGTCATAATAGGTCGACTGCTACCCTCATATAGCTCAGTGCCGTTGACAACCCATAGGTTTACGCTGTAGCCCTTCTCTTCAAGTATCTCTGTAAGCGCGATTGCCGCTGCCCCGCGCCACAGGATGTTCGTGCTATCTTTATGCGCTGGGGTGGTAGTGTCTATAACGACCGTTACGATCGTAGAGCCCTCGACGGACTCCCGCTCAGATTTGCGGTAGAATGCTTGTCCTGAATACAAGCGATCATAGTCTACTTCGTCACCTTCGTGATCGTTGAACTGGACCTTGCGCTTGTGGCTCTTGATCTCTGGAATCTCCATCTTGCGCAGACGTTCAACAAACTGGTTCAGGGTGTACATCCCTTCTGCCCAGTCCCGTTCAGTGCGCTTCTGTACTGCATCCCAGGACTGTAAGTCCTCACCAACGAATCCTTCGCTGAGGGACATGAACTTCGCAGCTGCGCTGAACCCAGTTACCTCGGCAACCGAGTCAAACTGCCAGATCTCTCCACCGTTCTTTAGCTCGATCAGACGCATGATAATAACTCCTTGGAAAGTTGGTTGTTCGCTAGCTACGGTAGCTCTTGACTTTGTTTACCTCGTCTTCACGCCACCCAGAAAAGAATGCCCTGTCCACATCTGCATCTGACCAGCCGTGATCACCTACCATCTTGTGGGCGTCCCGCATGAACCGCGTACTCATAACTCGTTCCAGGCGGTGAGCCATAATGGCTTTACGGTATCCTAGAAGCCTCGTGCGGAGCTGTTTGTTCGGGCAGAGAATAACCTCGACCCTCTCGTCATAGTCCATCACCATCTTACCGATCTGGAACCGGTCAAGGGTTGCGGCGTCTAGCTTGTTCCGGCCAGAATAGAGGCGGTCGGCCCCCGTGCCTACCGTGTTAGCCGCTGCGATGCACACGAAGTCTGCGTGCCGTGTAGCGTACGGTTCTTCGGGGCGGTTGCTCACGGCGACTTTGCCGTTGGTCAACGCTGCGTTGACCAGTAGCAGGACGTTCGGGTCAGCCGCATCAATCTCGTCCAGCAAGAACACTCCACCGTTTTCGTAGGCACGGATGAACTCACTAATGACGTACTCGAAGGTTCCCTGCTTGCCGACTGGTAGTAGTCGACCACCTAAGATGCCCTCGCTCATACCACTCGTGCAGGAAACGAATGAGAACGATAGATTCAGCGCTTCAGCAAGCTGGGCGCAGATGTGGCTCTTGCCGCACCCGGTTGGGCCGTAGATGAAAATGTTCATCCGGGCCATTGCCAGCTTCAGTATTTTGTCGAACTGATTGTGGAACAGTCCTTTCGTCTGCTTGACGACTTTGCTGCCCATCTTCAGTTGGACGACTGCAATACTAGACGATGCTTTATTCACCCATTCTTCGGCGGCGGCAACCTGTTCGCGGGCAACCTTCCCAAACCGTTCGACTTCTGCGGCTCCAATCGCGACCTGGTCCTGTAGACGTTTGATCCGCTGCTCAGTGTGATCGTCTAGTCTTACGGTCTCTTTATTGAGTACGAAGGATGCGTAGGTCCCAGTCCCATACTGAGTCACATTGCCGGTAGCTACCAAGACGTCTAATATCATAATGAGTTTGCGGTCGTTCGGAAAGTTCCGCTCTCGACGAGCTTCCTTGATCAGCCTGTCCTTGTCCCATGAACGGTCCTTTCGGGATAGTATATCCATAAGGGTGTCAACGTAGTCCTTAATACGGTAAGCCATCGTCTTGACTCCTCTGTGGGTTAGGGGTAGTAGGGTTAAGGTGTCGGGGCCGGGGATCACCCCACATAATCCATCAGTGCGTCAACGATAACTTCTGCTTCATCGGTTCCAGGAGCGAATGTAACAGATTGCCCTGTTTTGAGCGACTTGATGATGTAGTTGCAAACTCTCTCGATTTTTGCATCCTCTTTTATCGCTGTAAGTGTATCCTCGTCAGTCAATTGTTGTCGTGTCTTAGTCATGGTCGCGTCCTCCAAAGGTAAGAGTAGTGGTAACCGGCGACGGGCAGAGGTTAGGCTGCCCGTGGACCGGGGATCACTTGCTGGACAGACGTATGCCGCAAGCGGCGTAGGCCACGTTGCGCTTGTCTACGCAGTGCCAGCCTGAACCGGGCAGGTAGGCGATCTTGCCTAGTTGCTTGTCGATCTTGACGGTGACCGTGTGGGTACC
>SDBV01005637.1_pt1 | contig 17616 bp, 18 predicted proteins | sample 2277081 | NCBI WGS metagenome assembly SDBV01 (sample SAMN10402039, study PRJNA504765) | marine sediment metagenome | isolation source: marine sediment core GS10_PC15, 223 cmbsf | place: Arctic Ocean: Southern Knipovich Ridge | collected 2010 | reverse complement strand
GCTGTCAGAAAAACCAGATCGCTGCTTATCTGAATCTCGTTCAGGTGCTGCGTGAACCACTTTCGTCGCACACATTGACCGAACAACACGTTGCTGGCTAAAAGACCTGCCAACACTATGGCCAAAGGCCAAAACACTTCTTCTGTCAAATATCCCAGCACCCAAACTGATAAGGTTACCAACGTGCCGCTGACCACACAAGCGATCCAGCGCATACGGACAAACCACATATCCAAGCGAAAAATCTGATCGGCGTCTGAAGATTGTTGTTGGCTCGATCGGCCGTAATCGTTTGGACCAGTGGATGGGAGGGGTATAGAATCGACACTTTTAGCGATGTCCTGGTATGATTGGTTATCACCGCTTAGCTTGGTGTTGGCCCGGCTGGTTCCGAAAGGATTGTGTCCACCTTGCTTCATTTTCGACCTGCCTCGCACTATCCAGTAGAAAACACATCAACTATACGCTCTGGTCGCCTTACCTGAAGAGGTCGGAGAAAACCTCTCTCAGGGCTCCACTTACTTAGGATATTATAGATATTCAGCCCAAACACCGCAAGCAAGCCATGGGCTGAATAATATGCCGTTCTGACAAAGGTAAAAGTCCCGCAAAGGTTTCCTTGAAGGAATCTTAATCCAGAGTCGATTCGACGCCTCTTATTTACTTCTCTGTCTCAAGCAAATGGTGTTTTCGTAAGTAATTTACTGCGGCTCAGGCCAGATGGCAAGCTGAGCTGTGGAAGATCTAGAGGTTGTATGTTATTACAATGTCGTTCGGCAAGGCTGGAAAGTAAACAAAATCTCGCCCCTTTGCTAGCGTATCTCTATGATGATAAGGGTAACGTCGTCGTGAGTCAGTCCATTCCCGCTGTGCTGCTGAACCTCCTGAAGGACCGCCGCCTTCAGTTTAGATAGAGGCAGATCAGCATTAGCGTTAAGTACGTTGCTAAGCCGTTCGATGCCGAATAGTTCCCCGGCCTTACTAGTTGCTTCAGTTAGACCATCTGTGTAAACCAGCAGACGGTCACCGGAACTAACGGGTATCACCTGTTGATTGTAATGGGTTTCTGGAGTAACAGCTAAAGGGATGTTTACAGCGGGGCCGTGCTCCTTGTTGCTCTCATTGGCCAGGACGCATTCAGACCAGACTTTTTCATTGGCTCGCTTGAGAAGCACAGGAGGATGGCCAGCGTAGGAGAAGGAAAACTCACCCTTAGCACCGTGGTAGGCCACAATGGCAGCGGTTGTCATAGCCTTCAAGCCCCGCTGGCTGGCCAGCCGGTTGATTCGAGTAAGAATTTTGCCGCTATCCGGATCGCACATGTGGCCCTTTAGAGAATCATACACATATTGGCTTACGTCGCTAACCTCCTGCCCATGCCCGACCACGTCAGCAATTGCCAGGCGTGTAATCATCGCGTTTTTGCAGACGCCAAAGTAATAAATATCCCCCCCTTTACCCCCGTCGCACGACGAGGAATAAAGCGACACCTCCACAGCACCGGCACTTATGTCCTGATCGACGTTGTGGATGCCTCCCCAAATACCAGCACAAACCAGTTTGGGCAGGTTCTTCGAACAGTTGGAATCGGCCTTTGTTTCACTCATTATTTTAATTCTAACGGAAAACAAAAATATCTTCAAGTCTGCGACACGTGACATGGTCTACGCTCAGCTGTAATCTGAGTCAACTATGATTGATTATATATTGTCTCATTTGCTCGACAGCCAGCTGTCCGCAGGCTCAAGGAACGGCTGGCTTTGTCAGTCATGCACGTCATCGGAGCAGCTAGCCCGATTAATGGTCATGCTCGGAATGATCCTCCGGGGCGTCCTCCAGAACAGCACCGGCATCTGCCAGCATCTTCATGTATTTCGCGGGGTCAGCCTCGAAAGTTTTTGGACAGCTATCGCAACACAAATAAACCCGTTTGCCTTCGTAATCGACATAAAACTTCTTGTCGATTTTATCGCCCATCACCGGACAGACTGTCTGAGGCCCAGGCTTGATGCCGCCTTCGTCGCCTCCGCCACAGCCCACAAGAACAAGCGACAGCATCAGGGCTAAACAAATACTTCCCATAAAAAACGCTTTCCTCATCATCAATCTCCTTTCTGCGGCTGAGGAATTCTCAGCCAACAACAGGGTAACACGGCATCGACTCCACTGCAAAGCCCGGGGCCGGTGCCGTGCTTCTCAAACATCCTACAAACAGTCTGCTGGTGCTTCTGCCATCAACAGTCGTCATTCTAAGCTGCTTTCATCCACGGAGTCAAGACTTACTGATTCCAAGCCCAGCGACTCGGAGCGTCTTCTCATCTGGGCCGCGTCCAGCGCAGCAATCCGCGAGCTTTCCGTCGATCACGACGGAGGGGACAGAACGAATGCCCAGGTCCTTGGCCCGCTTGGCTACCTGTGGATCGTTCATCTCCAGCACGCTAATTTCGCATGACGAACAGGCTGCGCGATTGACCAGCTCAACCGTTTCCTCACACACGGGACATCCCGCGCTAAAAACCTCTATTTTTCGTTTGGTATCCATTATGACACCTCCTTGGCTCCCGATTCGGGTGAACACAAGGCCTGTCCCCCGGAAGCACAAACAGGACAGGCATGGTTAACGGTCCTGGCCGCTTTTCGTGGCCAGGCATTCCAAACTGATGCGACCACGAGCAGGGCAACCCCTCCATACATGGCCACATCCAACCCCAACGCAAACTTCCCTCCTAGCACGATCCCCGAGGCCAACAAGCCAATGACGAAGGGACCATAGCCCCTGCGAGTCTTGGCCCGAAAAGCCAGAGCTCCCAGAGCAATCAGCACAAATAAAACCGTCAGAGGCAAAAGGTAGCTCGTCTTCAATAGAAACCCCAGCCCCAGCGAACTGAGCAGGCCGGCGTAAGCGGGCCAACAGGCCGGGCAGAGTCCCACTGGAAGCAAAGATGCACCGATACCCGGTAATGTAGCCAAAGAGCTCCGCCAACCAGCAATCCTCCCGGAATGCTGTGGATGAGTTTCTTGCTGATCAGCAGCTCGCAATGCGCCCACTATTAGTTGGACACTGGGCACGCCCTGCAAGTTGCTGTCCGAGTTCGTGTAGAGACGGCAACAGGAAATGCCTTCAGATGCTTGGGCTCCAGCTACGTCTTTGCCATTAACCAGAACGCTGGGAGATCCGTAGCCACACACGTAATCTGGGGCTGCGGGGTCGTCGCGCTGCCATTCGCGCCGTCCGGGCTCAATCCCTGCTTCTGTAAAGGCTCGCGACAATTGAGCTCTTGCCTTGGAGATGTTTGGGCAGTCGTGATCATAAATTAGTTCGACAGTTGTCATTTCTCAATCCTCCAGAGCCTCCAGGATCGGACACTCGCTAACGGGGGAGCGTCCGCTGCAGGCCGCGGTCAGCTTCGCCAGGGCTTTCTTCATCCTGCGAAGAGTCCGGACCTTTTCTTCGATGTCGGCGATCTTGGCCTCCGCTCGCAGGCGGATGTCCTCACAGCTCGTATCCGGATCCAGGCGAAGAGCCAGAAGCTCTCTGATTTCCCTCAGTGAAAATCCCAGCTCCTTGGCCCGCCTGATGAAGCGGATTCGGGAGACCGTTTCATGCGGATACTGTCGATAGCCTGATTCGGTCCGAGGTGGTTCTTCGATCAATCCTTCTCGCTCGTAGAACCGGACCGTTTCAACCCCAACGCCCCCAAGATGGGCAACTTTACCAATTCTCAATGGTTCCATGATACGTCTCCTTTTTCCAGCCACTATTACATTATACACCCTGTACTATACTACAGAGTCAAGGGTCTTTTGTTTTTTATTTTTAGTGAAGAAAGTCTGTTAGACTTGTTGATCTGGATCCGGCAAAACCTCCAAGCCGACCAGAGTGGTGTCATCCCCTATTTTGCCGACATTGCGGCGAATTACCTCGCTCATCACCAGCTCGTGCTGATCTGCGAGAGTCACAGTCCAAGACTGCTGGAGAATCTGCTCTAGACCCGCCAGTCCAAGAATCTCATCAGGTGCGCCGGCCTCTACAATGCCATCCGTATACAGAAACACTCTGTTACCTGACTCGGGCTTAATCGTCTTGCTGGACCATTGCCCATCCGGAAGCACACCAAGCAGCGGCCCGGTATTGGCTAGTTCGCGCACATCTGAACCGCCCAGGATCAAGCCGCCGGGATGACCGGCTGCGCAATAGGTCCAGGTCTTTTCTTTGGGATCCCATATTCCCACACAAGCGGTAACAAACTCCTCATCGCAAACGCAATTGAGAATGTCTTGATTGACTAGGCCAATAGCTTCGACCAGACCTTTTTCCGTCATAAGCCTCCAGTGCAGAGACATCTTTACAACTCCGGTCAATAGGGCAGCGCCAATACCGTGCCCGGAGACGTCCGAAATGGCGATGGCTGTCTTGCCACTTGGCAAATCGAAAATGTCATAAAGATCTCCCGCTACGTGTTCGACCGGACTATTGTCAGCAACTATCGACAGACCCGGCACCGACGGAATCGAATGCGGCAACAGGTGTTCCTGAATTTCCCGAGCCCTTTTGAGCTCCTCTAACCGTTTCCTTTCATGACTTTCCAACTCCCCAGCCATGGAGTTGAACTCACCTATCAGTACATCGAGATCATCCGGGCCTGTTTGGGGGCAGCGTGTAGAAAACTCTCTCTGAGCCCAGGCCCTTGCAGCCGCCCCAAGTCTAGACAGAGGCTTGAGGATCCATCGATTTACAGAAAGAAAAATCAGGGCAATGATCGCGAGGGCTGTGACACTCGCTGAAAGTAATCGACTTATCAATTGCCCGCGCAGGATGTTTTCCATGTGATCCAGATACTGAGCGAGAATGATAGTGGCCCCATCGTCATCCTTGATTCGAAATTGTGCCAGCCTATGTCCGGTTATTGAAATGATCTTCTCATCCGCAGATGAGGACAACAGGACTTGCTCGACGTGCTCTCCGCTATGGAAGCGGGCACGAGCAATCACCTTTCCGGTAGCATCCAACACCAGAACATGATGTCCGGGCGATACATACTCATTCATCTGAGCACAAAATGCGTCGACGTAATCAGCAAATTCCGCTTTTTCGGTTATCCGCTGGCGAGCTATCTGCAAAGCCCTGGCCTGCTCCTCAAGGGAGGCAAAGAGGCCGGCGATGTGTATTTGCCGTTCTCGCCGATAATCGATACCTATTCCAAGACCGACTATAACCAAAACGGTAAGCACTACCGACAGGGCAAGCCTAAAACGCAGCGACCCATATATCCCTGTCTTTGTGAGTTCGCTTTGTCTATCGTTTATATTTGTACCATCACCTGGGCTCAGGGACTTTTTTTTCTAAACGTACATAGCTAGCCAAATAGTTCCATAGTTGTGCTGATCCACGACGGTTTTCTACGGAGGTTTCCGCGAGCCATCCTACAGAGGCAGCCTTATCCTTGCAAGGCTCACTGAGAACCGCTAGGATACACTTAAAGCTGGGCCTGCTCATCCTCACACATCCTCCTTCGCCGAAAGGCATGACATGAAACAAGGCCTTATGATAATAAATGGCTGGCACGTTCGTAGGCAGCGGTTGCGATTAATCCTTATCGGTTCGCTCATAGCCGTTGTGGGCCTATCTCACTGGATTACGCCCATTGCTGGTGATCAGTTTCATGTTGTCCACGTGTTCTTACGGAAATTGTTTATCCTTCCTATCGTCCTGTCAGCCATCTGGTTTGAATTTAGAGGGGCGATCATCGCCGCTGCGGTTGTTACGATCGTTTATCTACCCCATGTGTTCTTGCAATGGTCGGGAAATCTCACTGAAAACATCAATCAATTGGGGGAAGTCGCTACGGCATGGATCGTTGCCCTTTTATCAGGCTTTTTTGTCAGAACCGAAAAGACGGCTTTGCGGGAGACAGCCAGAACCCATGAAGGTTCTGTTATTGCTTTGGTGGCTGCCCTCGATGCTCGTGAGCACGAGACAGAGCTCCATTCCTTGCGGGTGCGGGCCTATGCCCTGAGGATCGGGGCCGAGCTCGCCATGACCCCGAAGCAGATGCGTGTTCTCGGACAGGCATCTCTTCTCCATGACATTGGTAAAATCGGGACGCCGGACCCTATCCTGCTCAAACCCGGCCCGCTGACTAACGAAGAATGGCAAATAATGCGTCGCCACCCGGAGGTAGGTCGGCGCATTCTGCTTTTGGTTTCTTTTCTGAAGGACAGCGCGAAGATCGTCTATTCCCATCACGAACATTACGACGGAACAGGATACCCCAGGGCCCTTTCAGGTGAGCAGATTCCATTCGAGGCTCGGGTGTTTGCCGTTGCAGATGCTTTTGATGCTTTGACTTCTGATAGACCTTATCGCAAAAAGGTTTCTTGCGAAGAAGCGCGGAAAGTAATCCAAGCAGACAGTGGCAAGCACTTCGATACAGAGGCAGTTCGTGCGTTTCTGAGAGTATCCTGCGAGGAGTGGGAACGGATCGACCGTGACGTTTCCGCTGCGCCCGAATTTCTGAGAATTGACTCTAGGAATGATTCTTAGAGCTAGACATCCTGAACTGGACGGTGCAGCTCAGGATGTCCAGGAGAGTTGGCGTGGGCCAAGCCGATTTAGGGATGGGTCAATGCGCAGCATCACTGTGTGAAATTGTCGTTCCGTCCTGATATGGCTACAAGATAGCCAAAGCAACAACAATCTAGGCGTGTAAATCTTCTCCCCCGTCTTGAATATTTGCCAGATTCATCACGCAGCTTGACGGTAGTAATATTTTAATAATCCACCGAGCCACTCTTTGCAGTAAATCTGTCCTACATCGAGGTCTCTAGCCTGAAGCGACCGATCCTCTGAAACTCTCAGCGGTCTATTACCTAGCCCCTGATGAGGACGATATTGGTTGTGGTAGGAAACATAGACCTGCACGATGTGATCCCGTCGCCTTTCCAGAGGATCGGGAATAACTCGATTGCCAGGCAGGCGGGACTGCAGTATTTCGATTTGACATCACCTATCTGTTTATGTGACAAAAGGTTAGGTGAATTAGCCCCCGCTGTCAACCGACAAAAACGACATCATTTGAAACTTTTTCTATCTCCAGATCCCCATATCTGGTCCCCGCTGCATTAGAATCGCTGGATCAGCGATGTAGGACGTTTATTTAGTTTCAGACAGCCTCCCCGCAGGTCGATGTAGCTTACAGGCAATACCTTAGGGAAATGCTGTTTGTAGAAAAACGGGGGAAATTCCAATGCACAGGGATAGATAAACTACATCGATACATATTCCTTCGGCCGTCTGTCCCAAGAACGCTGACGGCTGTGGAGATTCGGGGGTAATGGAAATGGGGTCGTCTACAATATGCACTTCACTTCTGGTCAAGAGGAAGTCCATACGATTTCTGTCGGATCAGACACGGGTGATTTCGCGCGCATTTTGGCCCGGACATCCCTCACAGATTGTCGGCGTATTCGACTGTATCGCTGGATTGACCGATGATGCTGCCAGCAAACTGCTTGAACGCACCGTGGCCCAGTTTGCCGGGCGCCACCGTGATATCGAGGGCGTGTTTCTAGACCATTACAATGGGGCTGTGGATCAGCTCTCCGATGTAATGCCCATGGCTAGGGTCAAGAAGCTGCTTATCGGCAGTTACTTCACCATGGAATATTCGATTGAGTCCGCCGGGTTGTTTAATCCCTCGATCATGTTCGCTCCCGACCAGGAGTCTTTGCCTGCCGGTCATGCGCGGGTCATCCTCAGCTTCCGAGCCACCGGGGAAGGCCACGTTTCATCACTGCAATTCCGCGGCGGCGTTATCACCGACAGTAACGAACTCACTATCGATGCTGTCAGCCCATACGTAAACACGCCCAGCGTTGCTCGCACCATGTACTACGACAAGAGTTTTTTCGGATTGCAACTGCTCGAAATGGGTATGCCCCAAGCTCTGGAACAACCCAGCCTGGGCCCATTTCTCCAGAGCAATGAAGTCCTTTCCGCCCTTCTCAACCGCCTTGGCCAGACATTTACTCTCGAAGATCTTCACAAAGCGATGACCGAACTTCGCGCCGACGGACTCTTTGATCAGACGGACGTTGAGGGGACATTTGAACGAGCCGAGTGGCTTGCCTGCTCAAATTACGAGGTCAGGTTCGACAGTGAAACCTCCGTGTCGGAGAGAATCCTGTTTCCTGCCTCTGAAAACGAGCAGGGCGGCATCGAAGACGCAAGGTTCGTGAGGTTCGTTGATGGCGACGAGGTGACTTACTACGCCACCTACACAGCCTTTGACAGAGAAACTACCCGCCCGCAGCTTCTAGAGACCACGGACTTTCTGAGCTTCCGAGTGAGCACCTTGAACGGCGAATATGCTCGCTCCAAAGGTGTTGCCCTTTTCCCCAGAAAGATCAACGGCAAGTACGCCATGATTTCTCGCGTCAAAGGGCAGCAGATGTGCATTCTCTCTTCGGACGACATTCGTTTTTGGCACGGGGCACAAACGATTGGGTATTCGCTCGAGCCCTGGGAGTTCGTTCAAGTGGGCAACTGTGGATCTCCCGTTGAGACCGACGCGGGTTGGCTGGTGATCACCCACGGTGTCGGGGCCATGCGACGCTACTGCCTGGGCGCAATGCTCTTGGATCGCGACGATCCCACCAAGGTCCTGGGTAAATTGGCCCAGCCCCTTTTGGCGCCGGACGAAACAGAGCGCAACGGACATGTTCCCAATGTGGTCTACACCTGTGGGGCAATCGTTCACAACGATGAACTCATCATTCCCTACGCGATGGCCGACAGGGCCTCCAGCATTGCGACCGTTTCTCTGCCCGAGTTGCTGGAAGTATTACTGAAAAAATGACAGAGGGGGGCTATCTTCAATGACAGACAAAATTCCAACAAAGCAATATCCCTTCACGATTAGTGGGCGCATCAAAAGCTTTCGCTATGCCATTCAGGGGCTGGCAACCATGCTCAAATCCCAGCACAACGCCTGGGTTCATGCTCTTGCCACGGGCATTGTTTGCTCCGTCGGCCTCCTTCTAGAATTGACAAGATGGGATTGGTGCTGGATAGCTTTGGCTATTGTTGCCGTGTGGATTGCCGAGGCCCTCAACACCGCCCTGGAGTTTCTCGCCAACATTGTTTGTCCGATGCACCATCCCCTGGTCAAGCAAGCCAAAGATGTTGCCGCAGGAGCAGTGTTAATCTCGGCAGTAGGCTCCGTGGTCATTGGTACCCTGGTCATAATCCCCCGGGCTCTGGAGTTTATTGAGACAATAGGACGCTAGACAATGGTCATTTCTGATGTGTTATCTCTTGATGTCGGAGGTTCGCCCAGTGGACTTTGCGGCTCTGGACAGCACCGATGGCGACTTCCGCGGCCACATTTATGGTGGTGCGTGGTAGGCGTGGCTTTGGTATGCCTTCTACCGGCGATATTGAACTTGGCCGGTGCTGATTTCTCCTCGCCCGGTCGGCCCTTAGATATTGAAGCGACCAGCCACATGTCGCCCGGACAAATCGTCGACGCGATACACCATACTTTGGAGGGAAGCTTTAACCATACCATTTTGGAGTGGAGCGCATTTTGCACTGCCATGTTTACGGTGATACTGGCCTTCGTGCACTTCAAAGTCAAACGCGATATCGTAACACCCATCATCGCCGTATCGCTTTTCTGGGCAGGCTGTATGGATGCCTTCCACACCCTCGCTGCCGATCGCCTCATTGACGCCACCGCCGCAAACGAGAACCTCATTCCGTTCACTTGGGCTATCTGCCGCACCTTCAATGCCCTGATCCCCATTATTTGTGTGGGAGTTCTGTTATTGCGGGGTAGCGCTAAGAGTGGCCAGTCGAGGTTCTGGTTCGTCTCCATGGTCAGCCTGTTCTTTGGCTTTCTCGCTTACGGAATCATTCACTTCTGCGCCACAAGCGGACAACTGCCCAGGACCATGTTCCCCGGCTCACTGGTAACCCGCCCATGGGACGTTGCCCCACTGGTGCTTTACCTTTTCGCTGGGGTAGTGGTGTATCCAGCTTTCTTTCGGAGGTTCCGCGGCAGCTTCGTCTTGGCTATGTGGCTCAGCGTCTTGCCGAACCTGGCTACGCAGTTTCACATGGCCTTTGGATCAACGGCGCTTTTCGATAACCATTTTAACATCGCCCACTTTCTCAAGATCATAGCTTATTTTGTGCCCTTCTTCGGATTGGCCGCGGACTACGTTCGCGCCTACCGCGAAGAGAAGGCCATCTCGGTCCGACTTGGCGATGGAGTTGTTCGACGGGAGGATTCGATCCCCGGCCGAGGCTCAGCTCAAGCTCTCCATTCCCCTGCTTGGCGCACTGCCCGAGTTGCCCGACGGTAATGGCCTAGAGCCCGGGAAAACCGACCCCGATCTGGTCGATATCTTCCGCGTAGCCGCCCGGCGCATTCGAGACAAAGTTCCCGGCAGCGGCAGGCGGATTATGATCGTCGCTGCCACCCACGACCAGGGCACATCGAGCGTGGCTGTAAACCTGGCTTCGTGTTTCGGCCTCCAGGATGAACGAGTGTTGTTAGTCAACGGGCAGATTCGTGGCAGACCCAAAGCCGAAGATGTCGCTGAGTTGATCCCAGATGCTGACGGCGAAATCAAAGGCCTGGGGGACTACTTATCCTCTGAGCTCGACAGTGCCGCCCAGATTGAGCACACCACGGTCTTGCCGGGCGTGACCTGCTTGCCTCAAGCTGAGCAGGAAGTACTGCCGGACCTGCTGGCCGGAAACCGGATGGGAAAATTATTCGACGAGGCTTCGCGGAGGTTCAGTTTGGTATTGGTCGACTCGCCGCCTGTCTTGGCCAACGCGGACGCCGAGCTTTTGGCTCATTGGGTCGACGCGGTCGTCCTGGTAGTGCGGACCAACTGCTGCTCAGTTCGACAGATCCGCCAAGCCATCGACATTCTGAAGCACTCTGGCAAAGAAATTATCGGTGTGATTGTTAGTCGCGTAGATCCGCTGTATTTATCGAGGAACTGAGAAAATGGCTCTAGAGCACCGGTCGATAAGCAGCCTTGACCGTTATGTGTGCGATTTGGAATCGTTTCTTCAGCAGACTATCGAGGCAAGAGCATAATGAACGTAATTCAGATACCACGTCGGCTCGTACAATCTCACTGGGGTGGCACCGAAACCGTGATTTTGGAAACCGCTAAACGTCTCTTGGCACAAGGACACTGGACCGAAGTCCTTTGCCCTAACGCCTTGGCCAAATCAAATATTGAAACAATCAAAGGCGTTCACATCACCCGGACCAGTTACTTCTATCCATATCTGGGCCTCTCGAAAGAAGCTCGGCTCCAGCTCGACCAAAAGGGAGGAAACTTGTTTTCCTTCTCCCTGCTGAATCGGCTAAAGCGTTGGCCCGGACTGGACCTCATTCATCTGCACACCGCCAAACGTCTGGGGGGCATTGTGCGACGGGTAGCAAAAAAACGGCGTATCCCCTATTTGGTATCGCTCCACGGTGGAGCCAGCGACGTGCCAGCCGCCGAGGCAGTCACCTGGACCGCTCCGACAAACGGCTGCTTGGAATGGGGCAAGGTCCTGGGCTGGTGGGTCGGCTCACGCAAGGTTCTTGATGACGCCGCGGCTATACTCTGTGTCGGCAAACGTGAGCAGCAAAAAACTCAGGAGCAATTTCCAAACAAACGCGTTATCTATATGCCCAACGGCGTAGATTCGGTGCGATTCCACGCCGGCGACGGGAACGCCTTCCGCGCCAAATACGACATTCCTCAAAACGCTCAGGTGATTCTCTGCGTCAGCCGTATCGATCCCCAGAAGAATCAGCTACTTGCCGTGCGAGTCCTACACGAACTGCGAAAAGAGAACAAGAATCTCTACTTGGTGCTGGTCGGGCCGGTAACCGACCAAAACTATCATCGGCAACTGGAGGACGAGGTCAAACTACTCAGCCTCAGCGCCTACGTGCGGATCATTGGTCAGTTGGACGCCGACAGTAATGCTCTGACCGATGCCTATCATTCCAGCGATGTTTTCCTGCTGCCCTCCATTCACGAACCATTCGGAATTGTAATCCTCGAAGCCTGGTCGGCCGGGCTGCCCGTCGTGGCCAGCCGAGTCGGCGGAATACCCTTCTTCGTGGACGACGGCGCGGATGGTTTGCTATTTGGGCCCAACGATATGTTTGGCTGTGCTCTGTGTCTGAGCCGACTGTTGCGTGTGCCAGCCCAAAGAAAGGTAATGGCCCAGACCGGAAAAAACAAAGCAATCGCTGAGTACTCGTGGGATCGGGTAACCTCCAAACTAATCGACTTATATGACGAGGTGATACGTGCGAATCCTGTTCGTCAATGAAAAATGCGGATACTTCGGCGGTGTCGAGCAGCATGTCGCTGACGCTGCCGCGGCACTGGGCGAACGGGGGCATCAGTGTACGCTAGCCTACACTGAGACGACCGGGCGGGACCTCGACGCGTATCAGGCCTGCTTTGATCAGTGCCTGCCTTGTGAGGATGTCGCCCAGGTCGTCGCTAAGGTCCTGCCGGATGTTATTTACTTTCACAAAATCAAAAGGATCCCGCAGTTGGCGGCATATAACGGGACCCCGCGTACGGTGCGCTTTATTCAAGACCACGATCTGTACTGCCCCCGCCAGCACAAATACTTCACCTTCAGTAAACGTGTCTGTCACCATCGCGCGGATCTGCGCTGCTGGCTCGACCTTGCCTTTCTAAAACGAGATCGGTCGCGATGGCTCGGTGTTCGCTGGTGCAGTATCTCCGCCAAACTGACCGAGATGAAGAGAAACCGCAGTCTGGATCGAGTGCTGGTTGGCAGCGAGTTCATGCGAGTCCAAATGTGTCAGAATGGATTTGATACTGATCAGGTTCATGTTCTGCCCCCTCTGATCCGCATGGACCGTCCCCACGTCCAGCCGATCCCGGATGACAACCACATTGTGTATGTGGGCCAACTTATCAAGGGCAAGGGAGTGGACCTGTTACTGCGAGCTCTGACTAAGTTGACTTGCTCATTTCGGGCTACGATCGTCGGGACTGGCAACGCCCAGCAGCAACTGGAAAACCTGAGCCATAGCCTCGGGCTAACAGACCGGATCCAGTTCACCGGATGGGTTCCACACGATGAACTTGCCGCGTTCTACACCGCAGCCAAAGTTATTGTCGTGCCATCGCGCTGGCCCGAGCCCTTCGGCCTGATCGGCGTCGAAGCAATGTGTTTCGCACGCCCAGTCGTGGCTTTCAACGTCGGCGGAATCAGCGATTGGCTCAAAGACGCTCAGACCGGACTGCTAGTCCCAGAGCATGACACGACGGAGTTGGCCCGTGCCATAACGCGAGTGTTGACCGAGCCGTCGCTAGCGAAGCGGCTGGGGGAGTCGGGTCTTCAGCGAGCTCAAGAAAAATACGACTTTGGACACTACATCGACCGTTTGGAAGCTCACCTAGCGGGGGCGGATTTATGTGACGAGCACCAAGGGGGCGCCTCATGAAGATCGGCATTCCCACATTTGGTAGCGACGGCGGCAAGAGCGGTATCAGCCGTTACCTCATCAGCTTGCTGCGGGAATTCGCTCGAATAGACGGCCCAGACGAGTACGAGCTGATCACCTACCCCGACGAGAAGCATCTGTTCGACCTCGGCTCGCCCAAGGTCCAGCTTACCTGCCTGAGTACCACGCTCCGCAGTCCTGCTCGCAACATCCTTTGGCACCAAACCGTGCTTCCTCGCTTGTGTCACCGACGCGGCTGGGACGTACTGTTCCTGCCAGCTGGCAATCGCCGCCTGCCCCCTGTCCCTCGGTTGGCACAGTTCATGACCTGGCCGCGATTCATGTCGATCACAAGTACGATCCAGCCAGAATGTTTTATGTCCGCCGCGTCTTGCCTAAGCTAATCCGCAGCCTCACGCGGGTCATCACCGTCAGCCAGAGCAGCAAGCAAGATATCGTCTCGTGGACAGGCGTCAGCAATGATCGAGTCGAGGTGATCCCCCTTGCCGCGGATCCGACAATGTTCTTTCCGCGCGACCCACGCCCTTCGGCCGACCGCGTCGCAGCCAAGTTCGGAATCCACAAACCGTTCATCCTGTACCTGTCACGGATTGAGCATCCAGGTAAGAATCACCTAACGCTGATCCGAGCCTTTGATCGGCTTAAGCAAAATAGCGATATTCCTCACCAACTAGTGTTGGCTGGAAGCGATTGGACTCGAGCCCAAGAGGTTCACTTCGCCGCTGAACAGCAAGCTTCTCGTCAGGACATCGTCTTCACCGGGTTCGTACCGGACTCGGACGTACCTGATTTGTACTGTGCGTCGGATCTCTTCGTCTTTCCTTCCCTGTTCGAGGGGTTTGGCTTACCGGTCTTGGAAGCCATGCGATGCGGCATTCCCGTAGCCTGCTCGAACGTTTCGTCAATTCCCGAAGTTGCTGGCGACGCGGCCAGACTGTTTGACCCCCACAACACCGATGACATCGCCAACGCCATGCGCGAAATCCTGACTGACCAGCCTCTGCGCCACCGCTGCGTGCAGCGAGGACTCACCTGCAGCAAAGCCTTTACCTGGGACCTAACTGCCCGGCGGACGCTACAAGTCCTCCACGGGGCAGCCAAGGAGTAATCCAGATGCCAAAAATGCCAATACTGATCGGCATCGCGGGGATAAGTTGCTCAGGTAAGAGTCTGCTCACCGAACGGCTCGTCGAGCTGTTGGGCCCGTCCAACACAGCCATCCTTCCCGTCGAGGCCACTTACAAAGACCTTAGCACTTTGTCCCCCGAGCAGCGCGACCAGCGGAACTTCGACACCCCAAAGGCCATCGACTGGTCGCTTTTGGTCCCCCACGTAGAGGCCCTGTCCGCCGGCGGGATGATCCATCGCCCGCTCTATGATTTTCTAACGCACGTCCGAGCCAATCGGCCACTGCCCGTGCAGCCACACCGCTTTGTCATAATCGAGGGCCTGTTCGCTCTTCACAATCCACGAATCCGCAGACACCTGCATTTGTGCGTATTCATCAATGCTGACATCCAAACATGCCTCCAGTTACGACTTGAGCGGGACACCTATCAGCGCGGACGCACTGCCGAGTCTGTTCGCCTCCAATACGCCAAGACCGTCGCGCCCATGGCTCGCAAGCACGTTCTGCCCACACGGGCCTGGGCCGACCTTGTTGTCGATCAGACGGAAACAATCGAACTCTCAGCCGCTAAGGTCCTAGCCGAGATTCACCGTCACGCCGACACCGCGGATCGGGCTCGCCGCGTAGAGATCATGCGAGAAATGATCAAACGCTACGACGGCACAGGCTTACGCAAGAAGCTGAGACTGTGGCGAAAGTCTTGCAGTTGGCTCATGATTGTCGGCGGCACGAAACTGCTCAAACGCCTGATTGACATCGTCGTTTCGCTGCTGATGTTAGTTCTGCTCGCCCCGCTGTTCGGACTGATGGGCATACTGATCAAGCTGACCGACACCGGGCCGATCTTTTTCTGGCAGACACGGGTCGGAACTTGGGGGCGAGAGTTTGCCTTCCCCAAATTGCGATCCATGGTCGTCGACGCCGAGCGGATCAAAGACCAACTGCTCACCAGCAACGTCCATGGCGACGGCAAAACATTCAAAATCAAAAAGGATCCGCGCATTACCTGGATCGGACGCTTCATTCGCAAGAGCAGCATCGACGAGCTGCCCCAATTATGGTGTGTGCTCAAGGGGGACATGTCGCTGGTCGGCCCACGCCCGCCTCTCCCGCACGAGGTCGCGGACTACACCTTGGCAGATCGACGCCGCCTGGACATCAAACCCGGGCTCACCTGTATCTGGCAGATCAGCGGACGCGCCGATATCCCCTTCGATCAACAGGTCGAGCTGGACGTACGCTACATCGACAGCCACAGCCTTTGGCTGGACTGCAAACTGCTATTTAAGACGGTCCCAGCGGTGCTGCTGGGCAAAGGAGCATACTGACAAAAAATGCAGCTATCTGAACAGCGACAACTTGAGGCCGCACAACTGTTGCGGCGATTTTCCACCGTAGGCCGCCTCCGCGCCGATTTTCGGCGTCGCCGACGCCAAATGTCCTGGCTGCTGTTGGTGCAACTGCTCGGCTCAGCCAAACGGACTGCGGATTTTTTGGCTGCCCTAATGCTGATCGTGATTCTTTCACCCCTGCTGCTGGTGCTGTGCGTGTGGTACTTTGTGAGTGGACGCAGACTCACCCGCAATCGCAGGCTAGGACGCTGGGCGGAACCGTTCGAGAAGTTTGAATTGGATCTGCCCCGCTCATCCGTTGGGAAGGTCCTGCGGAAAATGGGCTTGAATCGCCTACCTGTTCTGATCAACATCCTCAAAGGGGACATGTCCTTCGTCGGCCCAAGAGCCGTCGCCGAGGATGAGATCAGCCCACGTCACCGCGAAGCTCGAAGTCGCTACGACGTTCGCCCCGGACTGATCTGTCTGTGGTGGATCCGTCGGCACGCGAATATCGACTACGGCTTCGAAACACAAGCAGACGACGAGTATGTCCAAGCTCAGAGTCTCGGCGGAGACATCGGCATTGGGATTCGGGCAATTCCTGCGCTGCTCAGCGGGCGAAGCGCCACCGTTACCTCCGATACCGTAGAGATACTAGGCATCTCCGTCAACAACCTGACCATGTCCAAGGCCGTCGAGCAAATCATCCTGCTCGCAAGCGGGCCCGGCCATAACCAAGTTTGCTTTGTCAACGCCGATTGCGCGAACATTGCCTGCCTCGACGCGGACTATCGCAAGTTGCTTGCCGACAGCGCACTGGTCTTGGCTGACGGGATCGGAATGAAGCTGGCTGGTAAGCTTCTAGGTAGCGAGATTCGCCAGAACGTAAATGGCACCGACCTGCTGCCCCGGCTCTGTGCGGCCTTGGAAGGTACCGGCAAGGGTATATTCCTTCTCGGCGGTCACCCCGGCGTGGCCAAAGACGTCGCTCAGTGGATTCGCGATACCTACCCCGGCGTAACGGTCAGCGGATATCGGCAGGGATACTTCGCCCCAGACAAACAAGCCCAGGTAATTCAGCAGATCGCCGAATCCGGCGCGTCCTTGCTTCTGGTAGCCATGGGCGCGCCGCGGCAAGATAACTGGATACACCAGCATCTGGACCGCACTAACGTCGGTGTCGCCATGGGCGTGGGCGGGCTATTCGACTTCTATTCGAAACGCATCCCGCGCGCCCCTCAGTGGCTCAGAGAGATGGGCCTGGAGTGGTTTTACCGCTTCATCCAAGAGCCCAGACGAATGTGGCAGAGGTATTTTGTCGGCAACGTCAACTTTCTCGGACGGGTAATCTGTCAACGCCGACGGATCATGCATCCCGACCGGATCAAGCCTGCAGGAGATAAATTATCATGAAAGTAGTTATCTTCGCGACCGTGCCCTCTTGTGGCGACGACAGTTTGCTGGTACTGGCTCCAGATCCGTTAGTCCACCTTGTGGATCGGCCTTTTCTTCAGCACGTCGTGGAGTTCCTCGTGGATCGGGGAATGACCGAGCTTGACTTAGTGCTCTCGAACATGGCTGAGAGGTTCGAGCAGACTCTGGGACAGGGTCGGCG
>SDBV01005636.1_pt1 | contig 17616 bp, 21 predicted proteins | sample 2277081 | NCBI WGS metagenome assembly SDBV01 (sample SAMN10402039, study PRJNA504765) | marine sediment metagenome | isolation source: marine sediment core GS10_PC15, 223 cmbsf | place: Arctic Ocean: Southern Knipovich Ridge | collected 2010 | reverse complement strand
TAATTTTATTCCAAAATAAACAAGCATTACCCTTGCTAAAAGACCAATGGTAGATATTTGTCCAAATGTTTGTCCTACATAAAAAGAACAATCCGGATTATTCATCCCTTTAGTTAATATCTCATTGAATCCCATTTTATTTCTTAGTCCTACCTTTTTTCTTTGATTTAGGTGTTATTTTCTTTTTAATTACTTTCTTTGAAGTAAGTTTCTTTTGAGGTAATTTGCTTGTTTTAGTACCCTGTGGTGAATATTTTTTAGTTTCTTGTACTTTTACAGGTTTTCCTAATAAACCATTGTTTTTTGGATTCTCCAAATGTTTATCAATACTATATTCTTGCCCTTCAATCTTATATTTTTTATCCCTTAATTCTTTAAGGGCCTTTTCTGTGAATTTTGTTCTATGATAAACAGTTCTAAATTTATAAATTAAATACCCGAAAAGCGCACCCCCACCAATTGCTAAAGCAATATTTCCTAAAAATGCTCCCCATTCAAAAGCCATTTTATACTTGAACAACCCCGCTATTTCTCATTCCGTTAGCTTCGTTTAGAATAACACCAGCATTCTCAAGAATTTGTCCGGCTAGAGTTAAAAGTTCTTCCACCTTTCCGAATAAAAACCAAAATGATCCAGAGACTACAATTATTAAAATCAACACTCCGATAAGTTCTTTATGTTCTAAATACCAGGGTAAAGCTTTTTGTCTGTAATTTCTGTCAACCATAGCTTTTAAATTTGTGCTTGCATACCTCATATCTCTATGATCGTAATCTAACCCGGATTCGATCATGTCTTTATTAAGGTTTTTTGGCCTCCAATTAACGATCTCTCTATTCTTTCTTATCCCTACAAAATAAGTTCTTTCACCGACCTTAATAGTAAATCTTGGTAAGTACATTTTTCTAGCCTTTATGTAAAATACCTTAACATTTGTTCCAGGAATAGTCAACTCCCTCGCCTTATCACTTTGCCCGTAGAGTTGCATATGTTCCCCTATTTCTTCCCACCAAACAATATTATGAATATCTACTTTTCTGTCATACTTTCTATTTAACCACCAGAACAAAACACCACCAACTAAAATAAAAAGAAATATTGTTAAAAAGAATAAACCAACTCCTGTAGTGAATTTCGCCCATCCGATAGAGGACATAAAGTTATCTGTTCCAGGAATACCAAACACCATAAATAAGATATGAGTTTATGATTTATAAATGTTATGTTTTGTTAACAAAATAAATAAAGTGAGTTTTTTGTTTTTAGCGGATTTCTCACAAAACCGCGTGATGTATTTTTAATAAGGTGTCATACTTAATTATGTAAATTCATTCTCTACCTTCTGGGATCTTCTCATAGCGGATATTCCCACAATGAATAATATACTAATTAAAATTATAATTAGAATAGTCGCAGTTATAGAGTACAAATTAGTAGCTGTACTTGAAAATGTTACTAGGCCCGCAGTTTGATTACCAATTACCGACTCAGCATCTAGACCTCCTTGTGAGGGTAAAATTGTTACATATGTAATATTAACACTATAATTCTCAGTTCTTCCCGAAGTTCCTACAATTGTTCCCGCAGTTGAAGAAAATGTAAAATTACCTTCACCAATTACTACACCATTTGAGGCATTAAGAACTGAAACAAGTGATGCACTTATGAAATTTACATTACTTACCGATCCTAAAGTATCAGTTGTTGCATTTATAAAATGACTGGACTCGTTTGTTGTTGTTTCTTCAATATTTGCAAAACCAACATTACCGGATAAATTACCATAGAAAACAACACCTAAAACAACTAAGAAACCAATTGAAATAAGAGCACCTACAATTAATCCACCCGCCTCAACTTTTTCCGCTACACTTCTTTGTTTAACCATATTTTTATTACCCCCTTTCAATAAGGAGTTATTTTAAAGTTATGAGGTTTTTGTTTTTAGCGGATTTCTCATAAAACCGCGTGATTGATTATTGATTACTAATTAAGGGAGGTTAATTAATAACTAGGTAAATTCATTTTGTACTGTTTGAGATCTTCTCATAGCCGAAATTCCAACAATGAATAATATACTAATTAAAATTATAATTAAAATAGTTGAAGTTATCGAGTACAAGTTAGTAGCTGTATTGGAGAATGTTAATAGCCCCGCAGTTTGATTACCAATTACGGCCTCAGAATCGTTAAATCCTTGAGTTCCTTCTGCAAAACCAACATTACCGGATAAATTACCATAGAAAACAACACCTAAAACAACTAAGAAACCAATTGAAATAAGAGCGCCTACGATTAATCCGCCAGCCTCAACTTTTTCCGCTACACTTCTTTGTTTCGCCATACTTTCATTACCCCCTTTCAAGGATAGATTCTATTTAATTCTTAAGATAACCCTAAAATGTAAACAGTTGATATACTTAAAAAGGTATGTTAACAAAAAAGTTTACTTCTTGATGAACCAGAGAACTAACCAAAGGCCTGTAAAAGTAAACATTATAGCCATTCCATCATTTGTTAACATTTCAAGTCTTGTAGCGACCATTGATAATATAAAAATAGGTATTGAGGCCACTCCGAAAATACTTATCATTTCTGGTTTTGGATTTTCATCTTGTTCCTTAAAGAAAATAGTTAGAACTATGACTAACCAAAATCCGAGTAAGATTGATACCCAAAAATATCCAAAACAAGTATTAGGATAACTTAAGATCCCTGTTGCCCCAGAAGTTTCATTTATATGTGTGAAAAAGTCTATTGCGCAAACCATTTTATCTTCCTGTTCCTCCTTTAATTAAGAACCATACACCCGCTATTATTGTAAAGATTAATATTGTTGTTAATACTGCAATTGTGATAGGATCTGCTCTGAAAACTATGGCCGGTAAAGTTATTATAGCGTTGTAGATTCCGATCACCATAGAATTAAATACTTTTCCCGCACTTATAATAGATCTAAATAATAAAAAACCAATCCCTGTATTACTATCTTTTTCAAATAATTCTTTTTGTGTTTGTGCATTATTTCTTATATCTTCTAAGGACTCGTTTAAATCACCAAAGGATTGATTAATGGCGAGACTATTCACGAATAGTTCTGTATTTCCACTCTCTGCTTGAAATTGAAAAACTGCGGAGAATAACGCAAACACAACTAACCCGATCATTAAAAAGTTTATAAACAATCTAGGAAAAGATACCATTTATTGGGGCCTGTCCTTATTTAATTTCCATATCCCGGCAATTATTATTACGATTATAGACATGAACGCCGAACCTTGAGATATTAAGCTTGAGTTTGTAAATCCATACCCTAACCCCGCAATAACACCAATCGCCGAACCTAGTAACACCATCTCCTTACTATCCCCTATCATCAATACAATACCGCCAATTATGAAAAAGAAAATTAAAAACCCATCCGACGAAAAACCATCATCTTCAATTTTTATGTTTAAGGTTGCTATTTGTGTTACATCAACAAGAACACTAATTATTAAAGAAGAGTCGTTTATATTTGATGTAACTGTACAAAGAAGTGTACCGCTTGAGGCTGTTAAAGAATCTGAACAAACTGAAGTATTCCCGAAAACATTGGCTCTCGTTACTATCATTTCTACATCTTTTTGTGTTCCGTCAATTGTTGCGAAACTAAAACTTACTACTCTTGTAGTATTGTCGAAACTTGGTTGACTAAAAGTTATTCCTATAAAATCATCATAATCGAATGACTTAGTTGTGGAGTCTGCACTACTTAGTATAATTTCACAGTCCCCGATCGTTGGATCATTACAAAACGCTACTAAATTATTAAATACTCCAAGTGTTACACCGCCTTTCATAACGATAATATTATAAATTACTTCATTTTGGACCATATGTAAAGTTGTTTGTCCTTCGCTATCTGTTTGCGGTAATTCAACAACTTGGAAATTATCATCTTCAATATATTTTCTATTTAAGAATACTAGAGCATCTTCTACAGGGAATCCATCCCCCCCGGTGAATGTAAATCTAAACTCTGTTGAATCTGTTAAATTTAAATCAAAAAGATTAACTAATTGTACACCGGTAGTATTGCTTAATGTTGAATTAACAATGTTATAAAATTCTTTTGCGAATCCAACAGCTTCATATTGGATTGTTACATCTGCGGAATATTCAACACTCTCCGGGATAGGCCCATTAACACAAATCGACCACACATTACTTAAATTTGTCCCACTTGAATTAATTAAGCTCGCTGTTCTATCTTTTGAAAATAAATTAAATGCAAAATTAGAGGTTGTATTACCTATTGAAGTTTGAAACTCCTCGTCCAATAAAGTGAATGTAAAGACTTCATTTGTAAATAATCCTCCACAACTTGAAATATTGAACGTTATAACTGTTTGATTATTAAACGTTGAGTTAGAAGTTCCGTTTACATCTTCAACCCTAAAATGAAAAGTGTAATTTGTGTCTATTCCATTAAATGGTGTTATTCTTGATGCTGAATAAACCCTAGTATCTCCGCTCTGGGATGTCGTTGCTGTTGTCTCAGTTCCATTATAGATTAAAAAAACGTTTGGAGTAAACAAACTCGAATCAAAAGTTATATTTAAATTATATGTTTCAAGTTTACCAATTACTGAAGAACTATTGAAGGTAATATTATTTTGAAGAACATTATAAATCCATGATGTGAAAACGTTTGACTCCTGGCCCGCCGTATCATTTGCATAAAATGTTAAATTTAAATTATCTATTTCAAGAATGAAGGTTGTACTATTAGCGCTACACGTTACAGTAATATTCGTTCCGTTATAATCAAACCAACAAGTGTCTAAATTAGCATCTGTTACAGTCCAATTAAGATTCTGGTTACCACCAATAAAATTTAAGCCCTCGTTTCCAGTAGGATTAATTATAGTTATTACTGGTGCTTCTGAATCAATAGCAAAAGTTCTATTTTCTGAGAACGCGCAAATCTCTACCCCATCAACCGCGCAAGATTCTACATTCCAAATATAATTCCCGGAGGCTATTGTTTCATTATGTAAAACGGTTATTGATTCATTAGTATTTATACTCGTGTTTATTTCTTGAAGTAATAATGTCCCATTGTTAAAAAAGATGCTAAAAGTCCAGTTTGTTGTATTCAGTAAAAGCGGCGTTATCGTCCAATTAAATTCTACTAAATTACTTGTTTGGGCGGTATCATTGGCGGGATCATTCAGAATAGTAACAACCCCTTCGGTTGAGAAGGTAATACCATCCCCATTATTATACAATTGTGTTACTTCGGCCTGTGTCAAACTCCGATTCCAAATCCCTATTTCATCAATCCGACCATCAAAAGGATTAAGCACTTTATCTCTAGCACCGATTAAAGTATTAATAGAATTTTCAACAGAACTTACTAGGTTATTCTGTATAATACTCAATCCTGTTTGATTAGTTCCGTTAATAAAGATATTTACATCATTAGCATCCCCTGTCCCAGGATATACAATAACCATATGATAAAATTGCCCTGTATTAAGAGTAATTGTTTTTCTAACTGTAATAGATTCAGTTCCATCCCTTACAAATGCAAAAAATATGTTAGAGCCATCATGTCCATATTCCCAACCGATAAATGGTGAGCCATCCTCTTCTTTTGAAATAAATGTGTTTACTGCTACAAAAGATTCAAAATTTACCCAAAGAGATATGCTCATAGGATCAGTTATACCATCAAAATTAAAATCTGTTCCGTTGCTAAGATTAACACTATCTTGATTTGTTGCAGTAAAATTAAACGAATTATTTATGATCCCAACTACTCCTCGAGTTGCGCCAACATTAGTCCCATTATTCGGCCCCGCACTATCAATAACGCTACCCGTCGTCTCGTTCAGTTTATAAAAACTTATTAACCCAATATTTAAACCAGAAGTCCAACTAGCCCATTCCTTAACACCCTTTGTTCCGTAATCAGTAGTTTTACCAGCACCAAAAAAATCTATATACCATTCTATTCTATCATTAACCTCAACATTTGTATAACCCCGAATAATTAAATGAGAATCCTTTTCTAGATCTTTATTGTAATCGTCCCAAACCTCAACTTCATATTCATGTGTACCAACAGATCCGTATTCAGTACATTCCATTGTACTATTCGGAGATAATTTTTCATTTATACATCCGGTTAGATTTCTATATTTTGTTTCATAACCATTAAAATATTTCAAATCAATATCCCTATTAATTAAATCATAGTCTTCCTTTTTGTTATGTACATAGATCCCCCGAACAAAATCCGAATAAACAACATCCCCCCATATTTCAAATTCAAATACATAATTATAACCGGGAGCGACCCTCATATTACGAGGCGTATTTAATTTAATCTGGGCTATATCTGAACCAAACGTTAAACCATTCTTAAAAGATGCGGTCTGTGTAGATTCATTATAACTATAATAATTATCAAACTCAAAAGCGGATGCAAAGCTTAGCATAAATACTCCTAATAGTAATATTGAAATAAATTTATTCCCCGAAACCGATAACATCTTGTACACCCTCCCGCGCTTGACTTTCTTTAATTTTTTTACTTAGGCCATAAGTGAACACCATAATTAATAATCCGGTTAATGTGGCCCAAATTGGTAAATTTAATATGAATTTTGCTTGGTTAGGTAAATTCTCTGTGATTACTGCATTTAATGACGGGTTAGAGATTATTGTTTCATATGCCCCACTTATGAAGTCAGCCATTATAAAAACACCTACAAGTAAAAAGGCATCAACTAGAAAAAATATTCTAGGGTGTTCTTGTGCGAGACCAATCCCAACAAGTCCCATGACTATAAGAATCCCAAATAATATTATTAAAGATATTTGATCCATTTGTGCTATTAAACTTCTATTCATTAAACCAAATGTTTGATTATGTACAACCCCTAGATTAACTTGTCCAACTTCCAAGTCTGCACTCATTACATTGTCTATTGTTGTTAGGGAAAAAGTTGTAATAATTAAAAAAATACTTGCGAATAGGACAAAAAATAACGCTCCAAAAATACCCAATACTGTTACACCTTTTTTATTCATTGTATTTTCTCCTGGAAGTTTATCATACTTTGTTTAATATGTTCATAATCATCATGTCTTACTAATAATTCGGTTAAATACCTTATAGAGTTATGCCTTTTATGTATTCCTTTCTTTTCTCTAGCTTTTTGAATTTCCTTGATCTCTTTAGCGAAATTTTCCCCGACTCTTTTTAGTACACCATTCCCGTTTTTATCCGACATTATTCAGCCCTCCCAAATCTCTGTATTTGTTCTGTTAACTTACTGTCTCGCATAGCAAAGATTCCCACCACTATAATCATTGTAAGAAGTAAGGGCCACCCCATCCCTAAAAGTACCTTGTAGAAAAGAGAAAATAGTCCTGTAAAATGTTGTATTGGTAAAAAGTTCACACTTATAGCAATCATTAAATTAAATAACCATGTTAAAAAGTAGTAAGATAAAATTATAAAAAATAATTTAAGATATTTTTTCTTTGCTACAATTGTAATATAGCCATGCTCGTTTCTTTCATTTTTATAAGATATAGCAAAGGCAAAGAATGTCGAGGAGATAAATAAGAAGAGTACAAAGATTAAAAGTAAAAAGTATAAGATTGATTCGGAGATTTCAAGTTCTTCACCGCCCGGTGATACTTTAATAAATTCAGAACTTGAAAAATTATTCTCACCATCTACACAAACTTGGATTATTTCATAGAACCCAGAAACATTAAAAGTCTGGCTAAAGTTAAAGATGCCGTTACCCATTGATTCCGCCGGTTGATTATCGACTATTATTAAGCCTGTTTTATCAAAAAAGATACTAATATTGTAAGTTGTTGAGGGGCTAGGGATTTGACTGTTTAATGTACAAGTAAACCTTAACCTTATTTCTTCATCTTTAGGATAAGTATCTATTGCATTTGTGTAACTCATTAAACAAATTACGAGAAAGATAAAAATAAACTTTGATAGTTGGTTTTTTGTTTGATTATTCATTTTAGATTGGTAAGTTTGCTATTTTATTTATTTTTATTGATGCACTTGTAGGATGATCTCCAAAGGTTCCGTGAGTTGAGATTTGTATATTAGCATTATCCCCTATAAATTGAAAGATAATGGTTTCTCCCGATTTTATGTGGGCTGAAAAATCATGCGAAAGTTCAAACTCTGTTGCTTGTTTAGTAACATCAATTTCAAAAACTGAGCCTATTATTTCTGTTCCATTTACATAAATAACTCTTCCCGCTACATCAATGTTTGTTGCTCCTACCGAAGTATCTTCAATATCAAGATTATAATTAATTTCATAAACCCCGTCCGTTGTAAATGTGAAGGATTGATTTGTTGCATCATTATGAGTATGAGTAATCCCAAACGAAATAGCCGAATCTTCTTGTGCTATTGTAATATTCGTCCACGTACCTGAACCTAAAACAGGAATTGTAAAATTTGTATGAGCATTTTCATATTGTGGAATAAAAACATTTTTAGAAGTAATATTATTATCAGAAGTTAAATTACCTGTTACATTTAAATTACCATTAAATGTTAATTCACTACTTGTAAAATTACCGTAAATTAAAGGTGTTGCGGTGTTTGTATTAGCGATGTAAAGTAAATTACTCCGTTCCTCATTTTGACCAGCTTGGTTACCAATAAATACATTACCAGATTTATTGTGACCTACTGACCCTGCCCCCGCCAAATCACCAATAAATACATTTTCATTACCTGTTTGTACAAATCTACCTGCTGATTCTCCTATCCCAATATTCTCACTTCCAAGAATTTGGTTAAGGGCAAGAAAACCGAATGCAATATTACTATTTCCACTAACAAGGTCGCTCATAACTGAAACACCAACAGCAACATTCCTTATTCCAGTTGTTAAAGCATCCATACTAAATGTACCTAATATAAAATTATTACTTCCAGTAGTTATTGAAAGACCTGCATTTCTTCCCAATGCAACATTAGAACTTCCTGTTGTTAAATCCCTTAACGCTTGTTGACCTATACCCACATTATTTCCAGCAGTAGTAAGAGCAAGATTACCTGCGTTATCTCCAAGAAAAACATTACTGGTTGGGTCATCGTCACTAAAACTGTGCATAAATCTTCTTCCATTTACATTAATAATTCCTGTTGTTGTGGTTGTTGTGGGTAAATTAATAACTCCTGCGACTGATAAATCATTCAAAACCAAATCATCATCACCAGTTGCTCCAATGAAAACTTGACCAGTTCCAACAAGATCAGGATCGATTATTAAATCAGTTCCATTATATTCAATACATCCATCTTGACTTGCACCCCAACAAATTGCTTTATTATCTCTGTCCAACGCCCAGTCAGTATTAGAAGTATCAAGAATACCAAAATTACTACTGCTTCCACCTCCAACATTAGCAATTTTAATTCCAATAGTGCTAAATGTTGAACCTAATACTTGATTAATATCTAAACCAATCTTTTCACCAGAGACAGTATTTCCAGACAGAGTAATTTTCATACCAGTGTTTGCTAAATTAGAAAATCCAGTTGTTCCACCAGTATGAGCAAGATTCAAATCTATCCCTGTTGTTGCATGATCTACATCATTAAAAGAAAAAGTAGAAGTATCATCAATGTCTAATAAAATACCAAAAGAGTTTTTACCCTCTTCATTTGTTGTTCCATCATCACCACTAATATCAAAATCAATGAAATGACCATATCCTTGTGATGAATCACTCCCGCCATTACTGTCGGCACTCCAGATTACATTCGTTTTTATACCGATAACCTCTACACCAGAACCCACTTCACTTGATTGAGTTATAGCCCCTGTTAGCATTTGATTTGATACAGGTGCAGTATTAATTCCTACAGTATCACCTTCAACAGTATTACCTAATTGTGAATCGCCAGTTACTAATAATGTTCCAGTTGTTATGGCTCCAGTTGTTGTAAAATCAAACACACCAATATTAATATTCTGGTTAGCATTACCACCACTAAGATTAAGCCATTCACCATCACCGAAAGATTCTAAATAACTTTCCAGGATATTTAATTCACCAGCATTAGAAAAGAATTGTGTTAAGTTAGCATTGTCTAAAGCACCAAATGAGATAGTTATCCAATTAGCTGAGGAATTAACAAAGGCGGTATTATTATCAAAGATCGGTACAGGGACAGGAATATCAACACCCAAAGATAAAACAAAGGGAGACATTAATATCATTAATAACAAGATTATCCTACTTATCACCATCAATTGTTCAAGATATTAAGCTTTTTATAATGTTTCATCACTTAGAATCATTCATAAAACGTAAAATTCCCTCATCAGCAAATCGGAAGGTTGTATTATCTTCCTTTCCTTGATTACTATTAAAGAAATTACATCTTACAGGCGCTATTTGATCTAAAATACAATACCCCTCATAATTGGAGATTATCATAACTCTATGAGCGTACCCTTCTGCAAAATCAAAAGTTGTAGTTCTTGAATAATAGTTATTCGGTGTAATTGATTTATAATAATCAGACCAATCCTTACAATCACCGCCCCGGGTTTTTAATTCATCATAAGTTAATGTTAAATCATCATCAGTATAATTAAAACTAAAGATTTCTTTAACTTTGCCCCGTAAACAATAACTTGTATCTACTAAGGATAAATTATTACAATCTTCTGAAGGGTTAGCATCTGTGAAAGCATTTTCTTGGTAGAATATTCTTTCAGTAAAATCATAATTATAAAATGTATAAACACCAAAGATTAAAGTCATATAATACATTCCAAGCATTACATAAAAGGCCTTTTTTTTAAAAGTTAATTCTTCTTTCATTCTTCTTTCACCTTCTTAAATTCTTTTAAAAGTATTTTCCCTAAATTTTCCCAATGTTTCTTCGCAAGTGTTTGTTCCTTACCTTGTAGTTTTGTTTTTGCTACACTTAAAACCAAATAAATTTCGCTTGCCTCAAGCCTTGACATAAATATACCATTTACTTCTTTCATATTAATCTTTTGCGGGAAATGAACTAAAGCATACCCTACAATTTAATTCTTTATCACGCTTTATTGTTTTTGAACTTCCGCATACATAACATTCCTTAAGGATTTTCTTATAACAGTTTGTTTTTGTTTCTATCATTCTAAATTCTCCAGGATCTCTTTGTTTGTTTTTTCTTGCTTTTGTTTTGCTAGAATATTTGATATATCTTCATCAGCTTGGTTTTGTTCTTCAAGATTCATTTTTTACTAACCTTTACAACTAATTTACTTTTTTTCATTTTAATAATAACAATATCCCCAAGATCTACTAAGTCTCCTACATCAGCTTCTAAGATCTTCATTTCTTCCTTATTGAAGATGATCCCCGCACTTGTACCGATTTTTTTCATTATTTTTTTCATTTTGTCTTATAATATCCTATAATATCTAATAATATATACTTTATAAATGTTCCGATTTCCCCTTTATATCTTCCACTTGCTTACTTAGGGTTTCAACAGCGTTACCTAATTGTTGGATTGCCTTAACATGAGATTTCATATTTTCTAGGTAAAACTCAAGATGTTGTGCGTTCTTTTCTATATGGGCCACATTTCTATTTATTGCTTGCGTGTTTTCATTAAAGCCACCCAGGACAAAATCAGCGTCAATATTAAACCCATGTTTCTTATGATTATTCCAAAAGTTTTGAACTTGCCTGTTTACATTGGGTTCTTTGTTTTCTAATTCACCCAGGCCTTTACTATCATCTATCCACATCCATACATCACCATCCGAGGATCTAATAGCCATCTTTTCCTTACGATCATTATATTGTCTTGCTAATTCATTTTTCATAATTCCATAATGTTCTCTTGATGTTGTGAATTTATAAGGCCTAAATATTATACCTAATTCCTTAAGGAGATTTTTAATTAGTAAATCCATTTCAAATACAGCTTTTCCCTTCACCTCAAAAGAAGATCTACCCATAAAATCAATTGGTTCATAAATTATCATTCCCTTCTTTCCTAACCAAATCTTTCTATTCTGAAATACAGTTCTTAAGATATTGTTATGTTTCATTAATTGAAAGCTTAATTTTTTCTTTTGATATTTGTTTACATATCCCTCCCAATAAATAGGATCATCAAAGTGTATCTTCCAAATAAAAGCATGGCCTCTTATTTCCTTTTTAGAAGAAGTAAAAGTCTTCTTGTTATACTGCCTTGTAGTCAAAGTTTTTACTTGTTTTATGTTCCTGGTACACACCCAAACACCATAACCTTTCTTCTCTATAAGGCCTAATTTCTTAAGTTTACCGACGTAATAGTTTAAATTTTGTTTAGAAATGTTATGTTTTTTTGAAATTTTTGAAGGTGATAGACCCGCTTTTATTTCTTGGTACACCCTATCAAGTAAAAACTTTTTACCTCTTTCCATAGGTAGTCAAAGTTTTTACTTCTTTTTATAGTCTTTGTTAACATTTTGAAGTAACAAACTTACCAAGTGGAAGGTTTAAAGACAGAAAACTTCTTCTTTTGCGCTAGGAGTTGGTGATGGTTTAATGCCCCGCCATTATCAGTATAAAGTCTTGAACTGTTTATGATGTCGAGTGTAGCACCCCTTAAAGATCTCTTGTAGGCATTTTCAATTGTATTCAATAAAGAAATTATAATTAATTCGTAATTTGTTCTCTTAAATTCTGTGTCCATCCCCATTTTTTCATAACTGTAATAGATAAAATTAATTAAAGCATCCCCAAGTTCTGCTAAGATCTCATAGATTCTTCGTTCATCATTGTTTGATAGAAAAGTCATTTTATCAAGATAAAGACTTATTTTTGACATTATTGAACTTATCCCATATGAATTAAAATATACTTTCTCCGGATCATCTTGTGTTTTCCAATATTCTTCACCCTCTTCATTAGTAGCAATATAATCCCCTTTTAAGAAATGTTCTAGTTGATTTTTTAATTCGCTTGTATCTAATTGATAAGAGATAGGGTTTTCTGTATTCCCCTGGAATGATGAGCCACTTAATGCCCCTTGAAGACTTACATTTTTGTTACGAGTCTCTTGGAGTTCAAGATTTAATTCATTTATTACGCTTTGTGATTCGCTGTCGTTCATTTTTTATAATATCCTTGTTTTATTTTGGTTTCTTCTTCTTCTATCCTGGAAAACCTTGAGTATTTATTTCGCCCTTTTTTTATTGTTTTAACGTTTCTTCTTGTTGGTATTCCTTTGTTTTCTTCGTGCATTATTACTCCTAAGTTCTATACGTCTTCGAGGTGTTTTGATTCTTGTACCCCTTTTTTGTTTAAACTGTATTAAGTTTCTTGATGTTCTTTTGAAAGATCCTTTTTGTTTTTTTGCACTTTCCTTTTTTAATTGTGCAAGTCTTCTACGTACACCTAGTTTTTTCTTTTCTTGGCGTGTGTCATTTATATTTCTAGTTCTTTCAATTACTTTACCCGGGGTTAATGCTTTTCTTTTCCCCTTAACAATTCTAAACCTTCTAAACTTCTTAGAAGTTCTTTTAGCAAATCCCCTAGAGACTTTAAGAACGGGCCTCTTTGGTATGCCTTTCGTTTTTTTAATTCGACCGGTACGCGCTAAAGATTGATCTAAAATTATATTCCTAAGATTTTTAGCATCCCTTTTTGTTAATGGGACTTGACTGATTTTAATAAGCCGAGGTTTTTTCTTTTGACCTTTTCTTTTTAGAGGTCGCGCCAAAACTTTGAACGCTTGCTTTTTTATTACCCTCCTTACTTTAAATTTCTTTACCTTTTTCAATTTAAACGCTAAAATAACTCCTCTTTTAATTTTTTTAGGTATTTTGAGCCTTTTTAGTGCTTGTTTTGTTCTTGTTGCTTTTTTCAATTGAGATCTTAGCGCAGTTGTTGATCCTGTCTGGCTTATTGTTTCTGTTATTGTAACAATAACCTTCGCTGTATCAGTAGCACTTTTTAAAATATTCTTTTGTGTTACTTTAGCCCCTTTCCTAAATAATGGTACAAATCTTAATCTTTGTTTTAACTTTGTCCTTTGTTTAAATATCAACTTCTTAGCTTGTCTTTGTTTAATCTTCAACTTTGTTTTCTGTACTTGTTTTTGCACTTGAATTTGTTTAAACTTCAACTTTAGTTTAGGTTTCTTTAATAATAGAAGTTGTGTTCTACCATTTGCTGTAACCAATACCTTCCCTTCTTTTTGTGTTACTTTCTTTGGTAATCTTAATTGTATCTTCCCATCCTTAACCTTAAGAGGTTTTGTTTTTGTTGGTTTAATCTTTTTTAGATTAACAATTCTTTTTATTTCAATTTTATTAATCTCTATTCTTACTTGTCCCCTATTTAAGATTTTCTTCAGATTATCAAATTTAACTTTCTTCTTAGCTAATTTCCTTTTAACAAGTCTATTAAGTTCATTCCTTAGATCAATCTTATTACTAAAAGATAATATTCTATTGCCCTTTGTTTCAACAAACCTACTTAGTTTATCAGAGAAGTCTTTAATATCATCATCAAAGAATCGTTTACCATTCTTAACAACCTTAAACTCTCTAAGTTGCCTCTTTCTAAATCTTCTTAACTCTTTTCTAGCAGTTACTTTCCTTTTTGCTTTTCGTATTTTCCTAAATTTAGATACAGAGATAGCTTTAGTCCCAAACAATGATTTTAATCTATTAAGAACTTTTTTCTTAAATTTAACAGGTGGTGTCCTTATAACTTTTTCAACACTTAAAGGAATTTTTTTATCCTTTAATGTTTTCAGAATCTTTTTGTTTATTAATTTTCTAACCTGTATACCCTCACTAACTGTAAGACTCCTTAAACCCTTTTTTAATCGTCTTTTATTAAAGTCTACGGCTAGACTATCCGTTAGTTTTTTAATCTGAGGTTTGATGGATGTAGTTTCTATAACAGCAAATTGTTTTAGTTGTCTTTTTTTAAAGGCCTTTAATTCTTTCTTAGATAATTGTCTTCTTTTTATGACTCTCGCTTTTCTAAACTGTGATACAGAGATCCCTTTAGTCCCAAAGAAACTTTTTAATTTATTAAGGGCTTTTGTCCTTAGCCTCGTTTTCGGTGTTTTAATTACTTTTGTTATAGAGGTAGGGATTTTTTTATCTTTTAATGTCTTCCTTACTTTTTTGTCAACTAGATCCCTTAAGTTCTTTTGCTCATTAAAATTAAGAGGTACTGTCCTCTTTTTGTTTAATCTTTTTTCCGCCTCAAGACTTAACCGATCAACTAGACTTTCAATCTGAGGTTCAATACTTCGAGTTTCAGTTACACCAAATTGTTTAAGTTGTCTTTTTCTAAAGGCCTTTAATTCTTTCTTAGATAATTGTCTTCTTTTTATGACTCTCGCTTTTCTAAACTCCGATACAGAGATCCCTTTAGTTCCGAAGAAAGTATTTAGCTTATTGATTACTCTTCTACTAAATTTGACTTTAGGTACTTTTAGTTCTCTAGTTATTGAAGTAGGAATTTTTCTATCTTTTAGGATTCTTCTAATCTTCTTATCAACTAATTCCCTTAAGTTTCTTTGCTCATTAAAACTAAGAGGTACTACCCTTTTTTTATTTAATCTTTTTTGAGCCTCAATAGTTAACCGATCAACTAAATTTTTAATTCTAGGTTCTATAGTTCGAGTTTCAATTACAGCAAATTGTTTAAGTTGTTTTTTTCTAAAAGCTTTCAAATCTTCTTTAGCTTGTTTACGTTGTTTCTTTATCCTGGCTTCCTTTAAACTGGCTTTTTTTCCATCCTTCTTAACAATAACTTTTCGCTTTCTTTCTGTTATAGATATTTTAGTCTTTTTTACTCCTTCACCAACAACCTTAACACCCTTACCAACAACTTGAATCGCTTTAGTTGTACCTTTTAATAATAATAGTTCTCCCGCAATAATTCCCAATGTTTCCCCTGGATTCTTTTTAATAAAGATTAATGCTTTTTTTGTATTTGTTTTAAGTTTAGCAATTGCTTTTTTTCTAACATCACTTCTTATATCTTCACTTTTTAATTTTTTTAATCGGTTAAGTTCTATATTACTTTTTCTAATTATAAGTTTTTTTAGTCTATCTCTTTCTTGCCTCTTCCTTAAACTAAATACCTTCTTCCCTATAATTTGTCCAGTAAATGCGACATCTGTAACAGCTTGGCCTACTGCTAACTGAAACCCGGCTAATTCACTTACTACTCTTTTTCCTAAAGGTTGATCTACTTTTTGCACCCTTAATCTTTCCCTGGCCCTTCTTATTTGTAAAGAGGATTTTTCAAGACCAGTAGGTACTTGTAGTCTTTTTGTTTCTTTTGGTACAGTTAATCTAGGAGTAAATTTAATCGGTTCTTTAACAATAATACGACCTCGACCGCCGGGACTCGTTGAGATTCTTCGCGGAAGAAATTTTTTAGGAATAATACGAGGTTTAAATTCTTTGGGTGCTACATCCGGCCTTGAGATAGGAGCGGGCCTTTTTGTAGGGATCTTCACCTTTTTTTTTACAAAAGCCATAAAAAGTCTTAGTAATTAAGATTTATATACTTAACGATATGTTTATAAGTTTTGTTAACAAAAGGATATTATGGCTAAAGAAGAGGGATATAATATTTCTGAGTCCGGTAACTGGAATGTTGCCTCAGACTTTGCATCAATTAAAATAATGAAACCTTTAGATAACTGCGACCATTATCAAAATATTGCTCTCTTTGGGCATGATACATTATATGAGGAAATGATGGGCCATGATATTCCCGTCGAGGAAATTAAGTTAATGGGTTTTGAGCGTTTAGTTAGAGAATTATTAAAGTTAATTGGTAATGCTATGTTTTCTATGAAAGCGTCAGGGACTAAAGAAACTATGGTAAAATTTGAAGAAGAATTAAAGTTGGCTATTAAAATTATACCGGGGTTATATAAAAAAGTTGTTACACAAAAAACAAAGCTTAAAACTATAAAACTAAATGAGAAATATTCCAAAATCTTAGAAAGAGTTATTGAAATTAAAGACTTAGTCAATGATCCTTTAAACAAAAATCATTTAATATTTACAGATAAGGAAAAGTATGATCCTCAAAAACATAAGAAAGAAATTTTAGAGAGGGCTTCTAAGTTAGGATAAAATGGAAGTTGTAGTTTGGACAATTACCGATATAGTTGATTTATTAAAAGCAAGACAAAAGAATGAGTTTGATGGTAATATAGCTGTTAGTGGAGATCGGGGTAATGGAAAGAGTATGTTACTTCTTAAAATCTTTCACCGATTCCCAGATTATAAACCCTGGAAACATCAAGTCTATAAAAGGGAGGATATTATTGAACTCTTAAGAACTCAAATGTTTGGTTTAGCTTTTGATGATGAGGCGGTTAATTCTTCTTATAAAAGAGATTTTCAGAATAAAGGACAACAAGAGTATATTAAAATATTAACTGCTTATCGTGATAGTTTTAATATCTTGGGTTCAGCTATTCCTAGTTTTTTTAGTCTTGATAGAGATTTAAGAGAATTATTCTTTTTACATATTCATGTTATAGAAAGAGGTATTGCTGTTGTACATATGCCTTT
>SDBV01005635.1_pt1 | contig 17618 bp, 16 predicted proteins | sample 2277081 | NCBI WGS metagenome assembly SDBV01 (sample SAMN10402039, study PRJNA504765) | marine sediment metagenome | isolation source: marine sediment core GS10_PC15, 223 cmbsf | place: Arctic Ocean: Southern Knipovich Ridge | collected 2010 | reverse complement strand
TAAATCTTTTATAGGTTTCTTATGTATGATAAATCATGGTCAGTAAGGGTGCTCCTCGGAAGAAGGGTGGGTCAAAGAAGACTAGGGATTTACGTGCTCAGTGGCGTAAGGCTTCGGCTAAGTATTATCGGAAGAAGCGGGTGGGTAGGAAGAAGGGGAGGTGAACTGCTGGTTAAGCGCAGGGTTAGGGCAAAGTCCTCTGGTCAGGCTTTGAAGAGGACTCGGAGGAAGTATCCTGGTCTGGTGGTTACTGGGGTGAACTGGCTTCCTGATTCGCCTGAGCGGAAGGGTGAGAAGCTGTATCAGGTTAAGGCCCATAGGAGGATGAGGAAGTGATTGGCTTCTCTGTCTTGGTGGGTTCTTCTCTCTTTTTTTTATTATTGCTAGTTGGGGGGTGGGTGTGAAGGTTGAAGAAGTACGAGATCCGGTATAATAAGCGTAATAAGCGGCATGTGGTCTTTGAGGTGCCTGATAAGGGGCTCTGGAAGATTAAGAAGTCGTTCCGGACAAAGAAGGAGGCTACTGCTTGGGTGAAGACGATGACGAAGCCGAAGAAGAAGGGGAAAAAGTAGTTGATTCCCTTTTCCTTCGTTTTTCAGTGGGGGTTGTTAGTGGGGGGTATGTGAGTGGCTGAGTCTGTTTTTGAGAGGATTGATGGCATGACTGGGAATTTTTACGGGTTCAGCCTGTCGGCTATTTTGTGGAATGTTACCAACTGGCGGAAGTATTTTGGTTTCTGTGCTTTTGTTGGTGGGGTGGCTTGGGCTGTGTTCGGGTTTGACAGCACTTGGAGTCAAGCAAAACCCTATATTGAATATTTCTCATCTGTTTTTATTAGTAATCCTATAGGTGCATTGAGGGCGGGTATTCCGTTTGATCAGTTGTGGCAGGAGAGTAGGAGGTTCTATGGGGTGGGTAATCATTTTTCTGCTCCTGTGATTTATGGGTTGGCGTTTGTGGTTTTGAGTTTTTATTTAGAGAATCAACTTGGCACGAGTTTTTTTATGGAGAAAAAACTTGGTATAAGGAAGTCGTTGAATTTCTGTGTTTCAACGGCTCTTTCGTTGATGAGTGTAGGTGTGTTTGAGCTTATGTGGAATTCGTTTTATGCTTTGTTTCATGGGCAGGTTTGGGTGGTGACTTTTCAGTGGAAACAGTTGACGAATCTCGTTGCTTTTATTGGGTTCGTGACGATTGGGGTTTTGGTTTTCGTTTATTTGGCTCTCGAGGGGTATCGGCCTAATCTGGGTAGGCGGTCTAAGGTTCTTTTGTTGTTGACTGTTCTGTGCTGGGGTTTCTGGATTAATTATCCTTTTGCTGTGGGTCGGTTGACTGTTGATACGAGTGTTGGCCCCTGGATGAATGGTGATATGTTCCCGCAAACTTACTATGCGGTTGATATTCAGCCTGATGATAATGTGGCTATTGGGGTTCCTAATTGGGTTCAGGATGATTTGGTGCATTTTGTGAATACGTTTACTAAGGTTGTGCAGACTCTTTTTGTGTTGAGTGTCAGCATGGTTAGAAAGAAGGGTGGGGGTTGAGTTGGTTAAGGCTCGGGTGAAGACGCGGAAGACTCCGTATAAGCATCCTGTTAAGGAGCATAAGCGGAAGGGTAAGCCTGTTCAGAAGTATGAGCGGGGTAAAGGTGATCAGGCTAAGAAGAATTCTAAGCGTCGTAGTCGGGTTGTGGGTGGGTCTCGGAATCCCGCACGTAGTATCTACGATATTACTGTAATTTATGTTGGGGCTAGTGAACGCCTTGAGGTAGATGCTAAGAATTATATTGGTGCTCTTGATAGTGGTCTAGCGGATAGGGATGAGATAGAAACACCGAAGATGGTTCGTATGAGGAGAGAACGATGAGCAATTATAAGCCGGATTTGACCTGGGGGTTGTCTAGAAACGGTTGGGTGCTTACCGTAGTGTTGTTCATAGGTAATGTTTTAGTTAGTATACAGAATGAGAGTTTTGGTGGTTTGGGTGTTACTCTTATTGGGTGTTATATTGTTGTACGGTTTCTGTTTTGGGTTCGGAACATTTTCAAGGGAAAAGCGATTGTTGATTCGTTTGAGGAGGAGTAGCTGATGGCGACGTATAATGTTCGTAGATCTGATGGGTCGATGGCTTATGGGATAACTGAATCACAAAAAGATACTATTGTGGGTACGGGTGGGACGGTAATCAATGTTATTCGGAAGATAAAGGGGAGGGACCCGGCTCCTCGTCGTGCTCCTCCGCCTCCTCCTCCTTCTGTTCCTCCTCCTTCTCCTCCCTCTGCTCCACCTGCGCCTCCGTTACTCCCTGTGGTTGAGTCAACTTCGGCGGATGATCTTGTTCTTCAAGCTCGTCTTTCTGGGTTGCAACAGTCTTTGGAGGATCAGCTTAGGCTTTTATCGGAAGGCAAGATTACTCCTGCTGAGTTAGCGCGTCGTAAAGAAGTTCTAGAGTCTGGTCATTTAGAGTGGTTTACTGGGTTTGAGGAGACGGGGGCTACTCTTGATGAGACTAAGTTGATTACTGAGGCTCGTGCTGCGGAGTCTGCTGCTCAGGTAGAGGAGACTGTTAAGCAGATTCTTACTTTGGAGGCTAAAGGTGATATTACTCATGAGCAGTCGTTGGTGGCTACTGAGCAGATTCAAGAGGTTCAGCGTGAGGAAGTTAAGAAGATTCTTAGTGGGGAGGATGTTCTTGCATCTGAGTCTGGTTTGGTTCTCAAGCCGACTTTTGTTGAACCAGAGAAGGCGGAACCCGTTGATATCGGTGTGATGTTACAACCTGTGGAAGTTGCACCAGTTACGGAAGTATTTGCCCCTAAGATACTTGTGCCGAAGTCCGTTACAACTGAAGTTTGGACAGTTACTACGAAGGATCCCCAGACGGGGGAGGCGATGGAACATAAGTTTTCTTCGGAGGATGATGCACAGCGGTATGTTGAGGCTTCTTTTACGGCTACTGTGGAACCTGCTAAGAGAGCGGTTTTGGTTGAGTCCTCAGTCAAACCGATATCTGTGAAATTAGATCCTAATCTTGTTACTTATCTGGGTATATCTATGACTCGTGATCAGTTTAATGCTGATTTTCCTGAAGGGACTCTTCCTGATGTTCCTGGTGTTACGCCTACTTTTGGTGAAGCGGGGGTGGCCTACGAGGAGGCTATGTCTGTTGTTCCTACTATTTTGAGAAAGAGGGCTGATATTTTAACTGATATGGCTACATCTGCTGCTTTATCTGGCAAACCTCTGTCGGGTTTGTTGTATTATTTGGGTTCTTCGGTGTATCGTGTTAGTGCGACGGTGTATGATACTGGAACATTGCCTATTCGTCCAGAGATGTGGAAGCAGCAAGCCCAGGCACTTGGTTATTTACTTGCAGAGGATAAGCCTCAAACTAGGACTGAGTTCAATCAAAGGATAGCCGATTTCGTGGCGGGTGACATTGAAGATCCTGCTATGAGAAGAGAGATGACGACCTTCTTGCAGACGACTATGCCTTTTATTACACAGGATCTGGAATATCTTGATACGGCGGCAGATTATCGTAGGGCGGTTGGTGCGCAGATTGGTAGTGATCCTTTCACCTTTGCATTGGAGTTAGGAGCTTCCTTGTATACTGGTCATTTGATGGGTAAGGCTCTAAGTGATGTTTACAAGAAATTAAAAACGGGGGGTGTTGAGCAGGCTCAACTTGATAAGATACATCCAATATCTAGTGTGGATGATTTGGTTCAGGATATAGATGTTCCTGAGATGTTTAGGGGGGTGGATTTGCAGCCTTCTCCTGAGTCATTAGATGGGGTATGGTCTGCTGAACTTTATTCAACGGGTGGGAAATGGTCTAATAAGGCATCGTGGGAGATTGCGGCGGATGTTGCTGAGAAGGGTGGTCAACAGGTTGTGTATCTTAAGGATCCGATTACAAATACTGTATCGGGAGTTATGTCTTATAAAGACTATATAGGGATGGTTGATCAGAATCCAACTGCTTTTGTGGGTATGGGTGCTTTCGTTGCGATTTTGGATGCTGGGGGTGCTCAAAACATCATTGATGGTGCTGTTGTTGCGGGGATATTTGAGCCTGGGGTGTTCACTAGGTCCGTTACCATTGATCGTATTCTTGTGACTGTTGATCATCAATCACTTGGAGAAATGGTTGATGCTTTCACTAGAACTGAGTTAAGAGAAATTGGTTCGGATACTCTTGTCGAGATAATGCCCAAGTTGGAACTTGGTATTGTCTCTAAACTTATTTCGAATTTAGATAAAGATCAGGTGTTAGATACATTCCGAAGGCTTGATAGTGAAACCGTAGTTGGTTTAGTGCCTACTTTGAGCAAGGATCTGGTTGGGGATGTTGTTGCTGATTTAGATAGAGATACGCTTCTCGCAGTCATTCCCGGTCTTGGGAAGGGGTTGTTGGTTGATCTTATACCTAAGCTCGATAAGGACGTAGTTCAAGATGTTCTTCTTGATTTAGATAGAGATACGCTTCTTGTGATTCTTCCTCTTATTGAGCAGAGTCTATTGGTTGCTGTTCTTCCTCAACTTGATATATCGGTGATTCAAGAGTTATTGCCGGTTCTTGATACTAGCACAATAATTGATTTGACTCAGGAATTAGACGATGATCAAATAATTGGAATCCTTCCTAAACTCACACCTGCTGTTATATTGGATGTTATCCCAACTCTTGAATTGGATTTGGCTGTCGATATTATCACGGTACTTCCTGATGATTTAATAATTACGGTCATAATGGCATTAGACGACGCCCAAATACAGGAGTTAATACCTCGTCTTGAAATTAAATTAAGGTCGGGGCAACTTCAAGATATTACGCGTAATCTTCCACGAAGAGTTAAACATAAAGTTAGGCAATCTATGAAGAGACGGAAACTTAAGAAGGTGATCCGCTCAAAGCAGCGTGAGCCTTATCGTATTTCCTTCTCGTATGATACGGGGGCGAGTGAGACGAAGCAGGTTGAGGCACGAACATACCACGAAGCACTCGTGATAGCCCAGGAACTAAAACAGATCACCCTAGTCCCTCTCGAGGTGGAAGTTGAGAAACTGGCTCTTGGCACAGTGGTATTTGAGGAACCGAAAAAGCTTAAGCCAAGCACCCGTCGTAGTCGTCGTGCCGCACCGAATCCTGAAGAGGAGGAGGCTCCCCCGGTGATTCGTGATAGTGGGGGCAGGGATCGTCACGAGACGGAGGGGGATGATCCTCGTCGTAGGAGGAAGCGTCGGAAGAGGTCCAGATTGGTGAAATAAGTTATGCCTAGAAAGCATTTTTTGATTCTAGGACTTATTTTTCTATTGGTGTGTCCGAGTTTCTTACAGACTATGCACTCTGTTGAGGCTCCAATCCCAGACTATACGATTGACGGGGATACCGTTTATGTTGATGATGCGAATGTATATATCGCGATTTATCCTCATTCAACATCGGGTGGATGGGTTTACCTTAACCTGACAAGCAAAGCATACGAGGGAGAAGTTGATGTTGTGTTCGGTTTTAATGGTTCTGTTGCTCAACCTAGAAAAGCGGATTGGTATGATCCTTATGATGTTGTGGAGGAACTAAGTTACCGGATTGAAGATAGATATTTTGATAATACAACATACTATAAATATAACTATACTGCGGAGAGTGTGTCTGCTCCGGAGGCGTACAATGGTACCCTTTTCCTCTGGACTAAAATTGGTTCTCGTTTTGAAAATGAGACTGTTTTAGATGATTGGTTGTTTATTTATAGTTGGGGTTTTGATGTTGCAAATATAAATACTCGAAGTGTCTATTGGTCCGAAGTTCATCATTTTGAATGGAGAAGTATTGCTAATGAGAATTTCCAGAAGATAAATTATGAGTATGATGGATTGAATACTTGGTATTATGGTACGTTTAACATCCAGAAGGATCGAGAATATCATATAAGGGTCTTATTGGATGTAAAACCTGTTATTGGAGAATTTAATGGAACAAAATATGGTGTTGCTCTCAAGCCCGCAGATGAGACGTTTGGTGAGGCCATTGGTAACGGACATCTATATTATCTGGACCCTTGGCTTTCTGGGGGATGGGATCAACGCGTTAAAATTACAATTGATAGCGGTGACATTGACGCGGTACTTACTGATTTTCCCCTGTTAATTTATTTGAGTGCTTCATCTGGGATAAATAATGACGATGTATCCTTTATTTTCGATGAATTAACCGCAGTTGCGAACCGAAAAAAGATTGCTGTTACGCTTGGTGAAGATACTCAACTATATGTAGAGATCGAGAGATGGGATGATGGTAGTGAGAAGGCTTGGCTTTGGGTTAAGGTTGCAGGTGCTAGTATCCCCAGTGGGGCGGATACGGATTTATACCTATATTTTGATGTTGATCATGCAGATAATGATGCTTTTGTTGGCGATCCGAATGATGTTGTAGCTGAAAATGTTTGGGATTCCAATTTTAAATTCGTTAGCCACATGAAGGATGACCCGGATAACACTCACGTCCGGGACAGCACGGATCAGGATAATGACGGTACGAAGGCAGCTGCCAACAACCCTCAGAGGCTTTTTGACTCTATTATTGCTGACTCGCAGGACTTCGTTGATACTGATAGCGCCTACATTGATCTGGGTGTAAACCCGACTTTCGGGGCCAACGACTTCACCATTGAGGCGTGGGTTAATCTTGACGCTGTTGGCAAGAATCAACTACTGTTCGACAACAGGGACGCTAATGACGATGGCATAAGGATACTATTTACTGACGGCGACACCATATTTTGTTCCCTTAACGGTGCTGATGTTTCTACTGCATACGCCTTTACTACCTTGAAACATGTACTGTTTTCAGCCGATGTCAGTGGAAATGGAGTCATCTATTTAGATGGCGTAGCTATAGAGACGGATGACATTTCGGGGGGTGGTGCTGTTGCTGTGACCGAAACCACAAAAATAGGGAGAAATGCCTATGATGCCCTTCAGTACCTTGACGGTATATTGGATGAGTTCAGGATTTCAGTGGGGATCGCTAGGTCGGCGGCATATGCTAAGGCTACCTATGAGTCTGGTAGGGATGACCTTCTCGACTTTGGAACTGAAGAGACAAAAGTACCACCTACTATTACCTCTGCCACTATCCCAGATAGGGATGATCCTGATAATATGTATGCAATGAAGGCGTACTATACTTTCGTCGTTGTTGTTAATGATGGGGATGGAGCCTCAGATATTGCAACTGTTTCTTTGAGGCTTCTAAATGGGGCAACGGTTGTTGGGGAGTTCAAAGCGTATGACCTTGATTCAACCCCTGCATGGTCGATTGTATCAAACTCTACCGAGTTCGATTTAGATGCTGCTAATTCTGTCTGGGGGGAAGCAGGTGATGTGGGGACAGCTACCTTCAAGATTCGTGCTGAGTGGGATGTCACTCAGTATGATGATTTGGAGTTAAGTGTATTTGTTGCTGATACTTCAAATGCCACTGCGGGTTGGACTGTGAAACAGTCAAACTATTTCGATATTATCACCCGTCTTGTGACTTCCAATCTTGCTGCCAGTGATCCAAGAGTAGATGTGAGTACAGGTGCATCGACAATATCTGGGAATGTGAACTATGCAACGACACTGGGCGGGGATACTGCCTCTGCGAAATATCCTCCTGATGCTCAATTTACGGCGGTTCATGCTCATGCTGCTGACCATTCCTCATTAGGGAATGATGCCGCTATTGTTAATGGTGCGTTTTCATTCGCTGCTACTATGCCTCCTGCTGTTGGGTCGAACACACTTCATATTTACCTAGATCTTGTACCAGATTATACTGATGCCGATGCTCCTGACGGGGATACCGTTGCCGTCATTGGGGATCAAATTGAAATTGTTTCTGTGGCATTTCCAGATAGTAGAATCAATATAAATACAGTAACTGAAGTCCGGTATGTTCTTAGATGGGATTTTGATGATGTTGAATTCGGTGCTGGACAGGCGATTGTTGGGTTCACTTGGGATGCCGGTAACTCATGGTGGGATAAAGCGGTTACTTCTCCTACTCCTGCTGGGGCTGATCTTTATGATGAGAATGATCTGGGGGCAATAACGGATAACACTCACGGTATCTCAGTTGTTGAGGATGATGCTGGGACGAATCTTATTGGTGATAGTATCTTTTTCAAGACCGCTACATTTGAGGTTTTAGACAACCATATCAATAAAAGCGATACTGGAACTTGGTATGTTGAACTCTTATACGAATATGATAGTGCGGAGGTTGAAGCGGGATCAGTAACTCTTAATGTGGGAGTTATGGCTTGGGATGCCGTTGATGGGAGATGGGAGTATACTAATGCTCCTGGAGCGGTTGTGGATGTGACTCGGAATATTGCTTCTTTATCTGGATCCCTTCATGGGATCACAACTATTAATGGAACCGTTACTGGTGACTCTGAGACCATTGAGTTTGATGAGCTTGTTTTCTTTACAGGAACGACACTATCAACATTGGATGGGCGTATTAACTTTGACGGTACTGGAACTTGGTATGCTTACCTTATGCTGGCTAATAATAACTTGAATATCACCGCAGGTACAATTACGTTGAACACGGGGGCTATGTCTTGGGATGCGGGGGATTCTCGTTGGGAGTATACTAATGCTCCTGGGGCTGTTGTGGGTGTGGCTCGGAACATTGCCTCTGTCACCGGTCTCACGGGTGGTATTACTGAGATTAATGCTGCTGTAACTGGGAACTCAGAGACCATTATTTTTGATAGAATAAAGATTCTCACTCTTGGGGCTGATACAATAACGCCTGCGGCTGGTGCGACTGCGGAATTATTTGCTACTGCTGAACTTGAGTTTGACAACCATGTTCTTGGTGCGGGGGATAGCTTGAACCTTGAGAGTACCGTGTTTGCGTATAATGGTACTCATTGGATTGCCGATGTTACGGAAGCTGCCCCCGCAATCAACACATATAACGAGTTCACATCCGGAACTGAAGTCACATATACAATTACGGTGGGGAATATTAATGGTCAAACCGTGACTGTGACTTGGGGTACTATTCCCTCCATTTCTTCGGCCACTATCACCGATCTGGATGATACCGATAACATGTACGCAATGAATGGGTACTATACTTTTCAGATAAACGTCGATGATCCCGATGGCCCAACCGACATTACAAACGTATCCATTAGAATCATAGACGGAGGATCCATTCTAGGTGAATTCAAAGGAGCCACACTTAATGTAGTACCCGCTTATTCAATTGTATCTAATGCCACGGAGTTTGATCTGGATTCTGGGGGGAGTTCGTGGGCTGTTGGTGCAACGGGTGTTCTCACTCTTTCGATTCGTGCTGAGTGGGATGTTGGTCAAGCTGCCGATCTTGAGTTAAACGTTACTGTTGTGGACACTGTTGGTAAGACTACTTCTTGGACTGAGATGCGGTTAAACTATTTTGATATTATAACTCGTCTTGTCACTTCTGGTATATCAACCAATGTGACATATGTTGACCTTAGCGGAGGGGTTCAGGTTACTGGGACGGTTTACTATGCTACGACGGTTGCTGGAGACATACCTTCGTCTGTGTATCCGTTGGATGCTCAGTTCACGCATGTTGCGGTGCATAATGTCACTCATGATCAGGAGGGTACGGATACCACGATTGTCAATGGGGCATTTTCCGTTGACTTCAATGTTCCTGGTACAAAAGGAACTTTCGTCTATCACATATATCTAAATTTGATTGCCGATTATACGGATGCTGATGCTCCTGATGGGGATACTTTTACCCTTTATGTTATTGATGTCATTCTTCTATATTCCTTTGACGATGAAACGGGATCCACAGTTACCGATTCCGTGGGCTCTAATGATGGGACATTGACGGGGGCGACGAGGACTGGTTCGGGGCTTTATGGTAAAGGTATATCCTTTGATGGAACTGATGATTACATAGTTACCCCGCAGAGTGCGGCTTTGAATTTAACTTCTGAAGTTGCTTTGTTGGCTTGGGTTAAAACAAGTGATGCTGGGGTTCAGGGACTCATTTATAAGACTGGTGCATATGGGCTTACTATTATTTCCAATTATGCAATTCGTTTTACGATCAACTCCACGGTTCTAGAAACGTTGCCGGGGGTATTCTCTTCAGATACTTGGACGCATATTGCGGGGGTTTACAATACTTCTCATATGCTTATCTACATAAACGGGGTTTTGAACACGTCCTCTGCGGTTACTGGGTCTATTGCAATTAATCAGAATGATTTGTTCATTGGGAACGTGACAACTTTCTTCCTTTCAGGTACCGTGGATGAAGTCGAAATTTTAGATTATAGCCCCCCTCTGGCTTACATAGTGGGGTTCATGTGGGATCCAATAGCTGCCTTCCCTTACAATCTTCAAGGCACGATAACTGATATGGATGCTACTAACTGGGTGTTTGCGGGTGATTCCTATAATTTCGAGGGGGTGTATGTCCGGCAGAATGCTTCGTTTCCGTTGGATACGGCACGGATGCGGTTTACTGATGGGGCCTCTTGGACGACTATGACTTATGATATTGTATCGGATATTTGGACGCTTAGTTCTTCGGGTGCTTATCTGATTGGTCAGACGAATGTGACTTCGGGTAATGAGTGGACTATTACTTGGGAGCTCTATATCCGGGATACAATCTTCGATGCATTGGATGTGGATTTATCTATGTATGTTAATGATACTTTGGCTAATTCCGATGGTTGGGAGGTTGTTGCTTCTGCTTATTTCAACATCTATAATCAAGGGGGGTTATCGGAGTTCGATTCGTCAGGTGACGGTATAAGTGTAGCTGGGGAAGGTGTGTTTGGTTTAGCTGCGCAGAACTCGTCTCTTTCCGGTGGGAGTTGGGCGTATGCAAATATTACTTGGCGTAAGTTTCAGCATGTGAATTTCTTGGTTCATTTATGGCAAAGTACAGCATATAATACATCCAACTTCTACTGGGAATGTCCCACGGAGCATAATAATACGGGGTATGTAGAGTATGGCGTGGATTATTGGCATGATGGGTCATGGGTAGCGGGTTGGAAGGTACGGCTTGTTATAGAGGATGGAATGGCTGGCGGGTTTGGGGGATCTGCTGATCAGGCATGGGTGTTAATTAATGCTTCATGGTATAATCGAGGCGATTACGTTAAATCTGATTTATTTTATGCCTATTACGAAGCGATTAATGCGACAGACACTACCACCCAGTTTGCGATATATGTTGATCTCTGGGTTGGTATTGAAGGGGGGTCTTCAACTGTGGGGGGGCGGGTGAATGCAGAATACTTTGGTATGAACGAGACTGGTTGGGGGCCTTGGGCGAATTGGAGGCCTATGAGGGGATTGGAGGATGAATCCGTTTTTGTTGATGATCTACTGGATAGTGGTAGTGCTGTCATTGGTGCTACGGAATTGGAGATGTTCTCAGTTTGGGCTCTCATAAACAAAACGTCTCCAGATGCGGGGGAGCCTGATTGTGATAGTCATCAGTGGGGCCTTGTTGATTACAGTGGTCCTTACTGGCGAACTTTGCCTCCCACCGACATAATGATCGGGATCAGTATGCCGATACCTGCACCTACTATAACCCCTGGTGAGACTTCTACGGGGTTCTTTTCTGCGTTTATTACTGCGATGATTGAGGGGATTACGAAGCCTATTGTGGCTGCGCTTGGTGGTGGTGCGTCTGCATTGTTTTTCCTTATTGCTGGTATTATTGATAGTGCTTTCGCGTATTTTGGGATTAGTGGTTTTATTGTTGCGATCACCGCCATGATAACATCCTATGGGTCCTATCTCCTAGAGAGCATGACAAATATGGTTCTTCTTGTAGTTCAAATATTCCGGATCATAACTCTATCGGCAGGTACGGCTATAAGTTGGCTGACGCGCATGATCTCCTTTATCTTGAATATGGGGGGTATTGTATTATCGATTATTGATGGAACAAGCACTCAGATTGCCGGTCTCTCTGATCTATGGGCCATGATGAACTTCTCTACGTGGGTTGACTTTATTCCCGTCATTAGCTTTGTGTACTGGATGGATGCTGTAGATAAGCGTGCGCGTCGGCTTGGTGGGGGTTGGATGTCTATTTTTATCGGGGATCTACAGATGATAAGTTTTGTTTTGTCCTTCTTCGTTGATTGGATGACTCGGATTATCGAATTTGTCATTGGGCGGGTTCAGTGGTTGATCAATGCGATACGGTTAACGTGATCTGATGAAGGAATCAACAATACACATATTGAATCGGGCGAAAATAACGATGGCCGTCCTTGTGCTGATCATAGACATTATTGGCATGGTGGCCTCTGTGATTGAGGGTTTCTATCCGGGGGTATTCTTGTTTCTACTTCTTGGAGGAATCACTTTTGACTATCTTCGGATCACGAGGGCGAATTTGAAGCCTGGGTTATGGTATGAAATAGAGAATGTGGAATAAAACAGTGTCAATAGTCTTGTGAAGTTGAGGAATAATGGAAGTTTCCTTTGGACACCATATTTCCCTTAGTTACCGGGGAGGTGGAGAGAAGTGGCTTACACAGTTTGCTAATGAACTTGTTCGTCGTGGGCATGAAATTACAATTCGTGCGCTTCCCGTTTGGAAACGGGATAATCCTATTGATCTTCTTCCAGAGATAGATTATAAAGAAGGATACTTTCATCGATTAGAGGGCGATGTGGTCTATATTACATATAACCCGTTGTCAGGGATAAATTTTAAGACTACTTCTCCAAAAATCGGGGGGATTCATTCTCATTGTTATTGGCAGCCCTTTGCTTGGAAATATGGGTTGCTTCCTAATCTTGCTAATTTTGTTCACATGATTACGAAACGGTGGGAACTTGAAAAATTTGATGCTCTACATACTGTGACCCCCATTTATCCTCTGAACGTGGAAAAACATTATTATATTCCTAATTTTGTTGATAGCAACTTCTATAAACCATGCGCCAAAAAACACGAAGAGTTTACAGTTGGGTATGCTAGTAGAAAACTGTGGAGTAAAGGGCATGATCTCTTTCAACTGTTGAAAGCAAAGTTAAATGGAGTGAACTTTGTTGAAACGGATAATACGCCTGAATCTGAAATGCCGGATTTCTATGCTAGAAACCATGTTACAGTGGTTCCTGCTAGAGTTGATACTTTTGGGCTTGTGAATGTGGAGAGTATGTTGTGTGGTACTCCTGTTATATCCTCTGGGTTGCAGACACATAGGGCATTGGGGCTTCCAATGTTTTATGCGGAGACCCTTAATGACTATTTGGATAATATTAGGTTATGTGAAAAAATCCACGATACTGATTTATACCAAAAACTAATACAGGAAGGTAGAGAATCTGCCCTTCGATTTGATAAGAAAGTGATAGTAAATCAACTTGAGCAAATGCTATATGATGTGAGTGAATCACAGTGAATAGAATTAGAAATTAAAACATTTTATATACTTTGTGCTGAATGAATAATATTATAAGATGTTAGCGCATGCGGAGAGTGTTTAGAACTGCCATTGAAGAGTGATTTGATGGTTCCTGCGGTGATGCTGGTTATTATTGGTGTTGTCGTGGGTTTTCTCGTGTTAGGGGGGGATAGTTTACTGGGGTTGGATTCTGGTGATACGAATACTATTGTATCGTTGATACCTGGGATAGTTGTTCTGTTTGTTTCCTTTTTTGCGGTTTCTAAGTCTCGGGGATATCTTCTGTCGGGGGCTGTTGCGGGGGTGGGGCTTTCATTTGCGTTTTTGCTGTCGCTTATGAATGATGCGGGTTTGATTGTGAATGATCTTGAGATTTCGATTACTGATCTTCAGGTGTTGGTGATTGTGGTTTTCCTGATTTTGGGTGTGGGTCTGGCGGTTAGGGATCGTTGAGGCACGCGCGCACGAACATGTTCAATATATGTAGGGATGTAAAAAATGGGTAAAGGATTCCGGGCATCAGCTTCGCGCGAGCAGTCTAGGAGGATTAACAAGAGGCGGCTTAAGGGTATTGAGAGAGCACTAACCGTTGATATAGACATCACTCAGATCGATAAACTTTATTTGAACAAGTTTTTAGGTAAAATACATTTCTGGTCCTTTACAGTACGTAAAATCCAGCCCTCAGATCACACTGCCATACTTAGAGTAACTACACATCGGCATATTCCGAAGCATAAGTTATTCTCCCGTGTTGAAGGGGCATTTCCAGAGGGTAGTAAGGTCTCATTGGTACGAGCTTACGTTTATACCCACTCCTTCGATATCAGGTTGTCCAAGCCTATGCGGGTTGACACAATAATTTGGAGAGTAACAAAGGCACTGGAAGGGGTGCTGTAGGTGCCATTAGAAATAGAAAGGATGTTGAACACCGTGATCACCAAACCCCAAACCTGCCACTTCTGCACCAAACCCATCACCAAACTGAACGGACTCGACTCCAAATCCCTCTGCAACCACCACATAACCTATATCCCCGAGGTGAAGGTGCTAGCACATTGTGGTTGCCCTGCAAAGTACCATAGAACCCATCCCAACCACCCCAAAAACCCAGAGACCGAATATAGAAAAAGATTCATCAAGAGCCTCGACAATATCATGTGCTTCTTCTGCGGCGAGGAAATCACAATAATTGAACCATATAAATCCAAGTCCTTACTTTTCCATAGTCTCGATGGTAATCACAACAACTGGGACCCGGCTAACAAGGTCTCGGCTCATTTTGGGTGTCACTCTAATTACCATAACATGGGTGATAAAAACGTCATGAAACGCCCCGAGGTGAAGATAAAACAGCTCGCATCGGTTAGAACGACCAAGATGAGGAAGCACCGCTCCGAAAGAATGATAGGTGATAAGAATCCGATGAAACGATCTGAGGTAGCCAAAAAGGTAGGCGATGCTAACAGGGGCAACAGTCAGATAGGAATCAAAGGTTGGGATACTCGTAGGAGACGATATGGTCAAACCGGGTATAAAGACCCAGAGGCATTTAGCTTGACGATTAGAGAAAGTTGGAATAAAGCAGGAGAGAAAGCTAGAGCTAGACGTGGAGCTAAAGTAGGTAAAACTCTTAGAGAAAAATACAAATATGAAGATCATCCGAATAAAGGCAATAGTCAAATAGGGATTAAAGGGGCACAAACAAAACGTGAACGATACACTCCCGAAGAAATATCAGAGATATACGAGCGTGCATTGATAACACGACGTGATCGATATGGACCGTCAGGAAGGAGGCCAAAGGAGGATGTGTTATGATTTCCCCGCGGGGGCTTCTAACTCAGTTGAGAACAGGTTTACGAAATCTTGTTTCCGAGATATTGGCTTTTTTAAGGAAACCCTCCCAAGTCATTCGTGGTCTGTTGGCTCCTCGAGAGAAGGAGGACGAGATTCCAGAGGCTTGGCTTCACCCGGAGACGGAAGAGGAAGAAACTCCGGATATTCCCAGTCCCCTGGTTGCCATTGAGCCCTCCATTGTGTTCGAGGGTTCCTTGAAGAAACGGTTCAAGCTCAAGTCTCCCTCTTGGCTGATGAAGGGTAAACGGATCTTGGCCTTCATGCTATTCCTTGGCTGTATTGTCTCGATCATCGGTTTGGTTTTCACGTTTCCCCTGGGGTTGATTTTTGTGATTCCAACTCTGATCATTAACCTGGATTATCTTCTGAAGACTCAGCCGAAGACTAATCGGATGCGCTGGTATATGCTGAAAGATGTGGAGGATGTGGAATAGCTGTGTCTATGTTCGGAGACTTGTTTACACCTGAAACCATTCGTGGCCTCATTGTCGTGTTCCTTCTCATTTTATTTGTCTCGGGGAAGGGGTTTAAAATAATTGGGAATCTGATTAGGCAACGTGCAAGCAACTGGTAGTTTATGGAATAAGGGGCGTATTAACCACCTATATTATTAATGTGGCGAGTTCCGAGATAAACAGGGCAATACTCAGCCCAGAACATTTTTTCAAACGTTATGAAAAGTATTAAAACAAGGATATTCTATTTAATATTGTAGGAGAACTCTATTTGAAAAAAAGATTTCTATTGTTATGTCTTCTATTCCTGGTAGCTCTACCAACTGTAGGTGCCAAGGAGCCAGAGGATTTCTTTCAAGAGGCGACAGAGGGCGGGTTAACAGGTTATACTAGGATTCACAAGTTTGGGCACACTGATAATGTGACCCGGAACACCTATGTTGATGTTTGGGAGACTGGCGGGGTTTATCCTCATGTTGCTTTGGATGTGGGGGCTACACTGATGAATGTCTCTAGTACAGATGCTGATGATGTTGCTGGGGGGAATGGTGCTTGGAATATTACTATTGAGGGTTTGGATGGTGATTGGTTGGAGATCACTGAGGTGGTTCAGTTGAATGGTCAGACTCCGGTTTTAACATCAAATTCTTTCATCAGGGTTAATCGTGCATATATTCGTCAAACTGGGTCTTCTCTGAGGAATGAGGGGGATATTTATATTGGTCAGGGTGTGGTGACTGCAGGGGTTCCTAATCGGATTATTGGTCATATCTCTTTTGATTCTGTTACTAGCCTAGGCATGGGGCAGACTCATATGGCAATTTACTCTGTTCCAGTAAACAAGACGGCATATCTGTGGGATCTTTATACAACTACTGATGTAACTAAGGCGTTTGAAGTTAATCTTCAAGTTAGAGAGTTTGGTGAGGGTTGGAGGGTTAAGGAGCATTTTCATATCCTTGGACAGAATATAATACTTGATTATCCTACTCCTCGACCAATTCCTCAAAGGTCGGATGTGAAACTTACAGTCAGGGTTCCTGTAATTGACTCTGATTTCTCTGGAGGGTTTGATTTGATTCTTCTTGATAATGCTGATCTTGGTTTGGCTTCTGAAGATGAACTTCAGGATCCAACGATTCTATTTGCAGTCATACTGGGGGTTGTTATTGTTATTATTTTATTCCTAGTCTGGGGAAAGAGATAGTCGTACGCGCCCAAATAGGGGGGGTATATACAACCTATATTATTCCGACTTCAGAGATAAACACGACATTTTTAAAAAATAAAAAGGGTAGGAACGGGCGATTAACCCGCTATTTGTTTACTAATCTGCATTAGAGATACTATCGCTGCCAGAGCCGCTATCAATGAAGCCCCAATTGCGCCATAAATAAGAGTAGCTAGACCAGTGACTTCATAACGGATTTCCTCAAGGATGACATCCTCAGAAGCAAGTTCAGGAGTATACTCAATAGGATTTTCAATTCGGATAACTTCGCGAGGAGCCATAAAGTATCCTACACTAGCACCGACAATCAGAGCAGTAACTGCAATCAATATGACCGCAGTATTTCTCTTTTCAGTTGACATTTTATCACCAAAAAAACTAGGGGGTGGTATCAATGATGATACCTAAGTCTTCTGAGCTACCAAGTAGTGTTGACGGCAGTATTCCATCCCATTGAGTTAGCCAAAGGTACTGTGCATACTCTGAAGTCATTTGTTGTGTAATTACCTGAATCGCACTAGCTGTTGCATTGGCCTCAAGTCCAATCCTCATTGCCTTGGCTTCCGCAGCAATAACCTCTTGTCGTGCTGCACCTTCAGCATTGATG
>SDBV01005634.1_pt1 | contig 17620 bp, 14 predicted proteins | sample 2277081 | NCBI WGS metagenome assembly SDBV01 (sample SAMN10402039, study PRJNA504765) | marine sediment metagenome | isolation source: marine sediment core GS10_PC15, 223 cmbsf | place: Arctic Ocean: Southern Knipovich Ridge | collected 2010 | reverse complement strand
CGGCGGAGGTAGCGGGCCCGCTCGATGTTGCGGTCGTCGGTGTCCAGTTCGATGCCGCTGAGCTTTTGCAGATGGGCCGGCTGGGTGTGGATCAGCAACTCGTTGACCGCGGGGATCTCCAGGTCGGGGATCAGGCCCAGGTTCACGCCCATCCGTACGCTGGAGAGCAGGTGCAAGGTCTCTTCGGAGCTGATCGTCTGGGCCGTGCGCAGGATGCCGTAGGCGCGGCTGACGCGGTCGTGGAGGTTCTCGTGACTTTCCTTGAAGAGGAAATCGCGGGCCTGCCGCTCGTAGTCGATGATCACCGGCACGATGTCGCCGATCTGCTTGATCAGGTCCTCCTCGCTGCGGCCCAGCGTGATCTGGTTGCTGATCTGGTAGAAGTCGCCCATGGCCTGCGAGCCCTCGCCGTAGAGGCCGCGGACGGCCAGCGAGATCTTTTGCAGACTGCGGAAGACCTTGTCGATCTGCCGGGTGATGACCAGCGCGGGCAGATGGAGCATCACGCTGACCCGCATGCCGGTTCCCACGTTGGTGGGACAGGCGGTCAGGTATCCCAGCTTCTCGTGGAAGGCGTAGGTGACCTTCTCTTCGATCAGGTCGTCGATGTGGTTGACCTGGTCGAAAACGCTCTGCAGGTCCAGCCCGCTCTGGAGCACTTGTACCCGCAGATGATCTTCCTCGTTGATCATCACGCTGAACGTTTCCCGGCCGTCGATGGCCACGGCCCGGGCGCCCTCGCTTTCGGCGTGTTCGCGGCTGATCAAGTGGCGTTCGACGAGGAACTGGCGGTCGACCCCTTCGAGTTCATCGACGTCGACGTAGAGCAAATCTCCGGCGGCTTTCAGCCCGAGGATCCGCTCGCGGAGCATGCTCTCGATCTGGGTCCGGTCCTGGTCGGTGGCCCGGCTGATGAAGGGGAAATCGGCCAGGTTACGAGCCAGCCGAACGCGGCTGCTGATGACGATATCGGCCTCGGGCCCGCAGCCCCGCAGCCATTCGCCGCTTTTGGTTGTCAGATCGTTTAATTCCACGGCATCATCTCGTCCAATGGATCCCGGCCGCCGCGCGCCACGGCGCGGCGGAGTCGACTCACGGCTGCTGTTGCTTCTCGATGTCTTGGATTCGGTCTCGCAACTGCGACGCCCGCTCGTAGTGCTCTTCCTCAATGGCTTCCTTCAGCTCGCGCCGCAGCCGGATCAACTGGGTGCGCTCCTGGCTGCCGCCGGGGCTACGCTTAGGGGATTTCCCTTGGTGCTCCGACTCGCCGTGGATATTCAGAATCAAAGGCTCCAATTGCGGCTGGAAACAGACGTAATCGTACGGACACCCCAACCGCCCCTGGTTGCGAAATTCGTAAAACGTGATCCCACAGACCGGACACGACTGCTTATCCAGCTCGGCCAACTCCTCGGCCGTCTGGCCGACCGCCATCTGTTGGGCCATCTGCTGAGCCAGCACCGCCGCCATGTTGCCGGGGCTGGCCGGTTCGCCGTCCGAGGCGGTCAGGTACTGCCGGGCATGGTCTTCACACAAATGCAACTCTTGCGGCTTACCACCGGTCAGTTCGGTGATGTGAAACGTCGCCGGCTTGTCACATTTCTGACATTTCATCGCATCGGACCCCGAGGTAGCTGGGCCGGTTGCCGCATTCGGCGGCGCAAGCCAAAACCAAGTTTCTGCGACAACCGCCCGCCGTTGCGGCCGGCAGAAAGATCGACTGCCAACAGGATTCTAACACTGGCCCCCCTGGTGTCAAGCGGAATTAACCGCAACGGGGGATTAGCACGGGCCGATGGGAGGATCGGTTGCCGCCATGGGCGGGGACTGGTAAGCTATCGTGGGGGAAATGTCTGTTACGCTGGCCGGATGAATCTGTCCACGGAGGATCATGGTGTCTATGGCAGCGTGATCTCCAGTGCAACATTTGCGCTACTAATGGTCAAGATCGTGAAAAACTTCACAAGGATTTCAGCAAAGTGGTCGTAAGTCGTTGTTGACAATCAGTTTGGGGTCAGGTTATTAGGAGGTTAGGCGGTTAGGGTTGCGAGGACAAACCCAATCCCTAATCCCTAACCCCCTAACCTCCTAAATCCCCTTTGGTTGCGCGCTAGGCCAGTCCCCATTTCCGTCCACGCCAACCCCGATGCCGCCTGCTTCCGGACAAGATATGAACAAGGTACCCACGCCCCATTACCCCGATTTCGAGACGTTTCGAAGCCTCGCCCGAGACGTCGACCTGGTGCCCGTCTATCGACGCCTGGTCAGCGACGCCTTGACCCCGGTGACCGCCTTTGACAAGATCGACGCCGGGCGATGCGCCTGCCTGTTCGAGAGCGTCATCGGCGGCGAAAAGGTGGGGCGTTACAGCTTCCTGGCCACCGAGCCCTATTTTGAGATCGAGGCCTACGGCAACCGGGTGACGACCCACTCGTATTCGGGGGCCGCCGCGCCGGTCAGCCGGCAGTTCGAGTGCGATGATCCGCTTCAGGAGTTGCGGCGTCGGGTCGAGTCGGTTCGCGAGGCCACGCTGCCGGAACTGCCGCCGTTTTGCAGCGGGGCGGTCGGCTACGCCGGGTACGATACGGTCCGCTACCTCGAACACCTGCCCAACGCCCCGGCGGACGACCGCCAAATCCCCGACCTGGCCTTCGCCTTCTACGACCAGATGGTCGTCTTCGACAACGTCACCAAGACGATCGTAGTAGTGGCCATGGCCCGGCTCGACCGCTTAGGTGCAGACGGCCCCAATGCAGACGGCCCAGGTGCAGACCTGGCCAAGGCTTATTCCAACGCTTGCGCCCGCGTGGACCGACTGGTGGATCAGTTGTCGACCAAGCCGTGCGACCTGCGTCCGGTCGATATCCACACCGGCGGCGAGGTGACCCTGCCGTACAAGTCGAATTTCACCCAGGCCGAATTTGAGCAGGCGGTCGAGAAGTGTGTGAACTACATCCGCGCCGGCGACGTCTTCCAGGTCGTCATCAGCCAGCGTCTGGAGGTTCCCATCCGGGCGCACCCCTTCGAGATCTACCGCACCTTGCGGGTGGTCAACCCGAGTCCGTTCATGTTCTACGTCCGCACGCCTTCGGTGACGCTGGTGGGCAGTTCGCCCGAGGTGATGACCCGGGTGGTCGACGGCAAGCTCACGGTGCGTCCCTTGGCCGGCACCCGGCCGCGCGGCCGAACCGAAGAGGAAGACCGGCAACTGGCCGAGGAGTTGCTGGCCGACCCCAAGGAACGGGCCGAACACGTGATGCTGGTCGACCTCGGCCGCAACGACGTGGGCCGCGTTTCGCAATACGGCAGCGTCGAACTCAGCGACGTGATGACCATCGAGCGTTACAGCCACGTGATGCACATCACCAGCAACGTCACCGGCCAGTTGGCCCCCGGCCAAACCGCCTTCGACGCCTTGCAGGCGTGTCTGCCGGCGGGCACGGTCTCGGGCGCGCCGAAAGTGCGGGCCATGGAGATCATCGACGAGATCGAGCCGCACCGTCGCGGCCCGTACGCCGGGGCGGTCGGCTACTTCGACTTCAACGGCAACATGGACACCTGCATCGCCCTGCGCACGATCGTAGTCCAAGGCAACACGGCCTACGTCCAGGCCGGCGCCGGCATCGTCGCCGACAGCGTAGCAGAAAACGAATGGCACGAAACCCTCAACAAAGCCCGAGGATTGCTCAAAGCGATTGAGCTGGCGGAGCAAAGGACGTAGAACGATCGAAAGGAACGACCCATGACAGAGATTGTATTCCTGGTCGAAGACGATCCGGAGGGTGGATATACCGCCCGCGCGCTGGACGAATCTATCTTCACTCAAGCCGACGACATTGAGGCGTTGCGTGAAAACGTCTTGGATGCCGTCCGCTGCCACTTTCCCGACGCCGAGCAGCGGCCCAAGATGGTGCGCTTGCACATGGTGCGCGAGGAGGTGATTGCGCTGTGAAACTTCCATGACACGTCTTGCTTGATCCCACCTTTATACCTATGCGTTGAGAACGCCAACCATTGCGAGTTGACACTTTGCACAAATTGACGGGATGAAATAAAGCGTAAACACCGAACAAAGAGAGGTTGACATTGGCGTGGCACGAGAATCTCAAATCAGGTAGTCCGCAGTTGATGATCGCAAAGGAATCGCGTTCTCCGATGCGGGTGATGGCTGGGCCTGGCACTGGCAAGACCTTCACGCTTCAACGGAGAGTTGCACGGCTTCTTGCCGAAGGGTGCGATCCGAAACGAATCCTCGCCGTCACTTTCACACGTATTGCGGCGGAAGATATGTACAGGGAGATGAAGGCCATCGGAGTCGAGGGTTGTGAGGATGTTCGTGCGTGTACACTCCACAGCCTTTGTTTCCAACTCCTGAATAGAGCTGAAGTCTTCTCTTCCACTGGGCGCACTCCACGAGCGCTGAACGCCTACGAAACAGAACCTCTTCTCTATGACTTGGACGAGAAGCGTTTCGGCGACAAGCGCAAACGTCGGAAACGAATTCAGGCTTTCGAGGCAGCTTGGGCACGGCAACAATATGAACAGGCTGGGGCCGCACGCAACGAAATTGACATAGACTTCGAGACACTGCTAAATGCCTGGAATCTCTTCCATAAAGCAATGTTGATTGGTGAATTGATCCCGGTACTTCTGCGGTATCTTCAACGCAACCCCCTCGCTCTCGAACGAACTTTCTTCGATCATGTCCTTGTCGATGAATTCCAAGACTTGAATAAAGCCGAGCAGTTGATAGTCGATGAGTTGGCCAATTCGGGCACCCTCTCGGTAATCGGCGATGATGATCAGTCCATTTACAGCTTCAAGCATGCCCACCCAGAAGGAATCCGCGAGTTTCACGCTAGCCACACGGAGACCGTCACGTACGGTTTGGACCTTTGCTATCGGTGTCCAACTCGTGTTGTGGAGATGGCCAATTCGCTTATTAGGCACAATCTGGGCAGGATGACGCCGCCGAGAGCACTCGTGCCAATTGCTGAGAACGGTGACGGCGACATCGACATCATTCAGTTCAATGGTGTCGCTGAGGAGGCTCAATACATAGCCGCCGAGATTCGGCAGAAGATTGAAAGCCATGTCGTGGTACCCGGTAAGGTGCTTGTGCTCACTCCACGCCGCATACTTGGCACTCAAATCCGCGGGTTCTTGGAACTCGAAGGTATTCCCGCAATGTCGTGCTTCCAGGAGGACGAATTGAACAGCAAGGTTGCACAGGAAAGGCTCGCGATCCTCAAACTTGCCGTAAACAAGTACGACCGTGTTGCTCTTCGTTGGTCACTTGGTTGCAAGTCACAAGGTTTCCTCAAGAATCAGTACGCGATTCTCCGTGCCTACTGTGAGAAACATGCGTCGGAACCATGGGACACCCTGGAATCGGTGTGCGCCGGCAAGATAGAGATCAAGAAGATTGCCAACCTGCGCAAGCGTTTTGAGCAGATCAAGAGCGACATTGCCACAATTGCGAACACTTCAATGGTTGATTTCACGGACATTTGGTTGCCGGAAAACATGGAGGATGTACACGACCTCCGCCGCATGACTGAACTCGCAATTAGCCGTGGCGAGGCAACGAACATCGAAAAGTTGCTAGAGATTGTGATCGAGACGATTACTCAGCCGGTCACTCCCGAGAGAATTGACGAAGTCCGCATCATGAGCCTCCACAAGAGTAAAGGGCTAAGTGGACACATGGTGGTTGTAGCTGGCTGCGTTGACGGGTTGCTGCCCCGGAGACCAGGTGACGACATGGACCCAGCCGATGTGCAACGGCACATGGAGGAACAGCGGAGGCTCTTCTACGTTGCCATCACAAGAACAAAATCCCAGAAGGGCGGAAATACTGGGATTCTCCGAATAACGAGTGCATTGGAGATGGGCATTGCGGATGCAAAGCGTATGGGAGCAAACGTTATTCAATATGCTAGACGTAAAGTCGCAGTCGTCGCTGCCAGCCCCTTTCTTGACGAACTTGGCCCTCACTCGCCAGGATCAAGAGGGGGCTGATGAAGCAAAATAGCCGTCCGCCGCGGTATGCTGAAGCATAACCTACGAGCTGAAAGAGAACCTACAAACTGCCTTGTTCGCGCCGGTCCCCAGAGGTAGAATGGTTATAGAGTGCTGTTTCCTGTCCGGAGAAGGCCCATATGAACCGAATTACCGTGGTCGATCCACTGAAGAAACAGCTCGACGACCTTGCCGAACCCGTCGAGGTGGTTGACGAGACGGGACGGAGGCTCGGTCATTTCGTTCCAAATCTTGCCGCCACGGCCTCCGATGCCTGTCCCTACACGCCGGAGGAGTTGCAGCGGATGCGCAGCGAAGAGGGTGGGCGTCCGTTGCCGGAAATCTGGAACTCGTTCCGCGCAGGATGACGTACACCGTCGTTTGGAGACCGTCGGCAGAGCGGACGCTTGCGGAGATCTGGATCAGTGCAGCCGATCGCCAGGCGGTGACAGACGCGGCAAATGCTATTGACGCTCTGCTTCGTGCCGGGCCGCTGGAGGTGGGCGAATCCCGTGTGGCGAACACCCGCATCCTGACCGTGTTGCCCCTTTCCGTCTACTACGACGTCCATGAAGGTGATCGGCTGGTTGCGGTATGGGCAGTATGGCGTGTTCCCCAACGGTGAAGCAACCATGCGGCCGACCCACTCAGCTTGCCGGTCCGGGCCGCGGAACCGCAAGAGGTATCTGACCCCCGGGCCAGCAAGCTCCTGTGCCTTCGGCGCCGGGAAAACAAGTTGCCGGGGCCACCCCCGGGAAACCTGATGCACACGAAGTCATGCCGTTGCTCTTCGCGATCCCGCCTACTTCCGCAAGGCCGTGGTTCATCCTGAATTGCACACCGTGGTCTGGCCAAACGGCGCCGACTTCACCCCCGAGTTCCTGTACGAGCGGGTGCAGGTCAAGGCATAACACGCGGCCTCATGCGTTCATTGCTTTCACGGACGATTCTCCTCATCTTGCCGTGCCTGGTGCTGGCCACCTGCCTGGTGTCGATCGTCCGACTGCGGCCGGCCAGCGGCTGGCGTTTGATCCGGGCGAGCCGTTGGTGGAAGGCTATACGAATTCTCTTTGGACGGTCCTGCTGGGTGCCGGCAAAAAACTAGAAGCTCATCGTACAGCTCGGAAGCGCTTGCTTAAGATGATGCACGCCGTCGTTGGTCACTCGTGTGCCTTCTACGGAAAGAAAGCTGAGACTGCGGAGGGTTCGCAGATGCGGAAGGGCGGCATCGGTAATTCGCGTCTCGGTAAGTATTAGTTCCTCAAGATTCGGCAGCGTTGGCAAGTGCTGCAGGCCGGAATCCGTGATGCGGCTACTTTGTAGCGAAAGATACGTGAGCTGAGTTCGGTTCTTGATCGCTTTGAGGAGGTCGTCGCCGACGAGGACGCGTCGCAGATTGATTTGTTCGAGGTGAGGCAAGTCGTCAAGCAATTGGACGACTACGTCGTCCGAGAGCGTGCTATCGAACACGGTGAAGGAAACGACGGGATTGCCTGGCCTTGTCTTGTCGGTTTGTACGTCGATTCCCAGCTCCGTGAGTTTCGCGAGCAGTTCCTCCCGCGTCGGTTGGTGGTCGTCAGGCCAAAGACGAACGTTCCTGGGCGTCTGGCCAAGGCCGTACGTCACGAGAACACGACAGTTTGGGAGCGCTTGGCGGACCCGGTTTGCGCCAGCCGCCGAGATATTGGTGCCTCCGAGCGATAATAGTTGAAGTTTGGCTAGGCCCTCAAGGTGACGAAGTCCGGCGTCGGTTACATCGGTATTTGCAAGAGACAGCGTTTCGAGTTTCTGCAGCTTCGCAAGGCAAGCCAGCCCGTCGTTGGTAACTTGCGTGTTCTCCAGGTGAAGCCATTTGAGACGGTGCATTTTGGCGATGTGCTTCAATCCTTCATCCTGAAGAGGCGTACGACCCAGGTGGAGACTCTCTAATTCAGGAAGACGTGCCAGGTGTATCAGGCCGGGCCCGGAGACGCTTGTGCGGTAAAGGTAGAGCGTCTTTAGCTGTTTCAACCCGCGGAGGTGGACGAGACCCGTATCGGTAACGTCGAAGTTGTTGCCGAGTTCCAGGGTCTCGATGTCGGTCAGAGATTCCAGGTGCCGAAGGTCGTCGTCCGTGGCGTTGGAGACCGGGCCTTTGCGCCTAAGGCCCGCCCCTACGGCAAAATCTACCGTCACGACCTTGCGGAAATACTCCTCCCCAACGGCCTTTCGCAGCCACTCGGGGGCGGGAGGCTGGGGGTTTTGCCTCGCTTTGCCGGACTTGTCCACCTGATAGTCGAATTGAATCAGACCGTGCGTCTCCTCGACGGCCTTGACCGCTCGCGCTTGCCGGCGAGCCCGGTCGGTTGTTCTGCCGAGCCAGATCGCAGTAACGGTCATGATAAGGAACATCGTCCCCAGGCTGAACTGGAACCAGCGACGTTTTGGTTTCAACGTCGTGATGTTTTTCGACTTCGAGGTCCGCATGGCGTTTTCTCCGGACGCCCACCGAAAACATGTTTTACACGACCCAGCCCGGCCAAGCGGTCGACGTAATCGTTCAATAGTCGCCTCAAGGTATTGATTCTGTTGGCAGCTCGCTCATCGTCCAGGCAAAGCAAGACAATGCCCTTGTGTTTACGTCGCTCTCGAAAGACTATTTCGCCGAAATCCTTGTCGTTGGTGATCAGTGTCCTTGCTCCTGCAACCAGTGCACCACAGCGGGCCCCGTGCATTCGTCCATGATGAATCGCATCTAGAGTGATCCGCTCCAACAGTTGATCGTCCTTGATGATGGAGTCCCATCCCGGTAGGTGTGACTCGGTTGATTGGCCCTTGCTGGTTCTATCGTACGGCCACCGTGAACCCGAGTCAACTCGGCCGATTTCAAGCGGAGGCAGCGAAACGCTCAACGGGGACTAAGCGGCCCCCCGCAGGATCGTCGGCCGGTACAACTTGTTCTCGCTGGCAAGTATTGCTAGTCTGGAACCCTACTGTCGGACTTCTGTAGGGAACGCCCTCCGTGGCGTTCAGCGAGGTGCCATTGGGCCTGTTTTCACCGCTTCTCGGAACGCCACAGAGGGCGTTCCCTACAGTTTCCAGAAGAACTCAGACAGTCGAGAGAACCATCTCCCACAAAAATCGACCCCTGACAGCGAACCTCGGTTATCATGCAAATCGACTCGATTGAACTGTTTCACGTTGCCCTGCCGCTGCGGCAGCCGCAGCAGACGGCCGTTGGGCCGGTTCAGACGTTGGAAACGGTCCTGGTGCGGATGCGAAGCGGCGATGCCTCCGGTTGGGGGGAGGCCAGCCCTGGAAACGCCCCGTTGGCCGGTCCCGAATGGGCGGCCGGCGTGTTCGGATGCGTGCGAGATTGGCTGGCGCCGGCGGTGGTCGGCAGCGTGGTCGACTCGGGCGGGCAACTGGCCGAGCGTCTCCAGGCTCTGCGCGGCAACCGGTTCGCCAAGGCGGCCCTGGATACGGCTTGGTGGGACCTTCAAGCCCGGCTGAAGGAGCAGCCGCTGCACCAACTCCTCGACGCCCAGCGCGACGCGGTCGAGGTCGGCGTGGGCTTCGACCAGATGGACTCGATCGAGGATTTCATTGCCGCGATCGGCCGGGCCTTCGAGGCCGGCTACGCCCGGGTGGAACTGAAAATGCGGCCCGGCTGGGACCTCCAGATGATCGACTTCGTCCGCAAGGAGTTTCCCACCCAGACCTTTCACGTCGACGTCGAAGGGGCCTTGGGATTGCAGCACATGGAGATGCTCTGCCGGTTGGACGACTTCGATCTGGCGATGATCGAGCAGCCCTTTCCGGCCGACGACCTGGTCGGACACGCCATGGTTCAGGAGGCGATCCGAACGCCGATTTGTCTGGACGAGGGCGTGACCACCGTCGAGCAATGCGAGATGGCGCTGGAGTTGCAAAGCTGCCGGTACGTGAACCTCAAGCCGGGCCGGGTCGGAGGGCTGACGCCGGCGGTGGCGATCCACGACGCCTGCCGCACGGGCAACGTCGGGTGCTTTGTCGGTGCGACGCCGCAGACCGCCGTCGGCGCCCGTCTCGGGCTGGCCCTGGCGGCCAAGGCCAACTGTACCTATCCGGCCGATTACTTGCCCGCCGACCAACTCCTGCAACAAGATCTGGCCGAGCCTTTGCTGCCGGCCTGCGAGGAGGCGGACGGCAAGATGCGGATCGCCCTTTGGTCGGAGCCGGGCATCGGGGTCGAACCCGACGTGGAGTTGTTGGAGAAACACTGCCTTGCCCGGGCAAAGTGCGCTGGGCAAGAATAGTAGCCGTCTCGCTCCGCGAGACGAGGCTTCATCTCGCGGAGCGAGATGGCTACAATGGGCGCCATGGTGCCCGTTATCTCGCAGCAAGAAATCGAGACTAACCTCATGGAGTTGACCTGATGATCAGTGTGATTGCAACGATCGAGGTGGCGGAAGGCCGCCGCGACGACTTTTTGGCCCGCTTCCGGCAACTCGTGCCGAAGGTGCTGGCCGAGCAAGGATGCGTGGAGTACGGGCCGTGGCTCGACGTGCCGACCAACATCGAGGCCCAGCCGCCGGGGCGCGACCACGTGGTCACCGCGGTCGAGAAGTGGGAGAGTATCGAGGCGTTGGAGGCCCACCTGATCGCCCCACACATGCTCGAGTTCCGCAAGTCGCTCGAAGGCCTGGTGACCGGCATCTCGCTACAGATTCTCGAGCCGGCGTGAAGCCGGCGTGGGGAGTACGTCGCGGGTAGGCTCCACCCGGCGGGCAGCCCGTTGAAAAAGTGTCGGGGTGGCTGGTGGCTGAGCTGGCGAAGCCCCGGGCCCTTGTATTCTGGGGCACGGCGAACTACCGCCGTCGAAGGGGCGCGATCGCTACGTTCGACAATAGCACCCCAAAAAAGCGCGCAGCCGTTTGTTGACGCCCGGTTGGTGAGCTAGCTTTACTCTAGTCTCCAAGGAGTCTTCCGGCGTCCCACCGGGGCAGTCGACAGGCGGCCGTCGCAGATCTTCGTGGACGGACTACTGGTGTTCGTTACTGATCGTCCTGGTGGTGTTGCGATCGTTGCCTCATGCTTCGCGTACCGGTTCACAAGATCGAGCCGGGCATGGTTCTGGCCCGGCCCATTCCCTTGCCCCACGACCCGTACCGCTTTCTGCTGCAGCGGGACATCGAGATCCCTATGGACCTGGTTCCCCGGCTGAGGCAATTGGGGATCCTCGAGGTCTGGGTACGTCATCGGGACCTCGAGTTTCTGGAAGACCTGATCGATGAAAGCCTGGGCGACCACCAGCGCGAAGTCTACTCGCACGTGCGGCGGAACTTCGAAGCGATCATGCGCGACGCGACGGTGGCGCTGGACCTGGGCCACTTCGAGGATTCGATCGCCGAGTTGTTCGCCTTCCTGCGAGGATGCGCCGGCGGCAACATTCTCTTGCAGAAGTTGGACGCCTTCGACAACTACCTGATGTCGCACTCGGCCAACATCTGCTACCTGGCGCTGCTGTTGGGGATGAAGCTGGATCGCTACCTGATCGACGAGCGACGCCACAAAACCGCCCGGGACGCCAAGGACCTCAACCTGCTGGCCCTGGGCTGCCTGCTGCACGACGTCGGCAAGATGCGGGTCCCGTCGGAGATCCTGCACAAGCCGGGCAAGCTGACTGAGTTGGAAATGGCCGAGATGCAACGGCACCCGCTGTACGGATACGAAATGGTCAAAGACTGCGTACCCGCCGCGGCGGCCCAGGTGGTGTTGAACCATCACCAGCGTTATAACGGCACGGGATATCCGTGCCGAAGGGACTATCAGACCGGCGAACAACTGCCGCCGCTTAAGGGCAAACAGATTCCCATCTTCTCGCGGATCGCGGTGATCGTCGACGTGTACGATGCGGCCACCAGCAAGCGCTGTTATTCGAAGGCCAAACCGCCGGTGCAGGTGTTGCACGAGTTGCGGACATGGTGCGAGGGATTCTTCGACCCGGTCGTCGAAGACGCGTTTTACCGGACGGTGCCGGCGTTTCCGATCGGACAGATCGTCACGCTCACCGACGGCACCGAGGCGGTGGTGGTCGATTTCAGTTCCGACTTTCCCACCCGGCCCAAGGTGCAGTGCCTGCGGTCGCCGACCGGCGAGCGGTTGGCCAATCCGGCGTTGCGAGAAGTCGACCTGGCGCTGCACCTGGACCTGGGCATCGCCTCGATCGACGGCGTCGACATGCGGCCTTTCATAGCCTCGCTGGAATCGGCCCAGCTGGTGCCGGAACTGGTCTGATTCGCGTTTCTCGCCACCGGGATAAGACAGCAAGCATCCCGCGAAAGCGACATGGTCAGTCGTTGCGCAACAAGGCACGCTTGACTCGCCGCAGCCATCCTTTCAGACCGGACTTTCGGGCCTTTTCCCAAGCGGCGAATTCCTTGAGCCGGTCGACGATCTCCAGGTGCTGCGTGCAGGCCTCTTCGCAAACGCCGCACTCGATGCAGGCGTCGGCGTCGGCCCGGCGGCCGACCAGCAGGCCGAAACCGTGTTCGAACGGGAGACTCTTCTTCATCTGGGCATCCGTCTTTGAGAACAGCACTTTGGAGTTGTAGACCTGCATGTAGGAGACGACGGGGATATTCTGCGGGCAACCCTTACAGTATCCGCACGCGGTGCACACGGAAGTCATGTTCCGGCCGAGCCGTTGGCGAATTTCCGCCCGTTCGGCGTCTGCCAGCGGTTCGCCCAGCGGCTCGGCCCGTTCGGCGATGCGGCAGGCCAGGTCCACGTGTTGGCGATCGGTGAAGCCGACCAGCGCGACGTTGATCTGCGGACAACAGACCACGAATCGCAAGGCCGCCTCAGTGGGCGTTTCGTCCCGGCGTCCGAGGAAAGCGAGTTCCTTCTCGTGCTTGGGGATCAGCCCACCGCCCAGCGGGTTCATCGCCGCGATCCCCAACCCGCCGTCGACGGCCGCCTGCACGCCGTCCCAGCGGTAAGGAAAGTTGAGGATATTCACACCCAGGGTGATGCCCTCGAACTTGCCGGAGCCGAGCACCTGCCGGATCTCGCCGCCGGGCTGATGCGACGAACAGACGAGATGGTCGATGAGCCCTTTTTCTTGGCATTGCAGCAGTCCCTCGTACATCCCGCCGGGCCGCATCGCCAACTCGAAGTGCGCCATTTTCCGCAGACACCAGACGTGGAAGAAGTCGATCTTCTGAAGACCCATCCGTCCGAGCGATGTTTCCACCGCTTTGCGGGCCTTGGCGGCGGTGGAGCAGTCGGTCGGCATGACCTTCGTCGAGACATAGTACTCGCCCGGCATCTCCCGAAACGCCAGGCCGAAGATATCCTCGCTGCGACCGTAGCCGGGGGCCGTATCGAAGTAGTTGATACCCCGGCTGGCGGCATAGCGGACCAGTTCGGCGTTTTCTTGATCCGACCTTTGCTTGTCGAACCGCATGCCGCCGAAGCCGACTGCCGAGACCTGTTTGCCGGTCTTGCCGTATTGCGTGTAACGCATGGTGGTCGTTCAGTCGCTGGGGAAGCCGAAATCCAATTCCCGGTTGCCTATCCTGATTGAACCGTCCGGCCAGTTCGCCCACAAGGGGCCACACCAGGCCGCATGGCAAACTGCCACCCCCTTTCACCGCTGAACTTTTTCCGAGGACCGGCACGGATGGCCAATAACTTGCCTAGTAATAAGGACTTACGTCGATTAGAATGAGGCCCAGTCGGGTTGCCTTGCGTGTCGACCTGATGATTGCTTCCGTCGCCTTGGCGCACGATTTGACTCTGGTTACGCACAATACGGCCGACTTCCAACATATCCCGGACCTGCGAAACTACCGGAAGGCCCAATTGCCGGGCGCACCAAACAGCACCGCATTGCAGTAAAGCTTGATCCCTTTGTTCGCATTAGGGTGAATATGGTCCAGGATATACTCATCAGTGACATGTCGATCCAGGAAAGCCCTGATGTACTTATTGGCGCCGATGAATATATGGTTGTGGGCCGAACAGAATTCTTCAAGAGCCCGGTTGTAGTTTTCAATCATTACATCTCTTTCGCGGGCGCTCAACCGGGAGAATAGATCGTTGTCAAATGCGAGCCAAGCATTGACGAAAACAATCCTTGCGTCCGGATGAGTGCTGCTGATCCTTTGAGCTATCCGTTCGATGTTGTGAACGAATTCGTTTGGGTTCATAGCGCAGATTGCCTTGTCTCGATACCGCACGTCATTGGCTCCCAAAGCGACGATAAACAGGTCGGCTTCCTCCTCGATATCTTGATCCAGATGAGCCAGCAAGAGTTTGGTTGTTTCGCCACCAGCGCTACGGTTGATAAAATGGTTGTTCTGGAACAACGAGACTAGCGGTTCGAACCAACCATACCCACCATTCTTTGATCCCGCCGTGATGCTGTCGCCCAGCAGAAGAGTCCTCTTGGATATCGAGAGAACTTCCAGAAGCTCCCGTCTCTGCTTGTCAAGTTCGTCGGCAACAATTTGTTTCGACAGTTCAATCCGGACGCGCTCCCTGACGTATCCCCGTTCGGGCAGATAGAAATACCTGTCCTGAACTTGATCGATGCTCAGAGGAGTCCCAAGCATCACTTCAGTAACGATTCCATGGACTTCTTCAATCCTGTTCCATTCCAGGCCGCTGAGTTCTGACCGAAGGGCCGAATTGGTCACCGCCTCATAGACGGGAACCGGCCGAGATTGACGATCGATAGGACGCTGTATCCACATGGGAACAATGGACGCGCCAAGCAAATGGCCTTTTCGCTCGCCAGCGGTTGAAAGATGGATATTCACAATAGCGGCAGCATCACCATCCTCTCGAGTGTATCCGTTCACAAAATTGCCCGGACAAAACACAATCAGGCCATACTCCGGTTCGCCAAAGCCGGCATCACGCTTGTGATACTCAATCGGCTGGACTGCATGAGAATGGTCGGCGAAAACGATATCCACACCTTCCTGCAACATTCGCTCCGCCCACGTGCGACTGAACTCATCGGATTCGTGAGAGAACTGAGTGCCCATATGCGGCAGCGCGATGATCACGTCGGGATTGTGCTGCTTGACGCGTCTTATATCTTGCCTTAGCATTTCCAGACTCTGCCTAAAGTATCGTTTGTCGTCAGGCGAGGAAAGAATGCCCAGCAAATACGCCTTATCCTGGTCGAAATAGCGGTTGTCGTAGCCGTTCGTTCCATAGCTGTAAGCTAGAAAGGCTATCTTGACTCCTTTTACGTCTTCAAGCACAACTCGCTTGCGTTCTGCAGTGTCACGGCAGGTTCCTACGTGCTGCAATCCGATTTGGTCAAGGATGTCAAGTGTTCGATACAGCCCGGGCTCTCCCTTGTCAAGTGCATGATTGGTGGCGGTGGTAACCAGGTCGATTCCGCAATTCTTAATGTCTCTTGGCCACTGATCCGGGGCATTCAAGTAAAGGGGGATGCCGTCGCCGAAGTTACCGGTCGAGTACCCGAGTGCCTCTCCGGCAACAGGTACTTCAAGAACGCCAATCGAGTAATCGGCCTGCTGAAGATACTTGCTGGTGTATTCAAAGACAGGGCTGAAATCGAACCGCTCAGTTTCCGGGTTCCACGCTTGCTTAACCTGGTCTTCAAGCAAAATGAGGTCTCCAACAAAACTAATAGTTACCGCTGACGACAACTCTCGTTGGAGATCACGATCCAGGACGGCGTGAATTACATCCGCATATTCTTCAGGCGCCTTCGGTCCGCTACACAAAACAACGTAGAGCACCGGCAAAGCAAGGATGCTGAAAGGAGCGATCAACGCGCGTGCGGTTGTGCCGGGCGAGCCGTGAACCTTTCGGCCACGTGTGATCAGGGTGAGTATGAGGTCAAATGTCGCTGCATACGCTCGAGCTAGTACGGCACTTCCCAGGAACCACACGGTAAGAAGCGACAGCCCGAACGCTACCAGAACGTCAAAGCTCCGCCAATCCTCTGCAGGGACCATCTCGTAGAACACGAAAGTTACATATCGATGCAGCAGAAAAATCAGCAGTGAGCGCTCTCCTGCTGCCGTTAAGAATTTGAGTTGCCTGGCCGGACAGAGGATTAACAGGGCAATTCCTATCAGTACTGCGAAGGTAAAGAAAGCGAGCCTGACCCGCAAACCTGGTTGCAGAGGGCAGGGGAAAGCCAGGAAAACGGGAAGTGAAAAGTATCCGGAAGTAGTCAGCAGGTAAATCGGCCACGCTATGACCACAAGCACCACCAGGGCGAGTAGTTTATTTGTCGATCGGACCCTTGTGATCATATCGTCAGTGGTGTAATAACCGAGCAAGAAGAAAGGCAGGAAAGCGATAGTTCTACCTAGAGCGAGAACATTGGTAACCTCTCCGAAGCAACCGATATAGAGGGCTACAAAGACGCTGATCGGAAGCACGAGCCTGATTCTAACCAGGTCTTTGAGAAGGATTCTCCAGAAAAACAGCGCCAGCAGAAACCAATGCACGTACACTGGCGTTAGCAGACTCAGGTTGCTTCCATTGTCGGTTGCGTGCGCCTCGCAGAACATCATCAGACTGTTGAAGAGCAGGTAGGGCAGCAGAAGTCTCTCGAAAGCCTTGCGTCGCGATTTCTCGACGTCTTTTGAAAAATACCCGCAGATGAAGATGAACAAGGGCATGTGGAAGCTGTAGATGTAGTAGGTCAGAGCGTGCACGAATACAGACGTTACACCTTGATCTACATAGAACAAGAGGAAGTGAGAGAAGACCACCAGGAAAATCAGGATTCCCCTGAGATTGTCCATCAGGTGGTTTCTCTGTGTTGCCAACGAGTTCTCCTCAAAAGGTGCCGTGTGTCCACCCCTGGCGGTGTCTGTGGATGCTCTCATACATAGGGATCAGGTCTTGGGGAGCAGTCCAAATGCCGCAAAGATACCCAGGTAAAGTCTACGTCATATCAACCACCCGTGACGCGGCCGCCAGATGCCAGTAGCCGGCAGCAGACCTTCTTTGATGACGAAGACTACGCGGCTCACGTGGAACTCATGCCCGAAGAGAGATTGCGGGACTTGCGCAACCCTGCCCGCACCGGTCGCCCGAGAACCCCTTTGCCAAGGCGGCCCACGGGTGGCTCCTGGGAAGTGCAAACTTCGCGGCCAAGATGCGGCAGCAGATGAAGAGACCTCGGTTCAACGACGAGGTACCGATGGCCCGTTCGCTGATCCAACTCGATGCGGACTCGGTGTTTACCGCCGTGGCGCGTTACTACAAGGTGGCCTCGGGCATCTTCATTTGCCGGGGAAACAGCCACATCGCCCGGGCGTCGGCCGCCTGGCTCGCTCGCCGACTGACGCAAGCGACCCTGCGCGAGCTGGCCATTTCGCCAGGCCTGGGCCGCCCCGAGAGCGTCAGCAACCTGACCCGTCGCATAGACCGCGCCTTGGCCAAGGACCCCCAACTAAGAAACCATCTGCAGCAAATCGAATCCCGGCTCCGCCAAGAAACAAATAACAAGGTCTGATACTATAACCGCCACGTGCAGCCCCCCTGCCGGTGGACTAGGATGTGTGTGTGCAAAACCCATCCACAGTCCACCAGACAAGGAGACTTACCATGTGGCACATTGGTATCGATCTGC
>SDBV01005633.1_pt1 | contig 17626 bp, 12 predicted proteins | sample 2277081 | NCBI WGS metagenome assembly SDBV01 (sample SAMN10402039, study PRJNA504765) | marine sediment metagenome | isolation source: marine sediment core GS10_PC15, 223 cmbsf | place: Arctic Ocean: Southern Knipovich Ridge | collected 2010 | reverse complement strand
CATTTGCTCAGAAAACGCAACATTTCAATTGATATAAACACTATATCTACAGGCTAATGTTTTGTAACATATTGAATTTCTGTGACATATGCTCAATTGCGCGAATTTGGCGTTCATAGCTAAATACCATGAAATCTTATTTTTTAGTATATCTGTTATGCGGTTTGTTTTCTTGTTCAGGAAAAAGTGCTGAAGAAGGAGCAAAGAAAAAACCTAATATTCTTTTTATAGCAATCGATGACCTCCGTCCGGAATTGGGGTGTTATGGAAATGAGTACATCAAATCACCAAACATAGACAAATTAGCCGGTCAGGGATACTTGTTTACAAATCACTTTGTGAACGTGCCAACCTGTGGAGCTTCGCGACATTGTTTGCTCACAGGGCAGCTACCGGTTTCAAAAGCCCATATAAAAAATAGCATTACCTCACTAACTACGTCTCTCCAGGAAGAAAAGGAAATCCCGGAAACCTTTATCCACCATTTGAAAAGAAATGGATATTACACCATAGGTATTGGGAAGATCACCCATCATCCGGATGGTTATGTGTATGGATATCTAGAGCCAAAAAGCGAACAACTTGAATTGCCTTACAGCTGGGATGAAATGTTAAATGAAGATGAAAAGTGGGGAAGCGGACACAATGCTTTTTTTGGATATGCCAACGGGACAAATAGAAATACCCTCAAAAAGGAGGTGAAACCCTACGAAATGGCTGATGTTTCTGACGAAGGATATATTGATGGATTAAATTCAAACCTGGCGATTAAAAAGTTAGGGGAACTTAAAGAAAAAGGCCAACCCTTTTTTCTTGGAGTAGGATTTTATAAACCGCATCTGCCCTTCACAGCGCCAAAGAAGTACTGGGACTTGTATAATGAGGATGAGTTGCCGATTGCTCCTTTTGCTTCTATCCCGGAAAATTCTTCCAGGGCAAGTTTACATAAAAGCAATGAACTGAATCAGTATAAATTGGGTGAAGAAAAAGCTTCTTTGGATGCCCCGGTTTCTGATGCATATGCGCGAAAATTAAGGCACGCCTATTTTGCCTGCGTGAGTTATGTTGATGCCCAAGTAGGAAAACTAATCGCTGAACTCGAAAAACAAGGATTGGCAGAAAATACCATTGTCGTTATTTGGGGTGACCATGGTTGGCATCTGGGAGATCAACTGGTGTGGGGAAAACATACGGTATTCGAACGGGCATTGAAGAGCGCTTTCATTATCAAATTGCCAGAAGATAGTCATGGAAAAACGATTAATAGGATCGTAAGTACTACAGATATTTATCCCACCTTGATGGAATTGTCCGGGACCCCCGTCAGCCATTCATTGGATGGTACGAGTTTAACGGGATTAATGAACAATCCGGATGATCCTGGCTGGCGGAATACAGCCTACAGTTATTTTCGGAATGGAATTTCTGTCAGGACTGATGAGTATCGCTTAACTAAGTATTATAGAAATGAATCACCAACCATCGAATTGTATGATCATCAAAAAGATCCAAATGAGACCATAAATATTGGATCGGAAAACCCTGAGCTTGTCAATCAACTGATGCCCATTTTAGAAAAAGGGAATACTGGCTTGTATACACCATAATTGAAATGGAACAATAGTTCATCTAGAAATTGCATGAACTCTACAAGTATTTAAATATGTTTCATTTTTTAACATATTAGGAATATCTTTCATTCAAGAGATAGTTTGGCATTTTTCATTAAATGCCTTTAGTAGTTTCCGTTCAGGTACTAGTTACCGGAACTCCGTCCGTGACAGGGGGAACAGCCGCTTACTAAGACAGGAATTTGCCAGCGGAATTATGACCAGGTATAATTGACGGAAAGCATTAATTGGTATGATATTTTATGTACCGAATAACGAAGCAAAAAAAAGAATAGGAGGCAAGCTTCGCATCCTTGAAATTACTTTCCTCTCTTTCACAATAGGGTATGAATTCCATTCCGTATTCGGAGGCCTCAATGCGCATGATATATCATTAAAGCCTGTTGAATAAATGATTAGCCTATGGCCTCAGAGGTAATTATTTTTTAGCGGTATAATCCTGAAAGCCCCTAATATGATCGTATTTTTGCACATATTTATTTATGAATGTTAGTATAATAATAAATAACATGAATAATATTAGGTATAATAAATAATGTTGCTTAACATTGGTTAAGTATATAATATTTAATTGTTTACCTAAACTTCAAACAAATGGCACAATTACTATCAAGCTCGTATTCCGCAAATCGTTGTATGAATATGACCAGGCGACACCAACGTTTGTGTAAGCAGGCTGTAAATGACGAAACACTTTCCGCTCAAATTGAGCCTTCCAGGTACTTGTGTAATTCAAAATTGGATTTACTGGATCAAAAGAAAGAAGCAAGGGAAAATGCCTACGACGATCTGATTCTTTCGGACAAAAACCTGGATGATGAAGTCCGGTCAAATTTTGAAGAATGTAAAAAATATGACCGCGACAATCCGGCAGAACGGGTGCTGGTAAAAATATATCCCGATGAGAAATTCGGTGAAATTATTCGTTTACCTTTTCCGGTCGAAGTCAATGAGGTAGACAAGATGATATTGCGTCTCGAAAGCCTTGGTGCAGCACATCACATGAATCCTTTCGTGGTGAAATTAAAGACGAAGATGGATGTGGTAAAAAACGCACTTTCCGGGCAATCAGAGACCATACGTGAGGAAAAAATGGCAGAAGCAGAAGTTGAAATCGCCAAAGAGGCGCTGGTGCGGCAATATGAGCTTAATTATCTGGATGCACGCCGTAAATTTGGACGTTCTACCGCCGACAAACTGTTTCCAAAGGTCCAATCGCGAAATACAAGCATCGAACCTGACGAAACAAGTGATGGCGATGAATAACGAGCAAGTGGAATAGTCGAGGTCTCTATTTTCTCAGGACATTATACACCTAAACCCCGTCAATATATTATTGACGGGGTTTTTATGTGCGGAAGTTCACCAAAAAATAATTTTGCGTACAATTTACACGTGCAGGCACTGCAAAGTATCTGTTTGGCCAGCTATGTACGCATGAAAAGTATAGCAAAAATTAATTTCGTATGCTTTCGCAAGAGATATGCATGCCCCATTTATGCTGTGTTGTATTTTAAATGCATAAGATGTTCAAAAAATATTACTGAAGCGCACTTCATATGCCTGATATGGGTGTCAGGAAATTATTTGTCATACTATTTATACCTGAGTACTACCCCAATTTTCTATTTTGTGCTCTTGCGCGTATGACATGCACACGATGGGCGATTTTTTCGAATCAAACTCAAATTTAAAGCTTCCGGGTTTGTATTTCTTATTCCTCTCTATCGCAGTTCTCCGAAGCTGTAAAAAAAATAAATGTTAGGATGCTATCCATATATATGCGACTACCCACTGCGATTGAAATGGAGTGTCGTTTATTTCATTTGAAAAGTTAAGTGCAAGTTGATTTGGATATTCTATGCTATAAAACCAAACAAGCAACTGCTTATACCTAAGCTGGACAAGCCAGAAAAGTGCCTGGAGTTTCAAGTACTTAGAGTGCCTAAAGTTAAGGAGTTCTTGATGACTTTAGGCACCCTAAACTTTAGTTCACTCCAAACTTTTGCCAATTAATACCCGAATATTACTGATTGGATCCTAATTGAAAAATAATTGATCCTAAGCTCAATAATTCATAAACATTTACCAATTAGGAATAAGGCATTGATAGTCAGGACACTCAAACAAGTTGGGTGAAATATTAAATTTTCAGAAGCGTATTTTAATGTCAAAGTCAATGCCGTGATATCTAACTCTTTACAAGTATCAATAATTATCTCCTGCATTATGCAGGCTAAAAAGATCGGAATAAATTCTTAGTGCTTTTTGAATTCTCCTTTTTATATTTACCTTTTAGTGTCAGAATTAATATTGACATTTCGATTACTGTATTAAGTATCACTTTTTAATATATAAAAAATGAAGTACATACGCTCTATTGTCTTTTTAATAACTATCGCGATATCGTGCACTCAAGTAGAACAGCCTGAAGGGCCTTATTTTGGAAATGGCTTCCGCAATGGTTGGGCAAATCAGCATTCCATCACACTTTGGACCCGACTCACAAAAAATCCTGAAATGAACGTAAATGGAAAAGCATTTACTATCCTATCGAAAGAAGAGCAACGTGGCCTTGCGAAAGTAACTGACAAGGAGGTTTTGCATAGCAAACAAATCCCCGACACCCTGACCTTGAATGATATGGAAGGTGCTTGCCCGGGGGCAGATGGAGAGGTGCAGTTGAGCTATTATTCAGAAAGCAGTCCTGACGATAAGGTAATCACAGAGTGGGAGAAAGTGGATGCAAACAAAAACTTCACCTTGCAATGGAAACTAAGCAATCTTGCATCTGACAGCAGATATATCGTAGAGATCTTTTCAAGAAAAGGGGAGGGGCATCATGTTTCGGATACAGTCATTGGAATGTTTTTTACTGCGCCAGACAAAAATACCGTCAAGGATATTAGATTTAGCGTGGTCACAGGTCATGATTTTAACCGACGCGACAGCATCTTAGGACATAAAATATACCATGCCATGGCTAATGAAAACCTGGATTTTTATGTGCATACCGGTGATATTGAGTATTACGACAAGCCAAACCCATGGGCGATGACCGAAGAGCTGATGCGCTTTAAGTGGGATCGTCTATTTGCCTTACCACTTCAGCGCGATTTTTACACCAAAACAACTTCATATTTCATCAAAGATGATCATGATGTGTTGCGAAACGATGCATATCAGGGAATGACTTACGGAACTGTTTCCTTTGACCGGGGTCTGGAGATATTTGACAAGGAGCAGTTTCCTTCTACGGACACTACCTACAAAACCATTCGATGGGGTAAAGATCTGCAAATTTGGATTCTTGAAGGCCGAAGATATAGAAGTAAAAATACGGATAAAGACGGGCCTGATAAGACCATTTTAGGCGAAGAACAAAAGCAATGGCTATTTCGTACCATCAACGAATCGGACGCTACAGCCAAAGTTATAGTTTCTGCCACACCGATTCTTGGTCCGGATCGAGCCAAGGGTAAAAATGACAACCACTCTAACAAAGCTTTCCAGACTGAAGGCGATGAAGTAAGGGATTTTATAAATCAACATGAAAATGTGTTTATAACCTGCGGTGATCGTCATTGGCAGTATGTTACTCATTTTGAGAACACTAATTTGTGGGAGTTTAGTTGTGGTCCCGGATCAAATAAACATGCGGGGGGCTGGAGTCAGGAAGATTATTTTCCTCAACATCGATTTCTAAGGGTAAAAGGAGGTTATTTACTTGGTAGTGTGTATCACGAGAATGATTCTGTAAAACTGAAGTTCGAACATTGCGATGTGGATGGGAATGTGGTGAACGAAAAGGTATTTGCTTTGCAAGCAAACCAGTAAGTTGAGATTATTATGTTATGGGCTCAGTATTTTTTGCGAAATCGCATTAGTAAATCGCAAATCAAGTATTAATTCTGCCATTTAAAATGGAACGTTGGAAAAATGGAAGATTGGAATAAAAAGTATACGAAAGCTTTTTCGTTCCATTATTCCCATATTCCATTATTCCTGCTAATAAATTTAAACATTTAAATCTGCGATTATTCTTGGCAACATGGTGAATTTACTGAGTTCTGATGTTACGAAACAGGGCATTTATCATAAGGGGATCTCTATTAATTCCTTTTGGAATACCAACGCAGGTATTTTTTTCAGATACAAGGCGCCAAAAACAGAGTTTAGCATCGCTAAATGAGTATTTTGGTAACGCAGTAGCTGGAAAAAAGCCCAAGTTGGGAAACAAAATGGAGTTATTAGAGGTCCCCATAAGTGTTTAAAGGTAGATAACACTTTCTTTGTTTTCATATATCATATAGACACTAAAAAGCTAATCACTCTTAGCGCTTTATTGAACCTTGATAGCTTCATACAAATTCTGAGCTCAGTAATTTTCACAAGACTGATAATTATACTCCCAAGTCTACTATTCAACATTTTATTAAAACAGGAAAACTGGAAGAATGGAATATTGTAAAGTTCTGATAGCCAACATTCCTATATTCCATCATTCCTTCAAGAGAAAACCATGTTCAACATTTCAAATGGGGATTCTTCGACTGAAAATGGTCGATTTACTGAGTTCTGAAATTGTTGCCAGGCTCAAATGATGAGTTAAATATATTGTTCTTATTGTTTGCGATTTTGGGTTAAAAGCAGAATCGTATGGCTGATCGGTCCATGAGCGCCAATGACCAACGATTGTTCAATGTCTGCAGTTTTTGACGGACCTGCTATGAAGACGCCAAAGCCAGTCTTACTCAAGTCGATCTGATCATATGCCTGGTGCATATCCGCAAGGATATTCTTTTTTTTCAATACTAGAACAAGATGACTTGTAATAAAAGGAAGTTTCCTTATTCGCATATCCTTCTCATCGATCCAAACAGCCCCGTTCTCTGCCACACCCAGTTGCCCCTTGAGTACAACAATGCCCGAATCGCTAAAATCATGAGCTGAAAGGGTTTGTTCAGTGTGCGCATCAGATTTTTGTGTTAGATCAAAGATTGCTTTCCCATTACTTTTTAGCCGGTTGATCCATTCCCTTACTTTTTCAGTTGAATCTATCTCCACTATTTCGGAACCGGCACTTTTTGCCAAATCAATAAATTTTCCGCTTAGTTCTACATATTCATCGTCCGAATTTCCCATTCGATCGGGTAAATCTATTTTACCTGGTTTGTTGGCGGCAATGTTTTTCAAAATACGGTTTCTGCTCATAATTTCTTACGGTTTTCTTTATACCATTCCTGAAAACTTTGCGTGGGGGGTATTGGAATTTCACGTGACTTTCCCCAGGTATTCATCCTATTATATACCAGAAATCTGGGGGCATGCTTTAGAATAAATCGCGCTAATGCACCTGACAAACTATAAAGACCCGGATTGGCCAGTATCAGTCCAATAGCTTTTAAACCTATTTTTTTAATCCGGGGAAGATGCCCATGTTCATACACTTCCTGCCGCCATTGGTATAGTTGTTCGTGAATGTCGATTTTTACCGGACACACATCACTGCACGAGCCACAAAGACTGGAAGCAAAGGGTAGGTCTGAATATTGTTTCAAATCAATTTGCGGAGTCAGAATGGAGCCTATAGGCCCGGGGATAGTGTACCCGTAGCTGTGCCCTCCACTGCGACGGTAAACAGGACATGTATTCATACAGGCGCCACACCGGATGCACTTCAGCGCCCGCCAAAATTTTTCCTTCCCCAGATGCTCAGAGCGACCATTGTCAACAAGGATCAGATGGATTTCTTTACCTCTATCCGGTTTTTGAAAGTGGGAGGTGTAATTTGTAATGGGTTGTCCGGTGGCGCTTCGGGCTAATAAGCGGATAAAATCCGCGAGATGTTCTTTTTTTGGTATTACTTTTTCTATACCCATTGAGGCGATATGTATCCTGGCATGGTGCACCCCCATGTCGGCATTGCCTTCGTTGGTACAAACTACGAATCCTCCGGTCTCAGCGATAGCAAAGTTTACACCTGTCAGAGCTGCTTCAGCAGTTATGAAATGTTTTCGGAGGTTTTTTCTGGCAGCAGTAGTCAAATATTGGGGGTCATTATTTCCGATTTCAGTATGAAGTTCTCTTTCAAATAATTTTCCAATTTCCTCTTTTCTCATATGAATGGCAGGCATTACAATATGGCTTGGCTTTTGTTTGTCAAGCTGAAGGATACGTTCGCCGAGATCTGACTCAATAACCTCGATGCCTAAGCCCTCAAGATAGGGATTCATTTGGCATTCTTCGGTGAGCATGGATTTGCTTTTCACGAGCTTCTGCAGACTTGCTTGTTGAAGAATACTGAATACAATTTGGTTGTGTTCCTCAGCATCTGATGCCCAATAAACTGTAATTCCATTACTGATCGCATTTCCCTCAAATTCCTTTAAGTATTCATCCAGATGGGAAAGGGTATGCTCTTTAATAGCAGAGGCGCGGGTACGGAGTGTTTCCCATTCGGTAATCTGGTTTTTTTGATAGTCTCTTTTTTCTCTTACAAACCAGAGTGACTCATCATGCCATTGGGTTCTGAGTTCATTTTTTAAAAATGCTTTTGCCGCATGCGAATGTTTCATGTTATGGATTTATTTAGTATTTCCACTACATGCATCACCTTGAGGGGTTGACGGTTTCTTTTTATCAATCCTTCAAGGTGCATCAGGCATGACATATCCGTACCCGTAATGATTTCCGCATCATGAGAAAGATGATCTTTTATCCGATCCTTACCCATCTGAACAGAAACAGCTTCTTCAAAAACACTGAAGGTACCACCAAATCCACAACACTCATCCTCACGGTTAAGCTCAACAAGATGGATCTCTTTTAGGGAGGCGAGTAGCTGACCAAACTTAGAATAGCTTTTCCCTGCCAATTCGCTGGATTTCGAGTTTCTTAAGCCTCGCAAACCGTGACAGCTTTGATGCAGGCCCACCCGATAAGGGAAATGTCCATCAAGCGAATCAATCTTTAATATATCAGTAATAAATTCCGTTAGTTCAAAAATATGATTTCTGACATGAATATATTTCTCATCGTGTAGCTCTTTTGGAACGTGTTCCTTGATCTGTAGCACACAGCTTCCGGATGGACTAACAATAGCATCATAGCCGCTGAACAGCTTGATAAAATGCTTGCATATCCCTATTGTCTCTTTTTCCAGGCCTGAATTTGCCAGAGCTTGTCCGCAACAGGTTTGATTTGGAGGTACATCGATGTCCACACCAAGCTTTTCCAGCAATTGCAGGGTATTAATTCCAACACCGGGATAAAATTGATCAATGTAACATGGGATAAAGAGTCCTACCTTCATGATTTTTCCACGTTGATAATTAACATAATTGTACTTCCATACATATCCTCATTTTCAGCGTCATTTTTATTTAAATATAAATAATGATCAATAATTGTGACAGGTATTAACAATATGTCTTTTATCCTGGTACCAAAACATTCACTTAATCTATTCTGCTAATTCCACTTTGATCACTTCAACCCAATGTTTGGCTTTTTTATTTGTATGGTGCTCAATCTGATGACGGCAACTAAATCCACATGCCACCACGCTTGCATTATCATTTAAGTTATCCACTGCCGGGAATAAAATCTCAGAACCGATTTTTTCTGAAATATCATAATGCTCTTTTTCATATCCGAATGAGCCTGCCATGCCGCAGCACCCTGAATCAACCTCACTATGATTGAGGCCTTCCACTTTATCCAGGATACCATTCATGGATTTAGTACCATAAAGCGCTTTTTGATGACAATGGCCATGCACCATGACTTCACTTTCATCGGAAGTAAACCTGACTTTCAACCTGTCTGATTCTACCTCTTTATATAAAAACTGGTCTATCATGTGAACCCCGGATTTCAATCTTCCCGCAAGTGCTTCATCGACTATTAAATCTGGCATATCGTCATTAAGAGCAGAAGCACAGCTAGGTTCGCATACTAATACCGGAATGCCTTTGGACAGATATTGATCTAAACTCTGAGATGTCTTCAGCCCTTCTTTTTTAGCTTCTTTCAGAAAACCATGTGATATTTTGGGACGCTGACAGCATCCTACTTCAGCTAAAAGCACATCATACCCACATGACTTCAAAAGATTATATGCCGCTCTGCCAATATGAGGTTCGTGATAATTCAGATAGGTATCGGCAAAAAGGGCCACTTTTTTAGACCCCTTTTTTGCTCCGGTTGCATTTTTTACAAACCACTGACCAAAGGTTTCACGTGCATATTCCGGTAGTTTTTTTCTTTTATCAAACCCAATTATTTTTTCCATGACAGTTCTGAATAGCCCCATCGATTGAATGGCATTGACTATTCCGGCCATGCTTCCACTCAGCTTTGCAGACATACTAGAAGAATCTCTGATGAGACGGTCTCTGAGTTTGGTGCCGTTTTTATCATAAAACATCTGGCTCACCTCGCTTTTGAGTTTTGCCATATCCACATTGCTGGGACATTCCGATTTGCAGGCCTTGCATGACAGGCAGAGATCCAATACTTCATGCATTCGTTCGCTGGCCAGGCCATCCTTGTCCAATTGCCCGGACATAGCCATTCGCATGGCATTTGCACGCCCTCTGGTAGAGTGTTCCTCATCTCGGGTGGCCTTAAAGCTGGGGCACATTGTTCCTCCCAATATCTTGCGACACTCACCAACTCCTGTGCACATGTGCACCGCATCTTTAAAGGATTCGTCAATAGTGTAGCGATATTGTGTTAGCACCTCTTCGTCCTTATATTCAGCGCCATACCGCAGGTTTTCAGTAATGCTTGGGGCATTGACAATTTTTCCGGGATTCATCAGGTTGTCCGGGTCAAAGAGTTTTTTAATCTCCCGGAATGCAGTGTAAATTTGCTTCCCAAAAAACTTTTCATTGTATTCGCTTCGCACGAGACCATCCCCATGTTCACCGCACCAGGAACCTTCGTATTCTATCACAAGATTAAAAGTTTCACTGGAGATCTTCCTGAACCGTTCTATGTCGATTTGTTGTCTTAGGTCCAGAATAGGTCGTACATGGATCACCCCTACACTGGCATGGGCATACATCGCCACCTTTGTATCATGTTTATGGCAAATTTTGAGAACCTTATCGATATACTCCGGTAATACCGGTGTAGGAATGCAGGCATCTTCAATAAATGGAAGTGGTTTTTTATCGCCTTTGATCCCCAGCATCAAGCCAAGGCCCTTTTTCCGAATTGTCCAAACGTCATTGTAATCTGTCCCTTCCGGGAACAGCGGAAAAGCATAACCGGTCTGTAGCTTTTTCAGCTTTTCGATCATCTTAGTTGGGCGCGATAATACATCTTCTTTGCTGTCGCCATAAAACTCCACGATCAGTATGGCCTCGGGATCACCATCAATAAAATGGCAACTGCGCCGTGTCGTCAGGTTTTCTCTGCTTAAATCAATCACCGTTTTATCCAGTATCTCCACGGCCGCCGGTGTAAACGCAAGCATCGGTTCCACAGCCCGTATAGCTTCCAGTAAATTCGTGAAATGCACTACACACACAGACTTATATGCAGGGAGCGGCTCTAAATTAAGTTTAACTTCCAGCGTGGTAGCCAGGGTTCCTTCACTTCCAGTAATCAGCTTGCTCAGGTTCCATTCATCGGTATTAACAAACTCATCGAGGTTGTATCCGCCCACCCTGCGCATCACTTTGGGAAAACGTTTTTCCACCTCTATTTTATTTTCCTCAATGATATTTTTAAAATTCAAGTAAATCTGACCCTCGCGATCGTCTTTGGATATCTTCTCATTAATTTCTTCCCGGGAAAGATTTCTCAGATTAAGCTTGGTGCCATCGGCTAAAACAATATTAACCTCAAGCACATGATCAACCGTTTTACCATACAATATGCTTTTCGTCCCGGATGAGTTGTTGCCTACCATGCCACCAATATTTGCACGGCTGGAAGTGGCCGGATCAGGAGCAAAGTGTAGTTTGTATTTTTTGAGCTTGTCATTCAGCACATCGAGAACTAAACCGGGTTGCACACGAACCCAACTATCTTTTTCGTTGATTTCAAGAATCTGGTTCATATATTTTGAAAAATCCATAACCATAGACTCACCAACCGTCTGACCAGCCAAACTGGTGCCGGCGCCACGAGGGAGTATTTTTACCTGGTACTTTCTCGCAATATTAATGGCTGTGATAACATCCTGATCATTTTTTGGAACTACTACCACCAACGGACGAATCTGATAAACACTGGCATCCGTTGAATAAATCCCCATACTATAGTCATCGAACAACACATCCCCATCTATTTCACTTTGCAATGATTGAATAAATGCCTGTTTATCAAGTGCCATTATAGAATTTCTTTTAACGCTCCCATCAACATATTCACATGATTGGGCGAAGAACTGTTGCCCATCAATCCTACGCGCCATATCTTACCGGCAAAGTCTCCTAATCCACCTCCCACTTCAATATTATATTCATTCAACAATCGCATCCTCACCGATGCATCGTCTAAGCCGGAAGGAAGTTTTACCGCATTCAACATAGGCAGACGATAGCCTTCCTTAACCAGAAACTCAAATCCCAATGCCTCAAGACCATCTTTCAACAATTGGTGATTTTTACGGTGGCGTTCAAATCTCGCTTCGAGGCCCTCTTCCAAAACCAATCTAAGCGCTTCCCGCAAAGCAAACATCGCTGATACCGGACCCGTGTGGTGGTAGGCCCTTTTAGCTCCGGCCCAATAGTTTTTAACCATTGTCAGGTCTAAAAACCAGCTCTGCACTTTTGTTTTCCTGTTATCTAAAGCCCTTACTGCACGATCACTAAAGGAAATCGGCGAAAGACCAGGAGGTGCGCTCAGGCATTTTTGTGACCCGGAGTAAATGGCGTCTATCCCCCATTCATCAACTTTTAGTTCAGTCCCACAGTAAGACGTCACAGCATCCACTACAAACAGAGCTCCTGCATCATTGGTAATTTTACTTATTTCTTCTAGTGGTTGCAATACACCTGTTGATGTTTCGGCGTGGACTATGGCTACAATTTTTGGGCTACAAGTTTTTAATGCCTCTCTCACCTGATCAGGATCTATTGATTCTCCCCATGGAGCATCTACGCGGATAAGCCTGGCGCCGCAACGTTCCACAATATCCGACATGCGATTGCCGAAAACACCATGTACACAAATCAATGCTTCATCGCCGGGTTCAAGTAGATTTACAAGGCATGTTTCCATACCGGCGCTTCCCGGCGCTGATACTACAAAAGTCAATTGATTTTGTGTCTTGAATGTCAATTGTGTCATCACTTTGATGTCATCCATTACTTCCAAAAATTGTGGATCGAGATGACCGATCAATGGAGTTGACATAGCTTTTAGCACTCGTGGATGAGCATCACTGGGTCCGGGGCCCATTAATATCCTGGTATTAGGATTTAGTTCTTTTTTATATGATTCCATTTATAATATGATTTATACTTTTTAAATTAAGGCTTTGACATAAGCGGGTCGGTAACTCCCAATAATTCAATGGCAATAAGACCAAGAATTCCCGTTAGCAATACATAATATATAGTAGGTATAATGGTTCTTCTCAATATATTTCCTTCCTGCCCCAAAAGACCTACGGTAGCGGAGGCGGCTACTACATTGTGAATGGCGATCATATTACCGGCTGCAGCTCCGACAGCCTGTAAGCTAACAATCATGGCTCCGGAGATGGCCAGTCTTTCTGCTACTCCAAATTGAAATAAGCTGAACATCAGGTTGCTAACAGTATTGCTGCCGGCTATAAATGCACCTAAGGCCCCAATCGTGGGAGCGAATAAAGGCCAGATATTGCCCACACTTCCAGCCACCCATTCGGCCATTGCAAGCGGCATGCTGGAAAGTTCGGAAACATTGTTACCCGAGTTGATGTAAACACGCACCATTGGAACGGTAAACACCAAAACAAATCCTGCTCCGACTAACATCTTCCCGGAATCTCCCAGTGCCCGCTTGAATTCTGGTATTTTCATATGATGCAGGAAATAGGTGATCAGCACAACCAAAACCAATATACTTCCTGGTAAGTAGAATGGAGCGCTGCTTGCATTTATGCCGGTACCTAGTATATCCTGCCACCCGAATTTAATACCCGTAAGAATATCTTTTACAGGCAGTTGTGGCAGCCGGGAAATAACCAGGAAAATGGCCACCAACAGGTACGGAAGCCATGCTTTGAAAATGGATATTTCTTTTCCATGTTCCAAGGTGTGATTGTCCATGTCGATGCCCCCCATCCAAAAAGAAGGCCATTTGTCTTTTGATGGAAAATCCCAGCTTTTTTTAGGTAACAAAAAACCTTTTCGAGCTGCCGTGGTGACAATCGCCAATCCTATTAATGCGCCCATTAATGATGGAAATTCCGGTCCCAGGAATATTCCTGTAAGTAAATAAGGAACAGTAAATGATAACCCACCAAACAACGCAAAGGGAAATATAGATAATCCCTCTTTCCATGATTTATTCGCTCCAAAAAACCGGGTCATCATGGCACACATAAACAGCGGAATCACAGTCCCTACGATAGCATGAATTATTGCCACATTAATCGTTATTAACTGGAGGTAGTCCTGAAACACCATGCCATTTTGGGCCAGGGCATTAGTTATTTCAGGATTTTCCAATCCACCCCTTACACCGACGAGTATCGGTGTACCTACAGCCCCGAAGGTGACGGGTGTGCTTTGAACCATCATTCCCAGCATTACTGCAGCCATAGCCGGGAAACCCAATGCGAGCAACAATGGCGCTGTAATGGCAGCCGGAGTGCCAAATCCTGCCGCACCTTCAATAAATGCCCCAAAAAGCCAGACTATGATTACAACCTGCACGCGACGGTCCATGCTGATATCAGAAAATCCATTTCGAATTGCGGTTATACCACCGGAGTATTTTAGCACATTAAGCAGTAGTATCGCTCCAAATATGATGTATAGTATATCGAAAGTTATAAATAGTCCTTGTATGGTGGAGGCTATGGCATCGATCCATGGCATGCCCCATAGAAATACCGCAATCATCAGCGTCATCACATAGATTAACGGCATAGTGCGCCGTGCAGGCCATCGGAACTTCACGAGAAGTACAGCTGCAACTAATATTGGTAAAAAAGCAAGTATTGCTTGGGTGGTTAAGGACATCGGTTAATTATTTTCATAATAAAATTCAAAGAATGTGTAATCTTCATGCATAATATCAAAATAGTTTATCCAGGTAAAAAAACAATGTGCATAATAAGAATTAATTTAAACTAAATTATATATAATTCTTCATTAATCATCGAATGGTTATTGTATCACCCTAAATTGAATGATGCTAATACCATAATTTTTATATTTGCATTGTACAAATAAGGAGATTACTTTTTATTTGATAAATAAGCCATTTTGGATGACAAATAAGGAATTAATCGATAAAATTATTTTTGATGATGATGAGCGTGCCTTTTCATTGTTTTTTAATCGTATTTATTCACGCTTAATTAAATTTGCTTTTTATTACCTTAAAAATTATCAGTCGGCTGAGGACGTTGTTTCCGATGTATTTGTCAATTTTTTGAAGAAAAAAGGAGATAGAGGAACAATTGATAATGTTGAGGCATTTTTCTACACTGCGGTTCGTAACCAATCTTTAAAATATATTCGAAAAAATAAATACAATCACCTTTTTATATCCGGAGCAAGCCAGGAAGATTATGAAATCCCTTCCGATTCAAGACCCGATCAGGATTTAATGGATAATGAATTGCTTGGTATTATTTCCAAAGCTGTTAAAAATCTACCAACGCAACGTCGAGTGATATTTGAAATGGTGAAGTATGACCAGTTGAAATATAAAGAGGTGGCCCAAATACTTACAATTTCTCAAAAAACTGTTGAAAAACACATGTCCTTGGCATTGAAAATAATTCGGGTGGTAACCCGTGATTACCTGGAATCTAAAGATGTAAAAATTAAGAATATCCAGAAATCATCTTTCCTCTTTTTCTTCCTGTAAAAAACATGTATTTCTGTAAATACTACCTTTGAAATAATAGCTATCCGGCAATTTCACTTCTCTATTCAACTATTCTATTTTTTCTATATATTCAAATTTTCTAATTACAGATTAGACATGACCTTTTTATTTGAAAATTATCACTAAAGATTCACGCAAAACAAGTAGCTAGAAACCAGTTGGTTTTTTTGATTAAAGCAACCTCCTACCCAACCAAATCCCTAATCCCTTAAATAAATTATTCCAGTGTAAATAAAAAAATCACATACACCGTAGGGTATTTTCATTTACATGGTTCATATTATCAAAGACTTTTATAAATGAATAGTAATATTGATGATGTAATTGCAGTGATTCTAAATGGAACTGCTTCCGAATATGAACAAACCTTTTTCAACCAATGGCTTAAAGAAGACGAACTAAATCAGGAGATTTTTCAAAACATTAAAAATTTCTGGCAATTAGAGCATAAAGAGTTAGATATAATTAATGAAGATGATGTAAGAAATAAGATTTGGACCAGGGCACATACATCCAAAAACGCTAAATCAAGGAGTCTTCTCCCGTTGATTTATCGCGTTGCAGCCGTTATAGCTTTTGTATTTACATTTACTTTTTTAATCAGGGAATATACTATTGCACCCAGCAAAGATGTTGAAAATGTAGCTTTAAAAATTATTGAAAAAAAGAACCTGGCCGGTGTAAAATCCAAAATCCATCTGCCTGACGGATCGATAGTAAATCTTAATGCGGAGAGTAGCATAAAATTTAACGAAGGATTCAAAGATAGTGTAAGATGTGTTGTATTGAAAGGAGAGGCATTTTTTGATGTAGCAAAAAATCCGGATAAACCATTTATTGTGAAGTCCGGCGATGTAATTACGAAAGCTCTTGGAACAGCCTTCAATATAAACGCATACTCAGAAAACTCAACGGTTAATGTGTCATTGATCGAAGGAAAAGTAGAAGTGCGCTCAATTTCAAAAGGTAGGTCAGCCAATAGCATATTTTTAGAACCCGGTCAATATGTATCATTTCAAAAAAGCAATGTAATAGACAAAGGTCTATTTGACATTTCAAATGTAATAAGTTGGAAAGACGGAATTATTGTTTTTGAAAATGCAAACTACCATAGTGTGGTTAAAGAATTGGAAAGGTGGTTTGGAGTAACATTCGAATTTGATGGCAGTGAACCACATTGGAACCTTGACGCCAACTTTGAGAATGCCTCTTTGGAGCAGATCTTGGAAGTGCTGTCTCATAGTGAACGATTTGAATATCAACTTAAGGAGGATACAGTAAAACTAAAAATGAAATGAAAAAACACGATTATGGATAAAAAAAATAACCGATGACAAATAGACATCGGTTATCTCAAAGATCTGAAGTTGCGCCAACAACTCTCAGAACTCTTAAATAAATGTATAATAATAAAAGACAAAGTTATGAAATTTAAATTACTCTCACTTATTGTGATGTTAACAAAATTAATTTTTTATGGGACGCTGGTGCAGGTTTTTACCTTCTCATTATTATTGGCATATCATTCCGACGCTCAGATCATCGAAAGCATTAAAGAAAAAGAGCTCGATTTGAACTTAAAAAATGTCAATCTTTTAAAGGCATTTACTGAATTAGAGAAAAATACCGGATATGAATTCACCTACGATAGAAAGATACTTAAATCTGAAGTAAAGGTTGATCTGGTAGGAAAAAATTTGAAAGTGTATGATTACTTACTTATACTTTCAAAAGAGGCAGAATTGCATTTTAAACAGTACAACAATAATATTTCGGTAAGCCGGAATAAAAAGAATAAAATAATCTATGGCCGCCAAATTCACGAAGTGTTCTAATAGTCAATATGTTACAGTCTTTTCAGGCCAAGTCATTGAGCCAATTTAGTGAAATTTGAGTAACCCAGCCACAGATGCAACGAAATTTAG
>SDBV01005632.1_pt1 | contig 17629 bp, 25 predicted proteins | sample 2277081 | NCBI WGS metagenome assembly SDBV01 (sample SAMN10402039, study PRJNA504765) | marine sediment metagenome | isolation source: marine sediment core GS10_PC15, 223 cmbsf | place: Arctic Ocean: Southern Knipovich Ridge | collected 2010 | reverse complement strand
GTTCAAGTTCAGTGAGTTCAAGTAGTTCTTCTTTGAGTTCAAGCTCTGTTAGCTCATCAAGTTCTTCTTTAAGCAGTTCTTCAAGTTCTATTAGCTCATCAAGTTCTTTAAGTTCTTTAAGTTCATCAAGTTTAAGTAGTTCTTCAAGTTTAAGTAGTTCTTCAAGCTCATTGAGTTCAAGTTCAGTGAGTTCAAGTAGTTCTTCAAGCTCATTGAGTTCAAGTTCAGTGAGTTCAAGTAGTTCTTCAAGCTCATTGAGTTCAAGTTCAGTGAGTTCAAGTAGTTCTTCTTTGAGTTCAAGCTCTGTTAGTTCATCAAGTTCTTCTTTAAGCAGTTCTTCAAGTTCTTTAAGTTCATCAAGTTTAAGCAGTTCTTCAAGTTTAAGTAGTTCTTCAAGTTCAAGTTTGAGTAGTTCGTCAAGTTCTGTGAGTTCTTCAAGTTCCAGAAGCTCAAGTTCAGTGAGCTCTTCAAGTTCATCAAGTTTGAGTAGTTCATCAAGTTCTGTGAGTTCTTTAAGTTCATCAAGTTTGAGCAGTTCTTCAAGTTCAAGTTTGAGTAGCTCATCAAGTAGTTTAAGTTCTTCAAGTTCAAGAAGTTCAAGTTCAGTGAGTTCTTCAAGTTCATTGAGTTCAAGTTCTGTTAGTTCTTCGAGTTCTTCCTTGAGCAGTAGTTCAAGTTCGTTGAGTTCGTCAAGTTCGAGAAGTTCAAGCTCAATAAGTTCTTCAAGTTCTTCATTGAGTTCATCAAGTTCGAGAAGTTCAAGCTCAATAAGTTCTTCAAGTTCTTCATTAAGCAGCTCTTCAAGCAATTTGAGTAGTTCATCAAGTTCATTAAGCTCAAGTTCAGTTAGTAGCTCAAGTAGCTCTTTAAGCTCAAGTAGTAGTTCAATATCTTCTAGTTCATCAATGTCTTCAAGCAGTAGTTTTGTTTCAAGTTCTACAAGTTCAGTTAGTAGTTCGAGCAGTACTGCTTCTACAAGAAAAACAATAGAAATAAAACGAGGACAATTACCTCCATCTTCTATAAAAATAAAAACCAGAATTACAACAACAGGACAAAAAGAAATTAAAACAAGAAGTACTTTTTCCTAAAAAATAAAGAGGAATTTTTAAATTTTTTCCGAAATATAAAATATATAAACAAAATAAAGGATAGAATATATGGAAACAACAATATTTTTAGAGTTTGAAGAATCAGATGTAGCTACTAATATATATAGTGTGAGACTAGCATCTCAAAATCCTAGCGATGGATTCGGTATATGGGATATGACAGCACAAACAGTAAAAGTTGATTGGGGAACAGTTATAAATCCATCTCCAACTGGCACATATTCATATACTTTCGCAGTAGAAAATGGAAGAATGTATTTTATGAGTTGGGAAATTATAGCAAATGAGGGAGAATCTCCTACTTATAAAACAGATCAAATAGGACCATTTTTTAGCGTAAATAATAGCGATATTAGAGCAGTTTCTAATTTTTCTGGTAAATTTACACAAGGTAATAGAGCAACTATTATGTTAAAAGTTACTAGTTTTGAGGGTATTGCTATTGATGCAGAAGAAATAAGTATTTCTATGTATAATGAAAATGGTATTGAAGTAAGTTTAGATAATACAACTCCAGAACATGTAGCAACTGGATTCTATGTATATGACTGGGAAATTCCTGATGATCAACCAAAAGGAGAATATACAGTAGTATGGAGTTATGTAGTAGATGATATACAAAAAGCAGAAGTACAATATATAGTTGTGTCAGAAGATGCAACAAATACTTTGTTATATTCTGGTAGATTTTTAGAATTCAGAATGGCATTAGAATATCATTTAACTTGCGCTCAAAGTATCCCTGTTTATTATGAACAGGCAAAACCAAGTAGAGATAGGAAAAAATTCAGATTTTCATTTAAAAACTGGAATCAATCAGCAGATGTTAAAGTATATAGAAATGGAAATGTAGTGAATGATGGAGTAGAAGTAGATTTCTTCAATGGCACTATCTCATTTGATGAGACTCTTGCTATTCAAGAAACAGTAAATGCGGATTATAATTTTAAATGGTTTAAAGATGAAGAACTAAATAGGTTTTTAAATAACTCAGTACAAACAGTAAATGTATATCCTCCGCAAAGCGATTATTCTATTGAAGATGTAGCAGATCATCATATACCGACAATTTTATATGGAGCGGCAAAAGATGCTCTGCGACAGTTAATGATGTGTTTACAATTTCAACAACCACAACAAGTATTTGGAGGGCCAGAAGGGGCAAAAAGCGCGTTTCAAGGTTTTGATACTCTAAAACAGAATTATGAGAAAGACTGGGAAAAATTATTAGAACAGAAAAAGTACGGTAGGTGGCCGAGAATAATGGTGACGACAACGCCGAGTTTTACGCTACCCGGTGGCAGATCGAGATGGTTTCGTATGCTCTTTAAATAACGTAAGTTCTTTGTTCGCAATAACTTACAACTTTTTAGAACATTATATTTTTCATATGATGTTCTTTTTTTATTATTTTTTAAAAAATATTTATTTTTATTAAAGGAATATGCTAATTAATTCCGAAGTATATTAATAGAAGATAATTTTAATATATATTAAGGAGTGTAAAAATGAATGAAGATTATGTTGTTTGTATGATATGTGGGAAAAAAGTTAAAGTAATAAATCACTTACATTTAAAATTTTATAAGATAACTACAAAAGAATATATAAAAAAATTTCCTAATGCAAAATTAAGTTCTAGATCTACAATTGAAAAAAGAAGAAAAAAACTAAAAGGTCAAAAAAGAGACATAGAAACTAGAAAAAAAATATCAGAAGCTGTAAAATTAAATTGGCAAGAAAATCCTAATCAGGGAAGAACAGGTTGTCCTTTGAATGAAGAAAGCAGAAAAGCATTATCTAAAAAAATGATGGGACATGAAGTTAGTGATGAAACACGTAAAAAAATAAGTGAAGGAGGAATGGGAAGAATTCCTTGGAATAAGGGTTTGACAAAATATGATGATGAAAGAATTATGGAAGTATCTAAAAAAGTAACGGAATGGATTAAAAAAGGAGGTAGGTCATGACAAAAAAAGGCCAAAAAATAACAGAAGAAGCGAAAATGGAATATAGAAAAACAGCTTTAAAAACATTAGTATCTAAATATAATTGGAAAATAATAGAACCTTATCTAGATATAGAACTTAAAAATGGAAGTGTAAAAAGGATAAAAACATTTATTACTTTAAGAGAATTTAAAGAGAATATAGAAAATGGAATATGTTTAGTTGAAATGATAAGAAATGGAGTTTCTGGACAAATTATTCAATTTTATAGCAATTTACTTCAAGGAAAAATAAATTTAACAAAAGAAAAATTTATAGAAGAATATGAGAAAGGAATGTCTTTAAATGAAATAGCATTAAAATATAAAATTACCAAAATTGATATAACTTATTTAAGACAATTTTATAATATTAAAAGAAAATGTGGGAATTTTATAAAAAGAAAAAAAACAGAAACTAGATTGACTCAGAGACAGATTGAAGTATTATATGGAACAATGATGGGAGATGCTTCTAAGCATGGAACATCAAATTCTGTTATTTATTTTGGACATTCTATTAAACAAAAAAAATATCTATTTTGGAAATTTCAAGAGTTTAAAAATATTTGTAGAAAAAAGAATTTAAAAAAATATTCTCGATATGATAAAAGATATGATAAGACTTATACAGGATGGGATTTTCGTACTAAAGCTAATACTGATGTAGAAATTTGTATTAAAGAATTTTACAAAAGCGGGAAAAAAGAAATATCTAATAAAACACTAGAAAAGTTATCTCCTTTATCTATTGCCGTATGGTATTCTGATGATGGCACTACTCATTTTTATGAAGAAAAAAAGAAAGTAATAATATAACATATAGATTTAAATTTTGTACTGATTCTTTTTCTATAGAATCTTGTAATAACATAGTTAAGTGGTTTAAGAGTAAATATAATATCAGAACTTATTTAATAGAAAGAGAATTAAAAACTAGAATGGGTTATAGAGTTGTAATACACAATAATTCTATAGAAAATTTCATTAATCTCATCCACCCATATATAATCCCATCTATGCTCTACAAAATAGATTATGAGGAATATAAAAAATGGAGAAAAAAGAGAGAATTATTAAAAGAATCTCAAAATAAGCCCAATCTTATAATGAGCAAAATCTCAAAATGAGAAGAGTTTTTGCCAAAAAAGAAAATAACATAAATATTATAAGCAAACCCTATTGAAAAGTGAATAAAAACATAATATAATAAAAAAAGGAATTGTAAAAAATACAATGAATATAAATAATGAGAATTACTGGTAAATTAGAATTAGATAGATTTTGTGAAAAATATAAAGACTGTAATTATCGAGATTCTTTTCAAGAATGGCACAATAAAGTAAAAAAAGCTAATTGGAATAAACCTAGTGATATTATAGAAACTTTTAATACAGCAGATCCAAATTGCAGAACTAAAAGAGGAAATAAACTATGTATTTTTAATACAATTTGTGGCTCTAGACTAATTTGTGGTATAAAATATGATGAAAAATTAGTAGTTATACAAGAAGCATTAACTCATGATGAATATAAAAAAAATAAATGGAAAAATAGATATTGAAACAGGAGAGAATATAAAATGATTTCTAGAATTACTGAAAAAAGAATTCAATTTAATAATGGAATAATTCCTACTAATTTTAAAGATTTAGTTGATATTTGTTCTCTTGAAAATATTATTAATGAAAGTCAATATGAAAGAGCCATGAATATATCTCGAAAATTAATATTAATAGAAAATTTAACTGTAAGTCAAAGCAAATATTTAGATAAAATTACTGATTATATAATAGAATATGAAGATAAAATGTCTGATTTTTAATAGAAATATATATTAAAATAAGGAGATTAAAATTATATTTAAAAAAAAGGAAACAAAAATAGAGCCATCTCTTATTTCTACTCCGAAAGAAAAAATAGAAAAACAAGTAGGATTATTATTAAAAAATAAGAGTAAGAAAAAGAAAAAAGAAATAGCAGAAGATATTAGTTTATATTTAATATTATATAAAAAAGAACCAAGAGAAAAATAGAATAGTATCAAACATTATTAATAGCCTATAATTACAAAATATTAAAATGTAATAATAGGCTTTTTTTATTGAAAAGTGAATAATAAGAATATAAAATAATAGCAAATGATAAAAATAGAATAATAACAAATATTAAATAATATTATTTTTTTTGCCGAAAAAATTAAAATAAAGAGAAAAATTATGAGTAAAAGAATTATATTAGCTAGGAAAATTTTTAAAAAAGCATTTGAAGAAAATGAAGGTTTTAGAATTGGTTATCAGGCTAATATAGCTGTGTTATTATACGATAGATATGGAATAATAGATATGGAAGAAAGAAATAGAGCTGCTAATGATATAATGGATGTTATATTTGATGCAAGAGATTTTAATAAGAAAGATATTGTAATTAAGAAATTTACTAGATTTGAGATAATGGATATATGAAGATATGGATTGGTATGAAAAAAATATAGAAATAGAAGTTAGAGATGTAGTTAAATTATTAAGAGATAATGGAATCAATACAGAATGTTCATGCGGTCATAAAAAATATGTTCAATGTCAATATATAAATGATGGATTTATAAGAGAAGTAGATTATTTATTATTTAATAATGGATTTAGAAATTATAATATTATACTTGATTTAAAAAGAGACGAAGGACATATTTATACAACAATGCATATAGACTTTAAAAATTTAAGTGAATTAAAAATTGAGGATAAAATGAAAGAAAAAGAACAACCAAAAACTATTGGATGGTATGAAACACAAGTTAAAGAATTAAGAGATATCAGAAAAATTTATTTAGAATTATATGGAGACAATGGAAAAGATGCTTATTTCCCTGATTTAATTAAAGAAAAATTAATAGAAAATAAGAAAAAGAATATAATTCAAGAACAAAATGTTCAAGATTTAAATTAATGGATATATAATAATTTTTTCGGCAAAAAATTAAAATAAGGAGAAAACAATAGGTAAAATAATTAATAAATATATAAAGAACAAAGAACGTATTTTAGAAGAAGTAGGGGAAGGAGTTATCTCTCCTTTTGCTATTTCTGAAATAATAGATGTTCCTATGAGATATATAGAGGATATAGAAGAATTGGTAGGTTTAAAAGAACTTAATAAACTTGATGATTTTGAAGATTCATTTGTTGTTGAGAGAGCAACTATTATTGAAGAGATGGAGAGATATGGGGTGTCTAATTTACTTTTTATTTTTTATTTACGTCCGAAAATGCTTTATTTTTTTGTTATGGATAATAATAAATCATTTAGAGTTCGTCAAGGAGAGTTAATGGCTGCTGGTTGGTCTAAAAATATAACTAAGAATTTATTATCTGTATTTGAGAAGTTTAAGATGGAAGAATTAAGAGATCGCGAAAGCTGGATTCCTGTTAAAAATAGATTCGAAATAATGGATATATAATTATTATTTTCCGAAAAAATTAAAAATAAGGAGAAATTATGAAATATATGATTTTTGAAAATGAAAATAGAGAAAAAATAAATGAGATTACAAGTTCTAATAGAATTGATATTCGTTCTATTTTAAAATTAAAACCGACAAAATTAATAATTAGAAATTATTATTTATCTCAAGTTGATATGAACGAAATAAATAAATATGAATATAATAGAGTAGTAATAGAAGATTGTTATATTAATGGTAGTGATAATAGTTTTTTAAAAGAGAAAAAAACAGAGAGTATTATAAATATTAAGAAAGTTAGCAGATTTGAAATAATGGATATATAATTAATTTTTTGCCGAAAAATAAATTAAAATAAGGAAGAAATTATGATTAATATAGATGAAATGAAAGATTATATTTATTATTGCGCTGAAAATTTATATTCAAAATTTGATTTTTCTCATGTAGATAATAATTATTGGATAGGAGGAGGATTTGATGATGAATGTTGTAGTTATTGTTATGAATGTTGTTTAAAAGAAATAAATAAAATTAATAAAAAATTATTAGAACATGAAGAAAAAGCTATTATAGATGGAGGATGGGGCGGAGCTGGTTGTAATGGAGGACACGAAGATTCAAATAGATGTGAGATTTGTGGAAAAGCATTAGATTATTCATTATCTGAAAGTGGAGTAATGAATGAAGTTGAGTATTTTTTAGAATATGAAATTGAGAATATTATTGATAATGAAAATGCTTTTGAATTATATCAAATTTTTGAAGATTCAGGATATTATACTATGGATGATGAAGATATAAGAGAAATTTATAAATTAGCATTATTAGTTGCTAATATTATAGGTATTACTATAAAAAATAGATTTGAAATAATGGATATATAAGAAATGGGAATTCTTGTTTCTGATGGAAAATTGTTTTGTAGCTATTGTAATAAAGAGATTATAGGAGATAATCAAGTAAAATTTGTACAATTTGAAAATAATCATAATGAGTTAATGTGCGGGAATTGTTTTGATAAAAAATATAAAAATAATGAAAAATACAAGATAGAGATAGAAAAATATACTAAATTTACTAGATTTGAAATTATGGATATATAAAAATGAAATATAAAGTAGGTGATAGAGTAAAAATAAAAAATGATGAAAATTTTTGCGAAGGTGCAGAAAGAGATTTTAATAATTTAATTAATAGAATTGGTATAATTAAAAAAGTAGAACTTGAAGATAGTATTTCTTATTATCTATTAGAAGGGCTTAAATGGGCTATACCAGAAAATCATATAGAATGTTTAGAAAAAGAAGATAAAGAAATACAATTCAGAGTAAAAGAGAAAGAATATTTAAGTAGAAAAAAAGTAAGTAGATTTGAGATAATGGATATATAAGGATTTATTTCGGCAAAAAAATTAAATAGAGAAAAAAAATATTATGAAAACACAAAGTAACTCGTTGTAAATAAAAGAGTTAGGTGAAAATATGACAAAAAAGGCGAAAGGAGACTTTAATACATGCCAAACAAATCTCATTTTAATAAAGGCCACATTGCAATAAACAGTCAAAAGAAAAATGGCATACGGCACAGTTCTGACGTAGGTATTACGATATCTGATGTCAATAAAACTGTTCATTCTGTATTTATCGAAGATGCTGTAAAAATCCTAAAGCAGATACCGGATTCTTTAATTCAACTGGTATTAATTGACCCTCCATATAATTTAGGCTTAGATCACTGGGATACTTTTGATAACTATTTAGAATGGGCGAAAACATGGATAGATGAAATATATAGGGTACTGTCAAATTCTGGTAGTTGCGTAATATTTGGAGGATTTCAGTATCAAGACCTTAAAAAAGGTGATTTATTAGAAATTCTGCATTATACCAGACATTCAACTCAACTCCGTTTTGTAAATTTAATAATATGGTATTACAAGAACGGTATGAGTGCTCATCGTTTTTTTGCTAGTAGGCATGAAGAGGCAATATGGCTATCAAAAACTAAAAAGTATTATTTTGATTTGGACTCAGTAAGAATCCCCTATGATGAGGAAACAAAAAAATTGTATAAAAAAGACAAACGATTAAATCCTGAAACTGTAGATAAAGGGAAAAACCCGACAAATGTATGGGAAATCGGTAGGCTTAATGGAAACTCAAAAGAAAGAGTTGGACATCCCACACAAAAACCCGTTGAAATAATTCGTAGGTTTGTTCGTGGATTATCGTACCCTGGTTCTACAGTCTTAGATTTTTTTGCTGGATCGGGTACAACTGGGCGTGTCTGTATCGAAGAAGGAAGAAATTCTTTATTAGTTGATAACTCTCCTATGTTAAATGAGTATCTACAATCGCACATTTCTCAAATCGGTGATAATTTGTATGTCAAGCCTTATTCAATTTTTAATAATATAAGTATAAAGGAAGCTATGGATGAGATAACTAATATAAATTTACCGAGAACATGTGAATTTAAATAATTTTGCTCTAAGAGTAAAATATCTATTATTGAGAGAATATGAAGAATATAGAATTAAAAAACAAAAGAAGAAAAAAGTAAATAAATTCGAAAAAAATAGATATATAATTTTTTTTGCCGAAAAAATAAAAAAAGAGAATAAAAATGTTAATAATTTTATAGGAGAATATTATGTATAAGATAGAAATTTATGATTCAAAAGATGGTCCAAGATTCAGAATAATTGCTAAAAATGGAAATATTATTGCTCATTCTGAAGCATATTCTAGTAAGACATCAAGAAAAAGAACAATAGATAAATTAATAAATAATCATAATTTCTCTGTGATTGAAAAGAAAGAAGAAGTAATAGAAATTTATATAAAAAATGATGGTAGAGGACATGATTACTATCATAAAACCAAAAATAATAAAGAAATAAGTATTACTGAAAAAGAATATAACTCAAGAACTATGAAGATGGATTGGTATGAAAAAAATATAGAAATAGAGGTTAGAGATGTAGTTAAGCTATTAAGAGAAAATGGAATTAATACAGAATGTTCATGTGGTCATAAAAAATATGTTCAATGCCAATATTGGAATGATGGATTTATAATGGAAGTAGATTATTTATTATTTAATAATGGATTTAGGAATTATAATATTATAGTTGATTTGAAAAGAGACGAAGGACATATTTTTACAACAATGCACATAGATTTTAAAAATTTAAGTGAATTAAAAATTGAGGAGAAAAAAATGAAAGAACAAGAACAAGAACAACCAAAAACTATTGAATGGTATGAAGCACAAGTTAAAGAATTAAGAGATATTAGAAAAATTTATTTTGAATTATATGAAGGCCCTGAAGGAGAGGCTTATTTTCCTGATTTAATTAAAGAGAAACTAATAGAAAATAAGAAAAAATAGAGTATAATTAATTTTTTTGCCGAAAAAATTAAATTAGGAGAAAAAATTATGAAGAAATCACATATTTGGGAGACAATTGAAATTTTACAAGTTCAATGTCCTTATTGTAGGAAAGAAATTGAAGAAGAAGGTTGTTTTGAAGAAAGAGATATAATTAATTGTCAATATTGTTATAAAGATTTTGAATTGGGAGAACAGGGATGATGGGGAAAGAACAAAAATTTCTACCAAAACAAAAAAGGAAAGTATTGTTTAAAAATTTTCAAAGCCCAGGAGATCTTGTAATGTTAAGTTCAAGTATAAGGGATTTAAAATTATCACATCCAGATATAGAAATAGGGGTGGAAACATCTTGTAAAGAATTATGGGAAAATAACCCTTATTTAGTGCCATATGGAAGTATGAAAAAGGGAGATCCAGGAGTAGAATTTTATAAAGCAGAATATCCTTTAATTCATGAAAGTAATGAAGGACAATATCATTTTATACATGGATTTAGAAAATGGATGGAAGATAATTTGAAATTGAAAATTAAAGCGACGAAATTTAAGGGGGACATACATATTTCTGAGGAGGAGAGAGGCTGGATTTCGCAAATAGAGGAGATGGGAATAAAGGATCGGTTCTGGATAATAAATGCGGGAATAAAATATGACTACACTGCAAAAGCTTATGATCCAAGGGATTATCAAAAGATTGTAGATCATTTTGGGGGTAAGATCACCTTTGTTCAAATCGGCGAATCTGAGCATTTTCATCCATTATTAAAAAATGTTATAAATTTAATTGGAAAAACAGATCTTAGACAATTAATTAGGTTAGTATACCACTCAATCGGGATCCTCTGTCCTGTGACATTGCTAATGCATTTATGTGTTTCTATAGAGTGTAAACATGGTTTATTAACTCGTCCTTGTGTCATAATTGGGGGAGGTAGAGAGCCCCAAACATGGGAATCTTACGAAAATCAACGCTATTTATCTACTACGGGTTGTATAGATTGTTGTAACAACGGGGGATGCTGGAAAAGTCGTGCTAGCAAAGTTTTTGATGGAGATGAAAAAGATGAAAAAGATTTATGTATTTACCCAATTGAAATTAATTACCAGTTTAAGGGTAAGAAAATGAAAATTCCAAAATGCATGAAAATGATAAAACCTCAAAATGTAATTAGTGCAATAGAAATGTACTATGAAGGAGGAATTTTAACTTACGGTAGTACTATAAATAATAATATCAGGGTAAAAGCAAAAAGAAAAAAGAAGTAATAAAATTAAAGTTTTTAAAAATTTAATAAAGAAATAAAAAGGTATATTCGATAAAATATATAATATAAAGAATAAAGATACTTGTGCATCATTTGAGAGTATTTAAATTGGGATACTATATGAAGGATATTTCTTTTTTCTTGAGTGATGCCAGGAAATAGATTTATCCTTTTTTATTAGAGATATTATGAATGAATTAAAAAATTTTGCAATGGAGAAAGATGAGAAAAGCGACAGTTGGTAGAAGAAATGAAATTTATTATAAATGATTAAAGAAATGTTAGATAATATATTATAAATAAATAATTAAAAGATATAGTAAAAAATTATGATAAAACAAAAAATAAAAATAACTATTCAAAGTGATATCAAAAATCTCACAATAGAACAAGAAGAGATTTTAAAGAATTATTGTTCTGTTTATTCTAGTTTAGAAAGAACTCTTTTTAATACCCTTAAAAATAAAGAAAAAATATTAGAAGATCGTAATATTTTACAAAGAGAATATCGTAAGAAATATAATATTCATGTTAAATTATTTAAAGCTTTATTTAGTCAAGTTAAATGTAGGATTTTTGCTATTAAATCTTTACAAAAATTAAATAAAAATAATATTAAATTACAAATTAATAAAACTAAAAAGAAATTAAGTAGAATAAAGAAGTCTTTTAAAATATATAATGTTAGAAATAAACTAAATAGATTAAAACAAAAATTGAATAAAAAAGATAAAGTAAATTCTGTTTGGGGCTCTAAATCTTTCTATAAGAAACAATGGAATGCTGAAAATAAGGAAAAATGGTTAGAAGAATGGAGAATAAGAAGAAATTATCATCTTTATTTTATAGGTTCTAAAGATGAAAGTTTCGGGAACCAGTTGTGTCAATTGCAGACTCTTCAAATGTTAAGAATTACTTTACCTAAATATTTTGAAGATAGATATTTAAAATTAGAAGTAAATTTTCAAAAGAATAAGAAAATTTATAAATATTTATATTCTGCTATTTCTAATAATCAGGCTCTTACATATAATATTAAATATAATTATAAAAAGAAAAAATGGTATGTTTTTATATCTTTTACTTTAACTAATGAATGTAAAAAATATAAAAAAGGAACAATAGGTTTAGATTTAAATTATAATTTAATTGCTCTTTGCCACGTAAAACAGGATGGAAATAAAGAGAAATTTCGTAATATTTTTTTTGAGTTGACTAAAGATAATTCTAATAAAAATACTCAAATATTAAGTGATATAGCTAACGAGGTAGTAGAAACAGCTAAAAAAGAAAATAAATTTATTACTATAGAAAAATTAGATTTTAAGAATAAATTTAAAGATAGAAAATTAAGTTATATTGTATATAATAAATTTTTTATGCTATTAAGAAGCAGAGCAATAAAAAAAAGAGTTTTAGTTATAGTAGTAAATCCTGCATTTACTTCTATAATAGGAAATTTAAAATATAAGAAAAGATTTGGAATATCAGTACATTCTTCTGCGAGTTATGTAATTGGTAGAAGAGGTTTAAACTATATTGAGAATATTCCCTACAGAATCGCTTGTCTACTCCATAGTGGAGAAAGAGAGAAGCATAACTGGAGCCTATGGAATATAATCAATAAAAGATTAAGCAAAGTTTCTCAACTTGAGAAGTCTCTATATCTAGCTTATTATAAATATAGTAGATCTTTCTTTGACTCATCTTAATCTTTGTATTTTTCGGTTGTGCAGAGTATAATAAAGTTTACAATATTTATTGTTTTTTATTATTTTTAGAATCGGAGGGAAATGTTTGTCTTCAACATAAACAAATTATACCAGTATCTATAGAATGCCAAAATGTCAAAAATATTTAAAATTTTTAATAAATTCCGAAATAAAAATAAAAATAAATATAAATATAAATATAAATAAATTATATAAATATCTATAAATATAAATAAATACCAGTTTTTTGTCGAGAAAAATAATATAGAATTTATTCATATTAATAATTTTTTAAAACGGGGGAAAATAATAGAATGTCAAAATGCCAGGAAAAATTAAAAATTCTAAAATAAATATCAATGAATTATATAAAGAAATTTAATGTCAAAAAAATACGAATATAAAGATTATGATGAATATATAAAATTACAGATTAAAAGAAGTAGAAGGACTAGTGGTATGACTCGTCGCCCTTCTTGCGAACGTCGTAGAAACTGGATATACAAAAGAATGAAGGAATTAAAAATAGAAGGTAAGAGTATATTATGTTTAGGAGCAAGAGATGAAGCAGAAATTAATTTTTTTGAGAATAAAGGGTATAAAGTAGATGGTATAGATTTGTATGGGAGAGGAAAAGTAATAGAAGCTGATATGTCGAAGCTATTAGAACATGAGCATTTTAAAGATAAGAAGTATGATATTATTTTTGGTATGGAAGCATTAGAACATTGTTTAGATTTTGAGAATTTATTAAAAGCTATAAATAAGATGTGTAAGAAATACTTAATATTCATGGGACCCGTTCTAGGAAGTCCTACAATTCCTATTCCTGACGAATGGGATTGTAATTTTCAACCTTTTATGTTTGCTGAAAATATAAAGAGTAAAAAAATACATGATAGTTTATTATTAAATACTTTTAAAGAATTTGATATTATAGTTAATGAAGTACATAAAAGAGGTAGAAGATTATTTTTTGTATTAAAGAGGAAAAATATTGAAGAAATATAAAAAAAAATATATATATTTAGAATTAGGAGCTTATTCTCTTCATTGGGCATTAGAATTTTTAAAACAGAATCCCAGTAAAAAATGGGAGGTACATTTATTTGAGTCTTCTCATAGATGTATAAATAGAATTAATAATGAGTTAAAAAAAATAGATAATTTAAGTATTATATTACATCCTGTTGCTGTTTTTGATAAGAACATTAAAAAAGTATTTTATGAAGGAGGTAGAGGTTCTCAAGCTTCTACTTTATTTAAGGAGAAAAAACGTTTTACAAAATATAATAATCCAATTTTAGTAGAATGTATTGATTTTAATGAATGGGTAAGAAATAATTTAAGTAAAAAAGATTATATCTATATGAATATAGATATTGAGGGAGCAGAATATCTTGTTCTTTCTCATTTAATTAAGAATAATACTATGAAATATTTTAATGAATTAAAAGTAGAATTTCATGCTCATAAGTTTATTGGGGAGAATAGAATAAAATTCGATAAAATACATAAAGTGTTAAAAGAATTTTTTATAAATAGTAAATTTAATTTATCTTTATTCCAACATCTTTAAAAGGAGAAATAAAATTAAAATTTCAATTTTTAGTAAATTTGATATGTGTGGAGGCTCAGAATTTCGTTGTGTAGAGCTAGCAAATGGAATTGCTAAATATACTGGTTATAAATCTTTTTTATTAGCCGAAAAAAAAATACCTTCTAAATTAAAAGAATATATATATTCTGGTGTAAAAGTAGTTGAGAATTGTTTTACTAAACCAGAATATTTTTATGACACTGATTATTTAATTATTATTAATACAGATGCTAGAGAATTTTCTACAACAGATTATTGGTTGGGGAAATCAGTTAGACATAGTATCTCTATTGATTTAAATAAGATGAAAGAGAAAACAATATGTTTTCTTTATAATTTTCTTGTTAGTCCTTCTCGTCATTTATACCAGTTTTTTGAATATGATATAAATTTAAAAATTATAACTACCAATAATAAATTTTATAATGAAATAACAAAACAGGATAGGTATGAAGATGTAAGGATATTACCTAGATATATATTAGAGAGTCCTATAGACCCAAATAGATTAAAAATATTTACTAGGGAGAAAAAGGATGAAATTTGTTTTGGAATGCATTCTAAAAGATCAGGAAATAAATGGAATGATGAAATATATAAATTAATAAAAGAAATTAATGAAAGATATAAAGATAAAAAAATTAAGTTTCGCTTTATGGGAGTGAAGGAAGATTTAAGAAAAAAGATTTCTTCTTTTGAGAATGTTGTTGCTATGAAAGAAAATGAGGAAAGTATAAAAAGTTTTCTTAAAAAAATAGATATATTTCTATTTTTTCCAGATTGGAAGAGGGAAGAACCTTGGGCTAGAGCCATAGCAGAGGCTATGGTTTCTGGTTGTCCTGTAATAGCATTAAATAAAGGAGGGACAAGTGATCAGGTATTAACTAATAATAATGGGATATTATGTAAAAAATATAAGGATTATTATAAAGCAGTAATATATTTTATTGAACATAGAGAAATGATATCATATATGAGCAGCAACTCTATAAGAATTAGTAAGAATTTTTATACAGAAAATGTTATAAATAAATTGATGAATATTTTAAAAGATTAATGGATAATAAATTAAAAAATATACAATTGAAAGAAGAATTCGATAAAATGTTAGACGAAGAATTATCAGATTATAAGTTTTTATCTAATTTTATTTATAATAGAGTTGGGATATATTTACATTTTGTAAATTGTGAAATTAAAAATCCAGAAAAAATGACTTGTTGGGGAGGATTAGATTGTAAGCAGTATCCTGATGAATTAGCAAAACTTTTAGTTTTTTTATATAAAAATGATATAAATTCTTATTGTGATATAGGTTCTCATAAGGGAGGAACATTTTATGTTATCGATAGTTTTTTGAGATCTGTTAATCCTAATATGGGGAATAGTTTAGCTCTTGATTTAAGAAAAACTATTTTAAAATTTGGATTTAAAGAATATAAAAAGAAATATCCAGAAGTAGATTTTCTTCAAATAGATTCTAGAGAATTTATTCCTTCTCGAAAATATGATTTTTGTTTTATAGATGGAGATCATTCTTATAAAAGTGTGAAATATGATTATGAAAATATGAAAAAATATTGTAAAATAATATGTTTACACGATATAAAACTCACGATTAGACAATATGAAGGTGCAAAAAAGTTATGGAAAGAAATAAAAGATTGTGAGAAAATAGAATTTTTAAATGAAGATAAAAATTTTACGTTGCCTGTTGGAATTGGTGCAATAATTAATAATGAGTAATAGAAAAAGGAGATATTATATTGTGTGGAAAGGTGAATGTTGGAATGGTAGATTTACTAAAAAAGTAATAAAAGAATATAAAATATCTTTTTGTACTACTTGTATGGGGAGATTATATGATTTAAAAGAAACATTGTCAAAGAATATAGAATATAATAAAGATTATCCTAATTTAGAATTTGTTATATTAAACTATAATTCTAAAGATGAATTAGACGATTGGATGAAAGAAAATATGATGGAGCATATTGAATCTGGTAGGGTTTCATATTACAAGACTACAGAGCCTGAATATTTTAGCATGTCTCATTCTAGAAATATAGCATTTAAAGTAGCTATTGGAGATATAGTTAATAATTTAGATGCTGATAATTATACTTATGATTTTAAGAATATTCAAAAAGAAAATTGGGCAAGTTATTTAAATAGGATAGCTAATGAGAGATCTGAAAAAATAATTTTTGCTAAAGGAAAACAATTATTGAGAGGGAGAATAGGATTCTTTAAAAAAGAATTTATAGGATTAGGAGGATATGACGAAAATTTAGAAGGGTATGGGCATGATGATCAAGATTTAATTTTAAGAGCAAAAGAATTAGGTTTTGTGATGTATCCTTTTGGAGGGAAATATGTATGGAGAATAAAAACTAGTAGAGAAGAAAAAGGTAGAAATATGAAAAGAAATTGGAAAGAAACAGAAAGAGAGAATAAAATTAAATCAGCAAAAAATATAGAAGAAGGAAAATTTATTGCGAATAAAGAAAAGCATTGGGGAAAAGCTCATTTAATTAAGAATTTTAAAGAAGAGATAGATATATAAAAAAAGAAAAAATAAAATTTAGTTTAATTGCCCCAGCTATAAAGGAAGATCGTTATAAGTTAATTTATGATTGCCTTAATTATAAAAATAATATTCCTTTTGAAATTGTTTTTGTTGGAAGTGTTCCTCCTAAAAAAGAAATAGCCTCTAATTTTAGATATATTTATACTAAAGTTAGACCTCTTCAATGTTTAGAAATTGCGGCTAGAGAGGCTTTAGGGGAATATCTTATGCCGATGACTGATGATCTTCTTTTTTCTAAAAAATTTTTAAATAAAGTAAATTATTATTTATCAAAATTACATATGGAAAAAGTTTTAGTTGGGAATAGATATCAAACCAATGGTGTGTTTTATGATAATATTTTAGTTTATAATAAAAACATATTTAATTCTCCAATAATAGCAGCTATGCCAGCATTTAAAAGAGAAATATGGAATAGAAGAGGAGGTATTGATAATAGATATTTATGGTCTTTTTATGATAAAGTGATAAGATTAAGTTTTTAGAATTGAGTATATCATTC